>Ga0326597_10000010_pt1 | contig 297848 bp, 279 predicted proteins | sample RVTome_12_FD_203789 | JGI IMG/M metagenome (GOLD analysis project Ga0326597, IMG submission 203789) | Soil microbial communities from uranium-contaminated site in the Upper Colorado River Basin, Wyoming, United States - RVT100D185 | ecosystem: Environmental > Terrestrial > Soil > Contaminated...
GAGATCCGCCAGCAGGAGGGCGGCAGCGGCACCGTCAACGACATCGTCTCCAGCACCAACGGCCTCAATTTCCGCGGCGTGGTGCTGATCGACATCGCCACCGTCAACCTCGATACCGGCGTCACCGACGACGCCGCCGACCTGCTGGTCAACAGCCAGACCAGCCTCGGCACGGTGACGCTCACCGGCCAGGGCACCAACGACCACATCAAGCTCGACAACGCCACCACCATCAGCTTCGCCAACGTCACGGTGACCAACTCGGACAACAACCTTGCCATCGACGGCTCGGCCGGCGCCGACACGGTGACCCTGTCCAACAACTCGGCGCTCACCATCCGCGGCTTCGCCGGCGCCGACGTGATCACCAGCGGCAGCCAGGCCGACCACATCGAGTACCTCACCGACGACGTGGCGGCGACGGGCGCGACCGGGGTAGCCTACGACCAGCTGAAGAGCTTCACCGCCGGGCTCAATGGCGACACCTTCGACTGGCAATCGGCGCTCAATCACAGTGCCACGGCCCGAGGCGCCAGCAACGCCGATTTGGTCGCCGCCGATTACTTGCAAACGACCATCTCAGATACGGTCATCACCGTCGCCAATGCGGGAACGGTGGTCTTCGAGTTCACCGGCACCGCCATCACCACCATCAATTCCGGCACCGACTTCTCCTCGGCAATCGAGACCAACGCGGCGAACTTGCTTAGCACGGTCGATCACACCGCCTCCACCGACAACCTGTTGTTCATTTTTTACGACGTCACCACCGGCAACACCGGCAACGCCGCGATCTTCGAGTTCACCGCCGACTCCGACGGCACCGGCATCGTCGCGGCCGAGCTGCAACTGGTGGCGGTGGTCGAAAACGTCGCTGCGGATTCGTTCGTGCCCGATCAGGACGCCAGCAACCCCGGCAACATCGTCTAGGCCGCGCCGCCGCCCGTCCGCGCCGATCCCCGCCGCCCGGCCATCTATCGGATTGGTTCGCGCAAGCCATCGAATAAATTCGCGCATCGGCGGCCTCGGCGCAGGTTTATCCTGACTGCAACCGTGGGTTTTTCCCGCGGCCGGCACAACCGGCGGTGTCCGCTCGCCGGGGCGCCCGATGGGCGCCGGAATGGGGGCCGATGGCGGAGCCCGATATCGACGTGATTTCAGCCGGCGGCGGGCCGGTTGAACTCGCCCAGACACTGCCCGTAGCGCGTATCGCCGGCGAGGCGATCGGGCAGGTCAGTGCCGTCGAGGGCCAAGTCACCATCACCCACGCCGACGGCTCCAAGGTCGCCGCCACCGCCGGCACGCCGATCTTCCAGGGCGATCTGGTCGAGACCAAGGGCGACGGCGCGGTCGGCATCACGTTCGCCGACAACACGACATTTTCGCTCGCCGACAACGGCTCGCTGACCATCGACGAGATGGTCTACGACCCAGGCTCGCAGAAGGGCTCGGCGTCGTTGTCGGTGGCCTCGGGGGTATTCACCTTCGTCTCGGGACAGATCGCCAAGACCGACGTCGACGCGATGGCGATCAAGACGCCGGTCGCGACCATCGGCATCCGCGGCACCGCCGGCGGCGGCAAGGCCGGGCCGGAAGGCACGCCGAACACGTTCTCGATGTTCGCCGACCCGAACGGCAGCACCGGCGAGATGAACATCAAGACCCAGGGCGGCAACGTCATCTTCTCGCAGGCGTTGCAGACGACCCAGGTGTCGAGCGCCTTCGTGCCGCCGTTGAAGCCGATCGTGCTGCCGCCGGGGGTGGCGGCGCAGTTCTACGCCAAGGCGGCGAGCGCGGCGCCGGTGAAGCCGGCGTTCGCGACGCCGGCCGGCAACCAGGGCGGCGGCGACCAGGGCGGAGCGACCGGCGATCAAGGCGCCGCCGGCGGCCAGGGCGGCCCCGCCGGCGAGGCGGGTGGACCGGCGGGCGCCCAGGGCGGTCCCGGCGGCGCGGCCGGCACGCCGCCGGCCACCGAGGCGGCAGCGGCGGCGTTCGCCAACGCGCTGGCGGCCGGCGGCTCGCTCGACGCCGCGATCGGCGCCGCCGCCGGCGCCGCGGCGACGATCGCCCTCGAGACGACGCTGGCCAGCAACCCGCAGGCCTTCGGCACGCCCGGCGCCGCTGAGGCGGCCATCGGCGGCCTGGTGGCCAAGGCCCTCGGCGCGGTGGCCGGCAACATCGGCGGCAGCCTCGGCGGCGGCCTCGGCGGCGGTTTCGGCGGCGGTTTCGGGGGCGGTCTCGGCGGTGGCACATTCGGCGGCGGTATCGGCAATACCGTCCTCGCCGGCGGCCCCGGTGGCGACCTGCTTGGCGGCCCGCCGCCGGAGATCGTCATTTTCTTCGTGCCGCCGCCCCTGGCGTTGCCGCCCCCGCCGCCGCTGGAGTTCTTTACCGCCATCGCGGATACCATCGACGACATCATCATCGCGCTCGGCGACACGGCGACGTCGGGCGGCACCCCGACGGTGATCAGCAACCTTTCGGGCACCGCGTCGTTCACCCTGGTCAACGGCCAGAACGACGACGTGCGCGGCGGCACCGGCGTCACCGACACCATCACCCTCCTTGGCACCGCCGAGCTCGGCGACAGCTTCACCGGCGGCGGCGACAGCGGCAGCGGCAACGACTCCGTCACCCTCACCGGCACCACGGCGGCCAACACGCTGTTGGTGCAGAACGTCGCCAACGGCGTCACCCGGCTGACGCTGCCGGACTCGCAGTTCGCCCAGAGCATCAACTTCAACAGCTCCGGCACCCTCAACATCACCCTCGACACCGCGCAAACCAGCCAGGACACGGTGCTCAACCTCGCCGGCACCTCCCAGGACGGCCTCGACCTCGACCAGACCTTCACCTTCACCACGACGATCGACGGCGCCAACAACAGCCTGAATCTCACCGGCAGCGGCGGCTCGGACACCCTGAACCTGGCCAGCGGCACCAACGTCATCGACGCCATGGTCGGCATCGAGGTGGTGTCGTGGGCGCAAAGCAGCTCCAGCAGCCTCACCTTCCTGGCGCCGATTTCCGGCGTCGCGCTGAATTCCGGCGGCGGCAACGGCAGCGCCTCGCTGACGCTCAACGGCGCCGGCAACGTCATCAATATCAGCGGTTCGTACACCTCGTTCACCGGCAGCGCCGGCACCGACCAGGTGACGTTCGCAAATTCCGTCGGCGGCACGGTCGCCGGCGCCACCGGCGTCGAGACCTTCATCGGCGGCGGCAGCAGCGACGTCCTGACGCTGACCGGCCTCGGCAACGCCGGCACCGTCTCGTTCGCCGCCGGCGGCGGCGACGATGACCTGACCGTCGCCGCGTCGCTATTCAGCGCCGCAACCATCCCGCTCAGCCTCGACGGCGGGACGCAAACGAATCCCGACAAACTGAACGTCACGGCGACGGCGCCCGTGACCCTGAATGCCAGCCAGCTCGGCGGCGTCACCGGCTGGGAGGAGTGGATCACGACCTCCAACCAGAGCTATACCCTGACGCTCGCCGACGCCAACGTAGCGGCGGGGGCGACCCTCACCATCGCCGCCGGCGCCTCAAACATCGGCACCTTCGTCATCGACGGCTCGGCCGAGGCCAGCGGCACGCTGCTGCTGTTCGGCGGCGCCGTCAACGACGTGCTCACCGGCGGCGCCGGCAACGACACCCTCACCGGCAACGCCGGCACCGACACGCTGACCGGCGGCGGCGGCGCGGACACCCTGACCGGCGGCGCCGGCGCCGACACCCTCGACGGCGGCAATGATAATGACACCTTCGTCTTTGCCGCCAACGACTTCGCCTCCGGCGAATCGGTGGATGGCAGGGCGGGGACCGACACGCTTTCGGTTTCCGGCAACAACGACTTCGGGGCCGGGACACTCGCCGGGATCGAGGCGCTGACCTACACCGGGACGGGGACGTCGAGGTTCTCGGGGAGCCAGGTCGCGACGGTGCTCCCGAGCGCATTCGCCGTGACCGGGTCCTCGGGCTCGGTCATTGACGCGATCCAGATCGACTTTGCCGCCAACCAGACAGTGACGCTGGCGAACTGGACGTTCACGTCGTGGGTGACGGCCCAGGATTCGATCGACTTCAACGGCACGACCGGGGCGGAGAACATGACCGGCTCGACGCAGAATGACCGGATCACCGGCGGCGGCGGCGCGGACACGCTTAGCGGCGGCGACGGCAACGACACCTTCTTCTTCGCCTCAGGCGACTTCGCTTCCGGCGAGTCCGTGAACGGCGGAACGGGAAACGACACGCTGTCGATTTCCGGCACCAACGACTTCTCGCAGGGCTCGGTGAACGGGATCGAAGCCCTGACCTTCACCGCCGCGGCAACGGCGACGTTCCTGGGCAACCAGATCGACAACGATATTCCGCCGCTGGCGACCAACCTGGCGGTGACCGGCTCCGGCGGCGTCGACGCGATCGTCGCCAACCCGAATACCGTCGGGCAGACGAGCTTCTCGCTCGCCGGCTGGACATTCTCCGGCTGGACGGGCGGCACCGACACGATCACCCTCAACGGCGGGGCCCAGGCCGACAACATCACCGGCTCGTCGCAGGCGGACGCCATCACCGGCGGCGCCGGCAACGACGCCCTCGACGGCGGCGGCGGCACCGACGTGGCCGTGTTCTCGGGCAACCGCGCCGGCTATACGGTGACCACCAGCGGCGTCACGACCACGGTGACCGACGGCAACGCCGGCGACGGCGACGATGGCACCGACACGCTCACCAACATCGAGATTCTGCGCTTTGCCGACGGCGACCTGACGCTGTCGCCGCTGATCGAGCTTTCGACCATCGCCGGCGGCACCGGCGGCTTCGTCATCAACGGCGCCGCGGCCGGCGACAAGGCTGGCTATTCGGTCGACGGCGCCGGCGACGTCAACGGCGACGGACTCGACGACCTGATCGTCAGCGCCGACTTGGCCGATCCGAACGGCACCTCCAGCGGCGCCTCCTACGTGGTATTCGGCAAGGCGGGGGGCACGGCCGTCAATCTCAGCGCGCTCGGCAGCGGCGGCTTCATCATCAACGGCGCCGCAACGCTCGACTATTCCGGCATTTCGGTGAGCGGCATCGGCGACATCAACGGCGACGGTCTCGCCGACCTGGTCGTCGGCGCCGCCTACGCCGATCTAACCAGCCGGACCGACGGCGGCATTGCCTACGTGGTGTTCGGCAAGGCGTCGACCTCGACGGTCGAGCTTTCCGACGTCGCGGCCGGCACCGGCGGCTTCGCCATCAACGGCGCCACCGCCGGCGACAAGACCGGCGGATCGGTAAGCGGCGCCGGCGACGTCAATGGCGACGGCGTCGCCGACCTGATCGTCGGTGCCCACAAGGCGCATCCGAACGGCACCTATAGCGGCGCCTCCTACGTGATATTCGGCAAGGCGACGACGACGGCGGTCGAGCTATCCGCCGTCGGCGCCGGCAGCGGCGGCGGCTTCGTCATCAACGGCGTCGCCGGGGGCGACTACGCCGGCAGGGTCAGCGGCGCCGGCGACGTCAACGGCGACGGCCTCGCCGACCTGCTCGTCGGCGCCAGCGGGGCCGATCCGAATGGCTCGCTCAGCGGCGCCGCCTACGTGGTGTTCGGCAAAGCGACGACAACGGCGGTCGAGCTTTCCACCGTCGCCGGCGGCACCGGCGGCTTCGTCATCAACGGCGCCCTCGCCGGCGATGCCGTCGGCTATTCGCTCAGCGGCGTCGGCGACCTCAACGGTGACGGCCTCGCCGACCTCCTCATCGGCGCCATTGGGGCCGATCCGCATGGCTCCTACAGCGGCGCCGCCTACGTGGTGTTCGGCAAGGCCACGACCACGGCAATCGCGTTGTCGCAAGTCGCGCTCGGCAACGGCGGCTTCGTCATCAACGGTGTCGCCACCAACGACAAGTCGTCCCGCTCGGTGAGCGGCGCCGGCGACGTCAACGGCGACGGCATCGCCGACCTGATCATCGGCACCAACTCGGCCGATCCCAACGGCGTCGACAGCGGCACCGCCTACGTGGTGTTCGGCAAGGCGTCGACCTCGACGGTCGAGCTTTCCGACGTCGCCGCCGGCATCGGCGGCTTCGCGATCAACGGCGTCGCCGCCGGCGACCGCGCCGGCTCGTCGGTCGGCGCCGCCGGCGACGTCAACGGCGACGGCTTCGCCGACCTGATCGTCGGCGCCAACGGCGTCGATGCGAACAGCCTCACCGACAGCGGCGCCGCCTACGTGGTGTTCGGCGGCGCCTTTACCGGCGGCGTCACCCTCGGCACCACCGGCGACGACACGCTGACCGCCGGGACGGGCAACGCCCAGCTCGTCGCCGGCCAGGGCAACGACACGCTCACCGGCGGCGCCGGCAACGACGTGCTGTCGGGCGGCGCCGGCAACGATATTCTCAGCGGCGGCGCCGGCAACGACGTCCTCTATGGCGGCACCGGCAACGACATCCTCATCGGCGGCGCCGGCCATGACGTGATGACCGGCGGCGCCGGAGCGGACATCTTCCGCTACACCTCGTTCGGCGACGGCGCCGCCGGCGTCGCCATCGCCAGCGCCGACGCCATCACCGATTTCGTCCACGGCGAGGGCGACAAGATCCAGTTCTCCGGCATCGGCCTCAACGGCACCGGCGCGGTGGCGGCGGCGAGCGGCACGGCGAACTTTGCCGGCGACGCCAACGGCGTCTTCTTCATCAACAACGCCACCGCCGCCGACCTCGGCAGCGCCGCCGACGTCGCCAACGCCATCGGCGCCATCGCCGGCGTCGGGTCCGGCGACAACGCGGTGTTCCTGGTCAAGAAAACCGGCGGCGCCGCGACCGGCGTTTATGGCTTCACCGACGACGGCGGCGCCGACACCGCCGTGGCGAGCAGCGAGCTCAAGCTGCTTGCCGTCGTCAATGCCGCCATCGATCAGACCGACGCCCAGGTGGTCGCCTAGCCGCCCGTCCGCTTGCATAATTCGGGGGATTTGGCGCTAATGGAGCGACTCGGCCGGACGACCGGCCGGCCGCCGCAACGGTGACGGCGCGAGCGATGGCGAAGCCGAGAAAGAAAGCCGCGAAAAAAAAACCGCGTAGGCGGAAAGACGCCGCCGCGGTCCGGGAAGCGCCGGTCGGGCCGCAGCCGAAGCTCGAGCTGATGGGGTCCAGGCAATTCACCGCCTGGATGGCGGAGCAGAACCTCAGCCTCGCCTTCACCACCTACCAGACCGGCAAGCTGTTCCTGATCGGCCTCGGGCCCGACGGCCGGCTGTCGGTGTTCGAGCGCACCTTCAACCGCTGCATGGGGCTCGCGGCCGACGACGACGCGCTTTACATGAGCACGCTCTACCAGTTGTGGCGGTTCGAGAACGCCCTGCCGACCGGGCAGTCCCGCGACGGATATGATCGGCTGTATCTGCCCATCGAGGCCCACACCACCGGCGATCTCGATATTCACGACGTCGCCGTCGCCGGCGACGGCCGCGTGGTGTTCGTCAACACGCTGTTCAGTTGCCTGGCGACGATCGAGCAATCCTCCAGCTTCGCGCCGGTGTGGCGGCCGCCGTTCGTCTCCAAGCTGGCGGCCGAGGACCGCTGCCACCTCAACGGCCTGGCGATGGACGCGGGCGCGCCGCGCTACGTCACCGCCGTCGCCCAGAGCGACGTCGCCGACGGCTGGCGCGAGGGCCGGCGCGACGGCGGCTGCGTCATCGACGTCGGACAGAATGCCGTCGTCGCCACCGGGCTTTCCATGCCGCACTCGCCCAGGCTCTATCGCGACCGGCTGTGGCTGTTGAACTCCGGCACCGGAGAGTTCGGCATCATCGACCGCGACACCGGCGCGTTCGAGCCGGTGGCCTTCTGCCCCGGCTATCTGCGCGGCCTTTGCTTCATCGGCGACTACGCCGTCGTCGGGCTGTCGAAGCCGCGCGACAACCGCACCTTCACCGGCCTCGCCCTCGACGACCGGCTCGCCGAAAAGAACGCCGAGGCGCGCTGCGCGCTGCAGGTGATCGACCTGAAGTCCGGCGACGTCGTCCACTGGCTGCGCATCGAGGGCATCGTCGAGGAGCTCTACGACGTCGTCGTGCTGCCGGGCGTCCGCCGGCCGATGGCGATCGGCTTCAAGACCGACGAGATCCGCCGCATCCTCATCGTCGGCGCCGAACGGCCGATGTGACGTCGCGATGTTTCTCTTTTTGTTCGATTTCGGCGATTGTGGAGTTGCCAAACCTATCGGAAGGCCAAGGATTTAGCGGTTTTTATAGGCCCATCGGGCTGGTCATGTTAGAAGGAAATGCCCCGGCCGGGATTCGAACCCGGAACATATTGGAGCCAAGCCAATAGCCTCTACCGTTTGGGCTACCGGGGCAAAAAGAGGGGGACCGATTCGTCGTCTTGCTAGGGATTCGGAATCGGCCCCGCCAGTGGCATCCGACAGCCGGGGTTCTTAAGTGGGCCTCGGCTGTCCCGCCCCACACGATGCTTTCAACGCCCGGCTGCAAGGCGGTGTTTCGAGGCGGCCGGGTCTCTCTCTCAGGCGGCGGCATTACACTCCCTGGTATAGGGCTGGCCGCCTGACGGATATTACTTGTGGTCCGGGAATGTCTGCTACGGACTCACAATGAGGATAGCGGGGATAAGCGCCATTTTCCGGGATCGGCCTAGGCCGCCGCAAGTCGGTTGCCGGAACGCCTACATTTGCGCGCATGAAGCGGCGGCCGGAAAAATTTGGCTGCATTCCTTGGCGGCGCGAAATGCGATGTCGAGTCGCGGCAATGGCGGAATTTAGTCACCACTCGCCTATGGATTGATGTGCTAGAATTTTGAGATGACCCGGAAAACCAAGGAATCTGTCAAGCCGAAGCCAGCCGAAAAGCCGGTCAGCCTGCACCCGCTGAAATTTGAGGAGGCGGTGGAAGGGTTATTGCGTGTAAAATCGGGCAAAAACACCCGAGAATCGGGCAAGGGGAGTGACAAGGATTAGCGCCATGCTATATTTTTGGCATGGCTGATTCTCCGAAAAGTAGCGACACAATTGCCACTATAAGTGTGAATTTTCCTATTAAATTCACGGCTGTAGTGGTGTTGGTGGTTATTGGCCTATCTGGGTTGTTCTTTTATGTGACCGGCTCATTGAAGGAAACTGTTATATTCCTCGCGGCCGCCTCGGCTGCTGGTGGAACGGTCATCACGGCTTATTACGTAGCGAAAACTTTAAATCTTTATCTGTCACAAGAAGTTCGAATTCGGGAGCGTGAGGAGGCGTTAGACACTCAAGGCAAAAAAGAACGGGCGTTACGCTATGGCGAACGGTGGAATGACCCCCATATGTATCACGTTCGGAATGTCTGTAGGAGCGTGTTGGAGCCGAGTGCCGACGACATACGGGGGAGAGTCGCCGGGAATGAGACAAACGTCATACATTTGTTGAATTTTTTTGAAGAAGTGGGGTTTTCGGTAAAACAGGAATTGGTTGATGAGCGCTTACTTTATGATCAATTCGGTGGCCTAGTCCCGACAATATGGCGGACACTAGAACCCTGGATAAAAGACAGACGAGGAACCTTCCACGACGACAAAATGTGGGAAGTAGTCGAGGAATTTAGCAAACGATGGCGGGAACCAAGATAGGTCATGTTTCCCCATCGGAAGGAGGCACCCCATGACTAGAGGTTACGCTTTATAAGATTGAAAGGGCCGCCAATTGAGCGGCCCTTTCTTTATGTGTTGGCTCCCGATAAACCAGCCGCTTTCCCTTCGCCCCCTGTATTGCGGCGACTGTCCGCTCCCCGTCAGTAGCGTGGCGCAGGTTCCAGCGGAATTCGTGTTCCCGCAAATATCGGCCCATGTGCTGTTTCGACACATGATGGTGGACGCCGAGGATTGACCGCTTCAATAGCGAGAAGCAGCTTTCGGCAAAATTGACGTGAATGATGCCGCGCACCATTTCCCGCCTAGAGTGGTCAACCCAATCGTGACTGGCGAAGTATGGCGGCATTTTCCGATAGGCTGGATGGCCGTCGGAAACGATATGAGCGGTATCATCGACATTCAGGCGCACGAACGTCCGCATGGTGGAAAATTTAATGTCGGGCATTGGGAACAACCTGGCTTCCCCGCCCCGTTCGATTAGGGCCATGACCGGCAGCTTGCCCCGCTGGAATTTGATGCGCCGCTTGCGGAGATTGTTCTGCGGGTCGCCGCCGACGTAAGTTTCATCGACTTCGACAACTCCGCCGCCGCTGCCTAGCTTGGAGAGTAGTGGTTCCTTCTTCATGGCCTCTCTGACGCGATGGCAGAGGAACCAACTCGACTTGTAACTCAGGCCCAATGACCGCTGGATTTGAGAGGCGGAAACGCCCTTCTTCGAGCTGCACATCATGTAGATCGCCATGAGCCACTTGGTCATGGGGATATGCGAATCCTCGAAGATGGTCCCAACCTTGACCGTGTATTGCTTGCGGCAGACCCCGCACTTGCGGAGGCCCGGACGGGCGGACTTGCCTTCAATGCGTCCCTGCCGTTCCGTGGCGTGGCAATGCGGACATATCGGCCCGTTCGGCCAGATAAGGCGCTCGATGAAGGCGATGGCCTTGGCTTCGCTGGAGAAGTATGGGGCTAAGTCCGCGAAATTCATGGGTTTTCTCCAATAAGTGACCCGATTCGCTGGCTCAGTTAGGAATGGGGTCTACGGGGTCGTTTCGTTAACTCTTTGGAGAGATTATCTGATAATGGCGATGGTTTGTCAAGTCTATAATCGCCTCGATTTCGCTTGACTCGCGGCCTTTTTTATGTTTTAATTCCCTATTTTCCGCCATATAAAGGTATTAGATCATGGTAACGGGCTCTTATCCTGTCCCGACCGGCGGCGATTTCGGCCCCGCCGGGGCGCCGGCGGCGCGGCCGCTGACCGCCCGCCAGGAGCGGTTCTGCGCCGCCTACGTGCTCAACCCCAACGCCGCCGAGGCCGCCCGCGAGGCCGGCTATTCGGAAGCCTCGGCGCGCAAGCAGGGCTGGCGGCTGCTGAGGGCCGGCCGCATCCGCGCCCGGCTCATCGAGATCCACGCCGATCTCGCGAGCGGGATCAACGAAAGCCTGGACCCGTTCCTCGGCAAGCTGGAGGTGATCTACCGCCAGGCGGTCGAGGACCGCCGGACGCTCGCCGCGGTGCGCGCCGTCGAGGCGCAGGCGCGGCTGGCGCGGCTGAAGACCCGCATTCCGCCGGCGGCCGAGCATGCGGCGGCGGCGCTGCGCCGCGAGCTGGAGCGCCGCCGCCTCGCCGGCAAGGCGCTCGCCGAATGGCGCCGGTCGCACGCCGCGTCCCGCCCGCCGGGGGACCGCGGCGACGATTTGCGACCACTCGACGGAGACGAGGGCGGGGATTTCTGAGGGGCCGCGGGCCGGATTGCGGACAAATGCGTACGTTTGCGTACATCGGCGGACATTTCCTCGGGAGCGCCCCGCCGACGGCGCCCGGAACCCGCAGTTTCCCGCGCCTTCCGGGGGATCGCCGGTCGGCGACGCGGTCGCCGTCGGCCCCCCGCCCATGCTATGCTCGGGCGGGCAACACCTGGGGGCCAGCTGATCCATGCGCGAGCTCTACGCACGCCTGAAGTCGCGGCCGGCGATCTTCGCCGAGATGGTCGCCGCCTCGCTGCTCGCCAACATCCTGGCGCTCGCCTCGCCGCTGTTCGTGATCCAGGTGCTCAACCGCTACGTCGCCCACGGCGTCGATTCGACCCTGGCGACGCTGGCCGTCGGCACGGTGATCGCGGTGCTGCTGGAGTTCGGCTTCCGCCAGGTGCGCATGCGCCTGGCCCAGGCGGTCAACGCGCCCTACGACGACGGCCTGTCGGGCGCCGCCTTCCGCGCGCTCACCGGCGCCAAGTCGGCGGCCGCCGAGGCGCTGCCGCAGGGCCTGCGGCAGCAGATCATCGCCGGCGCCGATTCGGTGCGGACCGCCTACGCCGCGCCCAACGTCGCCGCGGTGATGGACGTGCCGTTCGCGTTGGTGTTCGTTTTCGCGCTGTTCCTGCTGAGCCCGTTGCTGGCGGTGATCGCGCTCCTGTTCCTGGGCGCGGTGTTCGTCGTCGCCGCCCTGACCATGGCGTCGCTGCGGCTGCCGACCCGCGAGATGGCGGCCACCGCCGGGCGCCGCAATGCGCTCGTCGGCTCGGCGATCCTGGCCGGCGATACGGTGCGCGCCTTCAACGCGCAAACGCTGATCCGCAGGCTGTGGCAGGGCGAGAGCAGCCTCTACCAGCGGCTGCATCGCGCCGTCACCGGCCGCCAGGGGCTGGTGGCGTCGCTGACCGCCGGCGCCCAGGGGCTGATGAACGTCTGCATCATCGCCGCCGGCGCGGTGCTGGTGGTCAAGGGGCAGCTCGACGTCGGCGGCCTGATCGGCGCCAACATCCTGGCCGCCCGCGCGCTCGGGCCGATCATCAAGCTGGCGCAGATGGGCGAGTCCTTCGCCACCGCCCGCCAGGCGCTCGCCATGCTGCAGGAATTCCTGCGCACCCCGCAGGAGCGCACCCAGGGCTCGGCGCTCGGCGAATACGCCGGCGGGCTGGAGTTCCGGGACCTCGGCTTCGTCCATCCGGGACAGCGCCTGCCGCTGTTCGAATCGATGAACCTGCGGCTGGCGCCGGGCGCCATGCTGGTGGTGGCCGGCGCCAACGGCGCCGGCAAGACGACGCTGGCGCGGCTGATCGTCGGCCTGCTCGACCCGGCGCGCGGCAAGATCCTGGTCGACGGGGTCGACCTGGCGCAGGTGGTGCCGGAATGGTGGCGCCGGCAGGTTTCGTACCTGCCGCAGGAGCCGGCGTTCCTCAACGCCTCGATCCGCGACAATTTCCTCGCCGTTCGGCCGAACCTCGACGACGCGGCGCTCAACGAGATCGCCCGCGTCGCCGGCTTCAAGCCGTTCATCGACCAGAGTCCGAACGGCTTCGACACCGCGATCGTCAACAACGGCATGAGCCTGTCGCTCGGCATCCGCCGCCGGCTGGCGCTGGGGCGCGCGCTGGCCACCGACGGCCGGATGATGGTGGTCGACGATCCGACCGAGGGGCTGGACGCCGAGGGCGCCAAGCTGGTGATCGACGCCGTCAACGCCGCCGCCAAGCGCGGCCGCACGGTGGTGGTGTTCACCCACGATCCGCAGATCCTGGGCCAGGCGCCGCAGTACGTGGACCTGAACTCGAAGCCGGTGCCGCGGCTGGTCAAGAACGAGGCGATGGCGGCGAAGCCCGACGCGGCGGCGGGCAATGCCGGGCCGCGGCCGAAGCCGGTGCGCGAGGTGCGCTCATGAGCGGATTGCTGGAAAAGACCCGGGCGGTGCTGGCGGCGCTGGCCGGCGGCGGCGCGACGGCGGGCGCCGGCGTCGCCGCGAACGATGCCGCCGATGGCGCCGCCCATGGCGCCGATGCGGGCGACGACGGGGGCGCCGATGGCGGCGAGCGGGCGACGCACATGTTCTTCGCCCTGTGCGCGACGCTGGTCGTCGCGTTCTTCGTCTGGGCCGCGATGGGGCGCCTCGACGTGGTGAGCGCGGCCTTGGGCGAGGTGATCCCGTCGACCCAGGTGAAGCACGTTCAGCACCTGGAAGGCGGCATCGTCCGCGAGATCCTGGTCCGCGAGGGCGACCGGGTGGCGCGCGACCAGCCGATCGTCGCCCTCGAGCCGGTGGCTTCGGGGGCCGACGTGCAGGAGCTGAAGGTCCGCACCAGCTCGCTCCGGGCCGAGATCGCGCGCCTGGAATCGGAGGCCAAGGGGCTGGCGAAGCCGGTGTTCCCGGCCGACCTGACGCGCGATTATCCGCAGCTGGTGGCGCAGGCGACGGCGTTCTTCAACGCCCGCCAGAGCCGCATGGAGAGCCAGCTCGCCGCCCAGCGCGAAGAGATTGCCCAGCAGGACCGCATGATCGAGGAGGTCTCGGCGCGGCTCCGCAACAACCGCCAGCGGCTGACGCTGCTCGCCGAGCAGATCGCGATTTCCGAGGAGCTGATGAAGGACCAGCTCAGCAACCGGCTGCAGCACCTCGACCTGCTGAAGGAGGCGTCCAGCCTGAAGGGCAAGATCGACGAGGACGCCGCCGGCCTGCAACGCGCCCAGGCGGCGAAGAAGGGCGGCCTCAACAAGCTCGACCTGGTGCGCGACGCTTTCCTGGAAAAGGTGCGCGAGGACATGGAGGAGAAGCGCCGGCAGCTCGAGGAGTTCGCCAACCGGCTGAAGAAATACGAGGATTCGCTGAAGCGCACGGTGCTGCGCTCGCCGGTCGACGGCGTCGTCAAGACGCTCTACGTCGCCACCCTCGGCGGCGTGGTGGCGCCGGGCGGCACCGTCGCCGACGTGGTGCCGCAGGGCGACCGGCTGATCGTCGAGGCCAAGTTGCCGACCCAGGAGATCGGCTACGTCCACGCCGGCCAGGAGGCGGTGGTGACGCTGGCGTCGTCGGACGCGGTGCGCTTCGGCCAGCTCAAGGGCGAGGTGATCCTGGTCAGCCCCGACACCATCCAGAGCGCCGACCGCGTCCCCTACTACAGGGTCCGCATCGCCACCGAGCGGGACTATTTCGAGCGCCACGGCGCCCGCTACCGGCTGGTGCCCGGCGTGCAGGTGCTGTGCTCGATCCAGACCGGCCGGCGCTCGGTGCTCGCGTACCTCACGGACCCGTTCCTGCGCTCGCTGTCGACCGCCTTGCGCGAGCGCTGAGGGCGCATACTCTGCATCTGGATCGATCCGGGGAGAAACAGGACATGGCGTGGCAAGGCAAAGTTCTGCGCGTCGATTTGAGCCGCGGCGCTTGCGCGTCCGAGCCGTTGAACCGCGCATGGGCCGAGGACTACCTGGGCCAGCGCGGCCTTGCCAGCCGCTATCTCGCCGCCGAGATGGAACCCAATGCGGACGCGCTCGCGCCCGAGAACGTGCTGATCTTCGCAACCGGGCCGCTCACCGGCACCGCGGCGTCCACCGGCGGCCGCTATTCGGTGATCACCAAGGGCGCGCTCACCAACGCGATCGCATGCTCGAACTGCGGCGGATTCTTTGGCGCCGAGCTGAAGATGGCCGGCTACGACATGGTGATCGTCGAGGGCCGGGCGGCGAAGCCGGTGTATCTGCTGATCCGCGACGACGCGGTTGAGATTTTGCCGGCGGCCGGCTTCGTGTGGGGCCGCTCGACCTGGGACACCGAGGACCTGCTGCGCGCCCGCCACCACGAGCCGCAGTTGCGCATCGCCTCGATCGGCGTCGCCGGCGAACGGCTGGTGCGATTCGCCTGCATCATCAACGATCGCGACCGCGCCGCCGGGCGCTCGGGCGTCGGCGCGGTGATGGGCTCGAAGCGCCTGAAGGCGATCGCGGTGCGCGGCACCAAGGGCGTCGCGGTCGCCAAGCCCGCCCGGTTCCTGAAAGCGGTCGCCGCGGCGCGCGTCAAGCTCGAATCGAACCCGAGCCGCACCCGGCTTGCCACCTACGGCACCATGGCGATGATGGACGTCACCAACGCCTACGGCTCGCTGCCGACCCGCAACTGCCGCGACGTCACGTTCGAGGGCGCCGGCCGCATCAACGCCAAGACCATGCGCGCCAAGCGCAAGAGCGACGGCCGGGCGAATTTGGTCGCCAACAAGGCGTGCTTCGGCTGCACCATCGCCTGCGGCCGGGTGGTGCGCATCGACCCGGCGCATTTCAGCGTCAAGGGCAAGGAAAACACCGAGTACGGCGGCGCCGTCGGCGGGCTGGAGTACGAGTCCGCCTTCGCGCTCGGGCCGATGTGCGGCGTCGACGACATCGAGGCGGCGAGCTACGCGTCCGCCGTCTGCAACGAGCAGGGGATGGACCCGATCTCGTTCGGGGCCACCCTCGCCGCCGCCATGGAGCTTTACGAGACCGGCGCTCTCACCGCCCGGGAGACCGGCGGGCTGAAGCTGAATTTCGGCTCGGCCGAGGCGCTCGCCAAGGCCGCCGAGCTGACCGGCCGGGCCGAGGGCTTCGGCAGGGAGCTGGGCCTCGGCGCCAGGCGTCTGTGCGAAAAGTACAAGCGCCCCGAATTGGCGATGGCGGTGAAGGGCCAGGAGTTCCCCGGCTACGATCCGCGCGCCATGCAGGGCATGGCGCTGGCCTACGCCACCTCCAACCGCGGCGCCTGCCATTTGAAGGCGAGCCCGTTCACCGACGACTTCGCCCGCGTCGAAACCTCCGGCAAGGCGAAGATCGTCAAGGACAGCCAGGACGTGGTCGCCGCCATCGATTCGACGGGGCTGTGCCTGTTCACCCGCAACGCCTGGGACCTCGACGATTACGCCAGCCAGCTCGACGCCGCCCTCGGCGGCGGCTGGAAGCCGGCGCGGCTGGTCGCGGTCGGCGAGCGGATCTGGAATCTGGAGCGGCAGTTCAACCTGGCCGCCGGGCTGACCGCCGACGACGACACCCTGCCGGCGCGGGTGCTGAAGGAGGCGGCCAAGACCGGCGCCGGCAAGGGCCACGTCGCCGGGCTTGGCCGGATGCTGCCCGAGTACTACCGGCTGCGCGGCTGGGACGCCAAGGGGGTGCCGACGGCGAAGACGCTGAAGCGGCTCGGGCTCGGATGAGAATCCCGGTCAAGCTGATCTCCGTCGACGGCCCGCCGCCGCCGGGCTTCGACGACGCCGGCTCGGGCGGCATCGAGACCGCCGACGGCGCGACCCTGGCCGACGTGCTGGCCCGGCTGGGGCTGCCGGCCGGCGAGGCTTATGCGACGCTGATCAACGGCGAGCCGGTGGCCGCCGGCGAACGGCCGCGGCGACGCCTGAAGCCGGGCGATTCGCTGACGGTTTTCCCGCCGATCAAAGGCGGCGGCCAAGGCGGCGGCCGGCCGCGGCCACCTTGGGCTCCGCCGCCTTTGACCGCGGTCAAGGGCCGGCGCCGGTTTTCCGCCTAGCATCGGCGATCACGCCACCCCGTGACGGGAGGCCTTCCAATGCCGAAAATTCTCGACGACCTGCGCGAAGACCACAAGAACATGGCGCGGCTTTACGACCTGATCGGCCGCGAGCTGAAGGTGTTCAAGACCGGCGAGCTGCCGGATTACGAATTGGTCAAAAAGATCCTCGACTACTGCCTCACCTATCCCGACCAGTACCATCATCCGAAGGAGGACCTGATATTCAAGAAGCTCCAGGCGCGCGACCCTTCGACCGCCGACGTGATCGGCAATCTTGCCACCGAACACGAGAATTTGGCGTCGTTCACCTGGCGGTTCGCGACCGCTCTCGGCAACGTCCTCGAGGATGAGCAGCTGCCGCGGGACTGGTTTATCGACCTCGCCAATGATTTCCTGAGTTTCTCCCGGCGCCACATGCAGATGGAAGAGGTGCTGTTCTTCCCCGCCGCACGCAAGCAACTGACGCGTGGGGATTGGGCCGAGCTCGACGACATGGTCGCGAAACAGCTGGACTCGGCGGTCGACGCGGAAAAGGCCGATCGTTGCCAGGCGAGCTTCCGGGAGATCATGACCTGGGGCAAGGCGGCGGAAATGCCGGTGACGCCGGTTGGCGCGACCGAGACGCTGTAGACCGCGACGGCGGCCGCCCGGGCGGCCGGGTTTCTTCGGTGGTTCTTGATCGCGGTCAAGGCCGCCGCAATCGGCGGCGCATAGGATGATGACGGTTTCGAGGAACATCCCCCAAAGGGACCACCCCCCGGTCCCTTGTTCCCCAGACGACATGCATCCCAACAACCTGACGGGACCTTCCGGTCCCGTCACTCTTTTCGGCGGGGCGCGACGGCTTGGGCGGCGACCTTATAAGCCCTCTTCCATTTCCAGCTCGTCGACCAGATCGTCGATGTTGCGGATGCGGACGCGGCGGCCCGAGAAACGCGCGATGTCGTCGTTTTCGAGGCTGCGGATGGTCCGCGACATCGATTCCGGGCGGATGCCGATCATCGCGGCCATGTCCTGGCGCGACAGCGGCAATTCGAGTTCCAGCGCGCCATCTTCGCCGACAACGCCGTAGCGGTCCTTCAATACCAGCAGCAGGTGCGCGAAGCGCGCCCGCACCGGCAGCGTCGTGCTTTGCAGGACCTTGTCTTCGGCGGCACTGAGGTCGGCGGCGGCGTGGTTGAGGAAACGCAGACCGAGCGCCGGGTTCCGGGTCAGCAGCGTGCGCACGGTGCCGGCGTCGATGAAACAGACGACCGAAGGTTCCAGCGCCTCGGCGCTGTTGTTGTGGTCGTCGCCGGAGAGCATCGATCGGTAACCGAGGGTGTCCCCCGCATAGCAAAGGCGGAGCAGGATTTCCTGGCCGTTGGTGTTCATCTTGCGGACGCCGACCAGTCCGCTTTCGATGCAGTGGACGCCTTCGCAAGAGTCGGCCTCGTGGAAGATCACCTCGCCCGGCAGGTAGTCGCGCGACACCTTGCTCTTGTCGACGAGTTTCAGTTCCTCATCGGTCAACGCGCACCACTCGGTGCGTCCGCGCGCCTGGCAGGTAAAGCAGTTTTTTCCGGTCAAGGATCGAGTGCCTTCCATCGCCCATCGTCCCTTCGACAGCCCGGAGCGTCGCGGCGGCGCTAGCAGGGCGGCATCTCTTGGCGCAAAAATACAGCACGAATATGTTAATCCGCGCCCTCCCCTACCACAACCCTTTCCGAGTCAGAGACTTGCCGCGCCGCCACACGCCTCGGCCAAGCGGCGCGGCGGCCGTGCTTGACCGTGGTCAAGGTGTTGTCGTGACACCCGTTTTACCGTTCCAGCCGACCCATAACCGGTTTGCCTGAAACGCGGTCCGACATGCACCCAATACCGAGCCAAATGCCTTTTTTTGGCCGTAAGCCCTGGTGGGTGGCGCCGTGTTCGATGTGCGGGGGGCTGATGACAAGGGATACGAAGATTTCCGTTGCTGCCAAGAACTTCGTTGAGCGGTTCGGCGATGACGCCCCGGCCGAGGCCAAAAGACGCGCCGAGGAACTGCGCCAAGCGGGCAACGTCGACAGCGCCGTCACCTGGACGCAGATTTATGAGGAAGTCAGGATTCTGGTGGAGCGCGGCAGCAAGACCGCCCATTGACGGCGCGACGCATGAAAATCATCCGCGACCAGCACGCCTCGGCCGGCCGTGTTCGGCAAATCCCGGAGTCGGCACGGATCGCGGCCGCGGCGACGGAGGCTGTGGAACGGGTAGCTCTATGCCCGAAATCCCGGCAATTGTATGATGTCGCCGTACCGCGCTACACCAGCTATCCCACGGCGCCGCATTTTCATTCTGGCGTGACCGCCGACACCTATGGCGATTGGCTGGCCGGTATCGGCGAAAACGCGGCGCTATCGCTGTATTTCCATGTACCGTTCTGCAAGGCCATGTGCTGGTACTGCGGTTGCCATACCCGTGTGGTGAGCCGTTATGGGCCGGTTGCCGAATACGCGGCATTGCTGAACCGGGAAATAGCGCTGGTCGCCGGCGCGCTTCAAGCGGCCCCATTGGTCACCAACGTGCATTGGGGCGGCGGCACGCCGACGATGCTGGCGTCCGATGATTTTTCGGAATTGATGGCGGAGACGCGGCGGCATTTCCGGTTCGCCGACGACGCCGAGGTGGCGGTCGAGGTCGATCCCCGGACACTCACCGGAACCATGGCCGAGGCGATGGCCGCCGCCGGCGTCACCCGCGCCAGCCTTGGCGTGCAGGACTTCAACGACCACGTCCAGCAGGCCATCAACAGGGTGCAGCCCCTTGCGGTCACCGCCGAGGCCGCCGGCCGGCTGCGCGCGTGCGGTATCTCGGCGCTCAATTTCGATTTGATGTACGGCCTGCCCGGACAGACGGTCGCCGACGTGGTGCGCACGGTCGATCTGGCGTTGACGCTGGCGCCCGACCGGCTGGCGTTATTCGGCTACGCCCACGTGCCGTGGATGAAGACCAACCAACGGATGATCGACGAGGCCATGCTCCCCGGCGGCGCCGAGCGCCTGACGCAGGCCGAGGCGGCGGCGGCGCGGCTGGTCCACCATGGCTACCGGCGCATCGGCCTCGATCACTTTGCGCGCCCGGACGATGGGTTGACGCAGGCGATGGACGACGGGCGTTTGAGGCGGAATTTCCAGGGCTATACCACCGACCGGGCGGCGGTTCTGCTCGGATTCGGGGCATCGGCGATCGGCAGCCTGCCGCAAGGCTACGTGCAGAACGAGGTGCCGCTCGCCGCTTATGGTCGCGCGGTCACGGCGGGGCGCCTGGCCGCCGTGCGCGGAATCGAGCTGACCGCCGACGATCGGCTGCGCCGCGAGATCATCGAACGGCTGATGTGCGGCCTCGAGGTCGACCTCGAAGCGACCGCGACCGCCCATGGTGCCGACGAAACCTTTGCCGCCGAGGTGAAGCGGCTTTCCGCCATGGTTGCCGAGGGTGTTGTCGAGATCTCCGGACCACGCGTTCGCGTCAGCGAACGAGGCCGGCCGTTGATGCGTACCGTCGCCGCGGTATTCGACCGCTACCTGGAGACCGGCAAGGCCCGGCACTCCCGCGCCATCTGACTCGTCGCCGGCATTCAATCGAGCGCCTAATACTTAGGCATGAATAATTTTATGCCCATATAATAGGCTAATCACGCCCCGTCGCCAGTCCAGTCCGGGCCGTTGGACCATCACTACCTTTCTGATAATAAATCGTTTTTTACAGCCGCGAGGAATTGGCACCGATCTTGCGGGTATCAGCCCAAATTATTTGGGAAACCGGCAGTCGCGGTGCGCCCGATGGCAAAGGGATTGAAGGTGATGCTGGTCGCAGCAGGCGACGCGGACGGGGCGGATTTCGAAGGCCTCCTCGCCGCCAGCGGTTATCGACTCGTCGGCCGCTGCGACGAGGCAGATGATCTTGCCGCCCGCGCCGGCGCCTGTCACCCCGACGTCGTCGTCATCGACGCCGGCGCGCCGGACTCGCGGCTGCTTTCCCGGATCGCGAGCCTGCGCCGCGCCCGGCCGCGCCCCATCGCGTTATTTTGCGATGCCGGAAACTCGGAAGAAATCGCTGCCGCGGTCGGCGCCGGCGTCAACGCGCTGATTCCCGGTCGGGCGAGCCGCGATCGGCTTGTCTCGGCGATCGATGTTGCGATGGCACAATTCGGCGAAATCAATCGCATTCTGCAGGAGCGCGATCGCGCCACCACCGCGCTCGCCGAGCGCAAGCTGATCGAGCGCGCCAAGGGGATCATCATGAAACAGCGGCGACTCGACGAGGACGCCGCTTACAAGTTCATGCGCCAGGCGGCGATGAACAAGAATCTGCGGCTCGGGCAACTCGCGGCTTCGATCATCGAGGCCGAGGAGCTGCTCGGCTGACGGCTTCCGCCGCGCCAAGGACGGCGCGGTGGCGGCGGCAATCAACCGGCCAAGGGATCAACGGCGGTTTCCTGGTCATTTCATTGGGTCAACGTCGACCCTGCAACCGGACAACGGCGTCCTCTGAGGTGCGCGATCGTTCGCGCACCCCAAGAGGGCGCTTTTGCAAATTGGAGAACACACATCATGGGAGCGTTTGCCAACCCATTTGATCCCGACAAGCTTTTGTGGAATGGCTGCCCGTGCGGGAAGCACCGTTCGCTGCTGGAGCACCAATTGGCGATGGCGGCCAAAAATGGCGCCCCGGGATCCCGCTTTGTTTGCGAAGACGTGGAAACGGTCGCCGACGCCGCGCCGGACCTTCGATACGCCGGCGGCGCGATTCGGCCGCATAGTTCGCAGATTTGCGTCGATCCGGCGTGCGACGATCCCACCTGCGGCAACGATTCCGCCGACGCGGTCACCGAGCGCGAACCAGACGGTTCGAACATGGAGGAGGCCCTCGCCCGATGCGTCGAGTCCGCCGTAATGAAGGGACTTTTCGGCACCGACATGAATCGCCGGGCGTTCCTGCGCGCCGTCGGTTCGGGCACCGCGCTTGCCGCCATATCGCACTTCTTCCCCCTCGACGCCGCCAAGGCGCTGGCCGCCGAGGCGAAGGGCGCGCTGGAGAAGACCAAGCTCAAGGTCGGGTTCGTGCCGATCACCTGCGCCACGCCGATCATCATGGCGCATCCGCTCGGCTTCTATAAGAAGTACGGCCTCGACGTCGATGTCATCAAGACGGCCGGCTGGGCGGTCTCCCGCGACAAGTCCCTGTCGGGCGAGTACGACGCCGCCCACATGCTGACGCCGATGCCGTTGGCGATCACGGTGGGCGCCGGCTCGACCAAGGTGCCGTGGACCATGCCGGCGGTCGAGAACATCAACGGCCAAGCAATCGTCTTATCAGTCAAGCACAAGGACAAGAACGACCCGAAGATGTGGAAGGGCTTCAAGTTCGCGGTGCCTTTCGAATACTCGATGCACAATTTCCTGCTCCGCTACTACGTCGCCGAGCACGGCATCGATCCGGACAAGGACATCCAGATCCGCGTCCTGCCGCCGCCGGAGATGGTGGCGAATTTGCGCGCCGACAATGTCGACGGCTACCTGTCGCCCGACCCGTTCAATCAGCGCGCGGTCTACGACGGCGTCGGCTTCATTCACAAGCTGACCAAGGACATCTGGGACAAGCACCCCTGCTGCGCCTTCGCCGCCAGCCGCAAGTTCATCGACGCAAACCCGAATACCTTCCTGGCGCTCTTCAAGGCGATCATCGACGCCACCAACTACGCGTCAATCAAGACCAACCGCAAGGAGATCTCGGCGGCGATCGCGCCCAAGAACTACCTGAACCAACCGGTCACCGTGCTGGAGCAAGTGCTCGTCGGCACCTTCGCCGACGGTCTCGGCAATATCCGCAAGGTACCGGACCGGATCGATTTCGATCCGTTCCCGTGGCACTCGATGGCGGTGTGGATTCTGTCGCAGATGAAGCGCTGGGGTTATGTCAAGGGCTCGGTCGACTACACGAAGGTCGCCGAGGAAGTTTATCTTGCCACCGACGCCAAGAAGCTGATGGAGGAGATGAAACTGACCGGCCCCTACGCCAAACCGCCCAGCACCACCTACGCCAACTACACCATCATGGGCAAGACGTTCGATCCCGCCAAGGCCGACGACTACGCCAAGTCGTTCGCCATCACGCGGGCCTAGGAGACTTCCTCATGGGATTGTCGCTTCGTTGGCGCGCCGCCGTTTTGACGGTGTTTATCTTCTGCGCGTTCAGCGCCGTCTGGGAACTTTCCGTCGGCGGCCGCGGCGAAGCGACAAACATGAGCCCCGAGTACGCCGCCTTGATGGGGGCGACGGCCAAGGGCGCCTCGGCGATGCCGGGGCCGCTCAAGGTCGGCGGTCAGATCTGGGAGCACGTGCTGAATCCGTTCTACGACAAGGGGCCCAACGACAAGGGCGTCGGTATCCAGCTCGGCTATTCTATTGCCCGCGTCGCCGTCGGTTTCCTGCTCGCCGTGTTGACGGCGGTGCCGCTCGGCTTCCTGATCGGCATGTCGCCGTTGTTTTACAAGGCGCTGGATCCGTTCATCCAGGTCTTGAAGCCGGTATCGCCATTGGCGTGGATGCCGCTGGCTCTCTACACCATCAAGGACTCCGTCATCTCGTCGGTGTTCGTCATCTACATCTGCTCGGTGTGGCCGATGTTGATCAACACCGCCTTCGGCGTCGCCTCGGTGCGCCGCGAGTGGCTAAACGTCGCCCGCACGCTTGAGGTAGGCCGGATGCGCACGGCGTTGCGAGTCATCCTTCCGGCCGCCGCGCCGACGATCATGACCGGCATGCGCATTTCCATCGGCATCGCTTGGCTGGTGATCGTCGCCGCCGAGATGCTGGTCGGCGGCACCGGCATCGGCTACTTCGTGTGGAACGAGTGGAACAATCTCTCGATCACCAACGTCATCGCCGCCATCGTTTTTATCGGCCTGATCGGCATGTTGCTGGACCAGGTGCTGGCGTTTTTCACCAAGCTCGTCACCTACGTCGAATAGGGAACCCCCGATGACCGTCGAGACACAGATCAGCGTCGAGGGCCTGCGCCGATCGTTCCCGACTGCCGACGGCACCGGCGAGGTGACGGTATTCGAGGACATCTGGTACAGGGTGGAGCGCGGCGAGTTCGTGTGCTTGATCGGACATTCGGGCTGCGGCAAGACGACGCTTCTCAACATCCTGGCCGGCCTCGACACGCCCACCGCCGGCGGCGTCATCGTCGACCACGAGGAGGTCACTGGCCCCAGCCTCAACCGCGCCGTGGTGTTCCAAAGCCACGCCCTGATGCCATGGATGACCGCGTTCGCCAACATCGCCTTCGCCGTGAAGTCGCGCTGGCCAGACTGGTCGAAGGCCAGGGTACGCGAACATTGCCAGAAGTACATAGATCTGGTTCGGCTTACCGGCGCCGAGGACAAGAAGCCGTCGCAGCTTTCGGGCGGCATGAAGCAGCGCGTCGGCATCGCCCGGGCCTTCGCCATCGAGCCCAAGATCATGCTGCTCGACGAGCCGTTCAGCGCCCTCGACGCGCTGACTCGCGGCAGCCTGCAGGACGAATTGCTGAGCATCTGCGCCGCCACCAACCAGACGGTGTTCATGATCACTCACGATATCGACGAGGCGATGCTGCTGTCCGACAAGATCATCCTGATGACCAACGGCCCGCACGCCAAAATTTGCGAGATCGTCGAAAATACCATGCCGCGCAACCGTACCCGCCATGATATGCACCGGCATCCGCACTACTATCCGATCCGCAACCATCTGATCGAATTCCTGGTCAACCGTTCGACCGAATTCGAGAAGGAGCTTTCGTCCAGCGATTACGATCCGCGCCACCCGCCCGTCGTTCGTCCCGGCCTCAGCCGGCCGGCGGCCTTGCTGGAACCGGCGGGACGCGCGGGAAACGGCGACACCGACAGCGAGACCATCCAGGCATCCGCCTGAGCGAGGCGGCCGCCGGACCATACCAAAGGAGGTAACCAGACATGACTCGCGCAGAACTGACCGAAAAGATCGTCGCTACCAAGACTTTGAAAGGCATCAAATGGGCCGATGTGGCAAAAAAAGTCGGCCAGTCCAAGGAATGGACCACCGCCGCCCTGTTGGGTCAGTTGTCGCTGACCAAGAAACAGGCGGAAGCCGCCGGCAACGCGCTCGGGATGAATTTCGGCGACGAGGAGATCGGTCTTCTGATGACCGTGCCTTATCGCGGCTCGCTGGAGACGCAGATTCCAACCGACCCGCTGATTTATCGTTTCTACGAGATCACCCAGATCTTCGGCACCACCATCAAGACGCTGATCGAGGAAGAGTTCGGCGACGGCATCATGAGCGCCATCGACTTCTCCATAAACATCGCCCGTAAAGCCGATCCCAAGGGTGATCGCGTCATCGTCACGCTGGACGGCAAGTTCCTGCCATACAAGACGTATTGAGGCGCACCGGTTCGCATTCTCAACCACCCGCAGACAAGACAAGAAAGGACCCGACGATCATGATCAACGCAGTATTTGCCCGTATGGCCACCCTGGACGCGCCGCTGCTGGAAAAGCTGCCGGCGGCGACATTCGCCCTGCTGCTGGGCGTCTTCATCCTTTACGGCGTCGGCTTCGCGCCGGTCGAGGTGATCCACAACGCGGCGCACGACGGCCGGCACGCCTTCGCATTCCCCTGCCACTAGGCAAGGCGGTCGGTCGCCATGTTGAATCGAATTCTCGCAATTGCCATCGTCGCCGGAGCGTTGGCGGGAGGCGTCGTCACCGGCGTTCACCTGCTGTGGACGACACCCCTGATCATCGCCGCCGAGGCCTATGAGACCGGCGCCAATGCGGCGCCCGGGCCGGCGCGTGCCCACGATCACGGCGCCGCCGCGGACAGCCTAGCGCGCAGCCAGGACCGGGCCGTCGAAGGCGTCGGCCACAGTCGCCCCACTGCCGCCGAATCTTGGGGGCCCGCGGACGGCATCGAGCGGACATTTTGGACGCTGGTTGTCAACGTGGTCACCGGCGTCGGCGGCGGGCTTGTCCTGGCGGCGATGTTTTCGCTTCGCCGTCGTATCGATCTGACGATCGGGCTCGCTTTCGGGGCCGCCGCCTTCGCCGCCTTCGGGCTGGCGCCGGCGCTGGGATTGCCGCCCGAACTTCCGGGCACCGCCGCGGCCGCCCTCGGCGCCCGCCAGGCTTGGTGGGCCGCCACCGCGGCGGCGACGCTGGCCGGCCTCGGCACGATCTTCGGTTGCCGTCAACCGTGGCTGAAGGTGGGCGGGCTTATGCTGCTGGCGCTGCCGCATCTGTTCGGTGCGCCGCATCCCGCTGTGGCAAGCGCCCTGGCGCCCGAATCGTTGCGGAACGAGTTCGTCGCCGCCTCGCTGGCGACATCGGCAGTGTTTTGGATCGTCCTCGGCGGCATGACCGGCTTCCTGGCACGGCGCCTTACCCCGATCAACCCCGATGGCGATGACGAAGTCGCGTGAGGCGCGCCGAAACCGCCGAACCGGATGGAGGTAAGGACATGATCGCCAATAAAGTGCCGGTCACCGTCATCACGGGCTATCTCGGCGCCGGCAAGACGACGCTGCTCAACCGCATTCTCGGCGAGCAGCACGGAAGGAAATACGCCGTCATCGTCAACGAATTCGGCGAGGAAGGCATCGACAACGAGTTGATCGTCAACGCCGACGAGGAAATCTTCGAGATGAACAACGGCTGCATCTGTTGCACGGTGCGGGGCGATCTCATACGGATCATCTCGACGCTGATGAAGCGGGCCGACGGGTTCGACGGCATGATCATCGAGACCACCGGGTTGGCCGATCCCGCCCCCGTTGTGCAGACTTTCTTCGTCGACGAGGACGTGCGGGACCGCGTTACGCTCGACGCGGTGGTCACGGTCATCGACGCCAAGCATTTCCTCGAGCAGATCGGCGACGGCCACGAAGTCGCCGAGCAGGTCGCCTTCGCCGACGTCGTGCTGCTCAATAAGACCGATCTCGTCGATGCGCCATCGCTCAGCCGGATCAAGGATAGAATCCGCTCGATCAACAGGTTTGCAAAAATCTACGAGACGGTGCGGAGCGACGTCCCGCTTGAGGCCGTCCTCGATTGCGGCGCCTTCGACCTCGACCGCGTCCTCGAATTCGAGCCGACGTTGCTTTCGGGCGAGGACGACCACGAGCACGACCAAAGCATCGTCAGCGTGTCCCTGAAGACCCGGGCGCCGATCGATCCCGAGCGGTTCTCCAAATGGATTCGCGACTTCATCATGACGCGCGGCACCGATGTGCTTCGCTCCAAGGGAATCCTCAACCTCGCCGGACAGGCTAACCGCTACGTCTTCCAGGGCGTCCACATGGTCATGGACAGCACCATGGGCGCGCCGTGGGATGGCGCCGACAGCCGCGAAAGCCGGCTGGTGTTCATCGGCCGCAATCTCGAGGCGGGCGAGTTGAGAAAGGCGTTTCTCGGATGCGTGGCGCGGCCCTGAGCCTGGCAGACGCGGGCGTTCGCGTGGTATCGCCGAAGGTCGACCTTGCCGAGGCTGCCTTCGGCGCCTACGTCACCTACGCCGGCGTCACCCGCGACGGCGCCACATTGGTGGCGGCGTTCGGCGACGGCGTCGTTCGCTCGATGGCGGCGGACATCAACCCGCGAATGATGAGGCCGGCGCCGCCTCTCGGGGCCATGACCCTGGCGGCGACGCCGGATTTGGACGGCCGCGGCGTGCTGATCGGCACCGACGACGGCCGACTCGTTCGTTTTGCCCCCGAGGAGGGGATGCGCCAACTGGCGACCGTTTCCGGCAAATGGATCACCAACGTCGCGGTCCACGCGACGACGGGTCTTCGCGCCTTTTCGGCCGGCCGCGACGTGTACCTGCTCGACGGCGCCGGCATGCCGATCGCCATCTTCGCCGATCATCCCAGCACGCCTACCGGGATCGCATTCTCGCCCGCCGGCGATTGCGTCGCGGTATCGCGCTACGACGGTGTTTCGATCTGGACCATCGGCGTCACCGGGTCGGCCAAGGAGCTGTTTTGGCACGGTTCCCACACAGCGGTGTCCTGGAGTCCAGACGGCCGATTCATCGTCACCGCCATGCAGGAAAACGAGATGCACTGCTGGCGGATGGACGACGGCAAAAGCATGAAAATGAGCGGCTATCCGAGAAAAATTCGCGCCGTCGCGTGGACGCCGGATGGCGCGTATGTGGCCGCGAGCGGCGCCGACACCGTGACATCGTGGTGCTGCGAGGGCGATGGCCCCGCGAGCCGCGCGCCGCTGGAGTTCGGCTATGTCTACGAGTGCAACGTTACCCAGGTAGCGGCGCGCCCCGTGGGCCGGACGATCGCCGGCGGCTACGGCGACGGCACCGTTTTCATCAGCGAAATCGAGAGCAGCGACGCGGTCATCGCGCGGCCGGGTCAAGGCGCCGCAATCACCGCCTTGGCGTGGTCGCCGGACGGTAGCCTGCTGGTCGCCGGCGACGCCGCCGGCGCGCTGGCGACCATCCGCGTTCCCGAACCGATCGGTTGAACCTTCCGGTCACGACCGGGCGGCGGTTCGGTCGTGCCTTTTCCGATGGTGCCTAATGCCGCGGAAATCCGCTATAATCGCCGTGCCCATATTTCAATGATCGACGGGGGAAAGACCACACCATGGCCAGCACTTTGCGATTCATCGCGTTCGCCATTGTCGTTGCCGTCGCATCCGTCGCCGGAGGACCTATGCCCGCCGCCAACGCCGCCAATGCCCATGATTTTCGGTTCACCGCCATCGAGGGTGGCGAGTTGCCGCTTTCGAGCTTCGAGGGCAAGGCGGTACTGGTGGTCAATACCGCGTCGCAATGCGGTTTCACGCCCCAATACGAGGGCCTGCAGGCGCTGTGGCGGGCCTACCGCGACCGCGGCCTAGTGGTTCTCGGCGTGCCGTCGAACGATTTCGGCGCGCAGGAGCCCGGCTCCAGCGCCGAGATCAAGAAGTTCTGCGAGGTTAATTTCCAGGTCGACTTCCCGCTCACCGAGAAGGTCGTTGTCAAGGGCACCAACGCTCATCCGTTCTATAAGTGGGCCGCCGGCGAGCTCGGCGTGCTGGCGGCACCGAAATGGAATTTCCACAAGTACCTAGTCGCCCCCGACGGTCGGCTGGTGGATTGGTTCTCGACCCCGACCGAGCCGGACGCGCCGCGCCTTAGAACGGCGATCGAGAAGGTGCTGCCGAAGAAATAGGCCTCCGGCCGCTCGTCAATTTTCCTTCAGGAATGCCCGATAGGCGTCGGTGAGTTCGTCTACGGCCGCCTTGTGCAGCCGCCGACCGATCTTGCCCGACGCCAACGTCGGGTCGGAGCCGATGCGGCCGTCGGGGAAGCGGCGGCGGTAGTCGTCGGCGTCGTAGATCGGCCCATCCGGGGCGCGTTTCGGGGTCAGTCGCTTGCGCGCTACCCGCTTGGCGTCCTTCGGGTAGCCGAAATACGTCAGCGATACTTCGCCCGGCGTCGCGTGTCGTCCCTCGGCGTCGCCGAACTCCTTGGCGTCGATTTCGAGTACGCTCGGAAGGATCCACCAGTTCTTCAGCATACAGCGAACGCCCGAACGATTGCGGCCGGCGTTGCCGAAACTGGTCCCGGCGTAGATTTCGGAAAATGCCGCGTTGAGCGTCGGGATGTTGCCACCGTGGCCGTTGATGAAGAAGAAGCGGTCGAAGCCGTGGCGGGCCAGCGACTTGACCACGTCGCAGACGACCGCGATCAGGGTCAACGGCCGCAGCGTCACCGAGCCCGGGAACCCGAGGTGATGCTGGGCCATGCCGATGGAGATCGTCGGCGCCACCATGGCGTCGATTTTCTTTGCGATGCCGTCGGCGATCAGCTCCGGGCATAGCGCGTCGGTGCCGATGAAGCCGGTCGGCCCGTGTTGCTCGGTCGAGCCGATCGGCATGATGATGCCGGTGGATTTCTTCAGGTAGGCCGCGACCTCGGGCCAGGTGCAAAGCTGCAGCCGCATGGATCGTCCTTTCGCCGGTTGAGCGTCGGGCCAATCCTGGCCCGTCGACGCCAAGGAAGCAATCACCGTCGCCCGGATCGGCGGGGCGGCCGTTCTTTATGCCCGGGCCGGCGAGCGGCGACGGTCAAATACTTGGCGAACCAATCGGAATGCCGGGTCTTCCCGCGCGGCGGCGATCAGGCGTCCAGCGTCACCGAGTTCTTCGGTACCGAAATGCAGGTCAGGCACGATCCGGTGTCCGGCGTCTCGCCCGGTTCCGAGAGATATTCGACCTCGCCAGAATTGACGGCGGTCTTGCAGGTGCCGCAGTTCCCGGCCCGGCATCCGGAATCGATGGCGATTCCGTTCGCTTCGGCAAAATCAAGCAGCGAGCCGGCATCGGATGACCAGGCGACGGTCTTGCCGCTTCGCGAGAATGTGACTTGGATCGCCGACGCGGCCTCGGTGGCGGCGGCAGGCGCCTTGTGCGCCGCCTTGTCGGCCTCCTTCTTCTTGGTGACCGTGGCCGGACCGAAGGCTTCGTAATGGATGTGCTCTTCGGGCACGCCCCACTCCCGCAAGCCCTCGAACAGCGCGTTCATCATCGGCGGCGGGCCGCAGAAGTAGAAATTATAATTGTTCGAGGGCAGCAGTTTCTTGAACAACGCCGCGCCGACGTGGCCGCTGTGCGCGAAATCCCGGCCCTCGACGTCTTTGCCCTTTCGTGGGTCCGAGTAGACGACGACGATCTTAATGTTTTCGTGCCCCTCGGCGAGGCGTTGGAGATGATCCTTCATTGCGTGCTCTTCGCCGTTGCGGACGCCGTAGAAGAACCATGTCTCGCGATGCGAGCCAGTCGCGGCGATATAGTTCAGCATGCTCAGCACCGGCGTCAGGCCGATCCCGCCGCCGATCAGCACGACCGGCGTCTGGTGCGCGCAATCGAGGAAAAAATGCCCGCTCGGTGCGCGCACGTCGAGAATCTTGCTTTCCGTCACCGCGTCATGGAAGTAGCCCGACGAAAGTCCCGCCGGCGCCTCCGGCTTGTCCCGCGGCGGCGGTATGCGCTTTATGGTAACGCGGTATTGATCCGGATGCGGCGCGTCCGAAAGGCTGTAGCAGCGAATCGTCGGCTTCGGCTGATCGGGAATATCGAGGCGGAATGTCAGGAACTGGCCGGGCTCGAACGGCGGCACGGAACGGCCGTCATGCGGCGTCAGGTAAAACGAGCAAATATCCTTCGCTTCGACGACCTTCTTTGATACTCGGAATTTGCGATAGCCGTTCCAGGCGCCTTCTTCCTTTTCGCGACGGACTTTATTGCGATTGACGATCTCCTCGATCTGGGCGCGGAAGAGCGCCCGCTCGCTGTCCTGGCGTTGCGCGAACTGGACGTTGAGCCAGAGATTTTGGGCTAACACGTAGACGCAATAGCCGAAACTCAGCGCCAATATCAGTACGGCGAACAACTGGATTGCGTTAGCCATTTTTCCATCTCCTCAAGACCGCCTTGCCCGAGGCCCGGCGGCAAGGCTCAGAATTTCCTGCGCAACTCAAGCCGAACGCCGCGAATATCGTCGGCACTTTTCAGAAGTCCGTACATGGCGTCGGCGCGGACGATCCAGGCCGGACTGATCGGTATCTGGTAGCGAATGCCGAAGCCGTATTGATCGTCCACTGCGGCCCGCCCCTTTTCGTTAACGTCACCTATGATCTGCACGGTCGCCACTTCGAATACCAATTGCTGGTCGAGGCCGAAAAGATATTGGATGCCGAGCGCGCCGCCGTAGGTGTCTTGTCCCGTATCGTCCAGTTTCGGAAATCCGGTCAACGCATCGGTCTCGAAGTTAATGCCGGTATTCTTCAGGATGCCGGTGTCGTCCGCCAGCGGTTGCGGCCGATCGAGACCGACCCACAGATTCAAATATGGAACCAGGGTCGACGGCTTCGAAGTGACGAGAGAATTCTCGGCCAGGAATATGATGCCGTCGGCGGTCTGCTGCAGGCCGCGATCGCGATCCTGGCCGAAGGTCCAAATGGTCCTGAGGCTGTTGGAAAGCCAGCCGCCATAGCGGCGCGTGAAGGCTAGCGTGAGGCTCTGGTAGCCGTCATTGGAAAAATTGTTGCGTCCCCTGATGGCGCCGTATCCGGCTTCCCAATAGCCCTGATTGGCTTCGACGAACGCGGCGATGCCATAGACGGACAAATCATCGTCGTTCAGGGTGTTGTCGGCGTTCTTGATGGCCGGCGTGGTGACCTTGTCGAAGCCGCCGAATATCGTCACGTCCATGTTCGAGATGTCGAACAACCGGCTGTTTATTGCCATCACACTGGCGCCACCGCCGACGAACGCGTCTTCGACCCAGACTCCGTTCTGGAATAGGAACGGCGTGAGGCCGGCGGCGATTGGAAGGTCGAACTTGGCGTGCTCGCCCGTGATGCCGGACATCATCGAGCCGACGTCGCCTTCGAAGAACATCGTTTCGATGTTCAGGTCCGAATGGAAGTCCCCCTGCTTGCGGTCGTTGCCGAAAAATTCGTAACGGGTGAACTTTCCGTTCTTGTCGAGCGGCCGGAAGAAACCGTGTATTCGCTCGGTCGCCGTCAGCTTGAGATCGACGTCGAGGTTCAATCGCGTCGCGATTTGCCCGATTTCGGCCGCGCCGTTGTCGTTGTAGGCGACCGCGGTGCGCCAATCGCCGAATATGCTGAAGGCGGGAAAAGCGAGGTTTTTGTCGCCGAACGGGTTGGCGCCGGGCCGGAACGGCCCCTCCTCGTATATCGGACGGAACAACTCAAAAAGCGGCCGAGGCGCATCGAGTGCGCGCTTGCCGCCGTAGATATCCGTCTGGGCGTCGGGCGAATACGGTTTGTCCTTATAGGACGGATCCGGCCGGAAGTCCGTGGGTTTATGGTCTGTCGGCTTTGCCTCCTTCGACATCGTCGGCGGGCCGCCGGCGTCCGCGGCGGAAGCCGCTTCCGACCAGACGACACCGGTCGCAAGCAATGCCGCAATCGCCACGGCGACGCCTGCCCACCGGATGGAATTGGGATTCAGTGAAGTGGCCATTGTCTTTTCCCTCACTTCACCGTCAACTCGACGGTATAGGGATGGATGTCGAGCATCCACTGGTTCATGGCCTCTTCCATTTCCGCAGTCGCGCCGACGAACCGCATGAAGTAGATCGGCTCCGCGCGGCTCCTGAGGCGAACCGCCAGTCGGTATTTTCCGGGCTTGGTGATCTTGTCGGCGGGGATTTCGTAATTCGCGTCACGCGATCCAAGCGGCGGCAGAGAACGGCCCTCCATGCGCACGAACGGCGGGTGGTTCAGGACCGTGGTCGGCACGGCCGCCGGCCGGAGGAAGGGTAGCTGGTCGACGTCGAAATTGACCGGAAGATACATTTCTCGGTCGGTTCCCTTGACGTTGGTCGTCAGGAACTTGGTCTGCAGATTGAACAATTGCGAATCGTGTTCGATCGTGCCGGCCGCTAGTTCGAGCGAGTGCAGATCGGCAAAATCGCCGTTGCGATCCACGTAACCCGATTCCCAGACGTTTTTGCCGTCGGGATCGATCAGCGCCACGTTCAGCCAGATTTCCGGCTGTGCGCCGAGCGAGCCCGAAGGAAGATTGTGACCGTGGTCCGTATTGGTGATGACGTATTTCAATTTTATGGCGTTTCCGACCTTCAGGTCGGACTCTATGAACGGGCCATCGATCCGGCTGCCGTTTTCCATCACCTGCCGGCGGAGTTCCTTTTTTGCCTCCAGGCTTTTGATATTTTTTTCAACGATCGCCCACGCTTCCTCCCGGTCGCCGGGATCGGTCCAAACGGCGGGGAAATTGACTCCCATGGACGCCCTGAGCGCCGCGACGTCGCCGCTGAAGGCGTTGTCAGCGCCCGGGATGGCCTTCCGCAGCTGGGCGACCGCAGGGCCGAGTTTTTCCACCGCGGCGGCCCGGGCGTCATCATTTTTCGCTTTGGTGACGGCCTCGAATGCGGAGGCGACCGCTTCGTACGCTTTTGCGAATCCGCCTGCCTTTGCTTTGGCGGTTGTTGCCATCGTTTCGATCGACGCCAGCAGTCTTTGATAGGCCTTCGGCGCGGCGGCAGATTTGGCGGCTTTGACCGGTTCTGCGACTGCCGTCGCGGCCTTGCGCAGGGCGGCGAGATTTTTGTCAATGGCATCGGCCTCGATTGCGGTTTCCAGCGTCTCGACGGCGGAGGACAGCCGTTCCACCGCGTCCTTGCGCCGGAACGCCGTCTGGCCGCGACCGATCGCTGCCTCGAGTGTCGTCAATGCGTTCAGCGACCCGACATTGCCGCCAAAGCCGGCAAGCGCGCTGTTGAGATCGTCGAACGCGTCGACGTAATCCTCGATCGACGACTCGAACGTCTTGGAGCCCCATCGGGCGCGATAATCGAACTTCAGCCACTCCTGGATCGTCCACCGCGACGCTTTCGGGTTGTGCGGGAATATGCCCGGATGGGCGATCGGATAGCCCGGGCCGTAGAACGAGTGGTTCGAGTGCCGCCGTTTCGGATTGATCGCAACGCCGTTGACAACGGCGGAGGGGCCCGTTTCGTAGCCGTCGGCGCGGCCGGGAACCTTGCCCATGTGACAGTCCTGGCAGGTGACGCCGGCACGGAACGCCGGAGAATCCCGGTACTGGTCCCAAACCACCTCCAGCTTGATGCCGAGATTCACCGCCACTTGGTGGCAGGACACGCAGAATTCGGCTTGGCCGAGTTGCTCGAACTTATAGACGCCGGCGTGAATTTTCGATCCGCGTTCCTTGGAACTGGTCGCCAATTTCAATTCGCCCTTGCGCTGGAGCACGGTGGCGAAGGCGCTGTCGCGCATGGTGCCGCCCACGGGGGCATGGATGTCGCCCGGCGTGATGCTGCGTTCGCCGTGGACCTTGCCATATTCCTCCTGGACCCGGTGGCAAGTAATGCAGGTGACGCCTTCGCTGGCGACTCGACTGCGATCCCACAGCGGCAGATGCCGCTCCTCGCCGCGCTGGGTGCCGACCTGTTGGTGACAACGCACGCAAAACGAACCGATCGTCCCCTGGGTCAGGTCGCTAATGGCCTGTTCGAATTTATGGAACATCGGCGAGATCGACGCATAGGCGTGATTGGAGGTTGCCCATTCGTTGTAAATCTGCTGGTGGCACTCCGCACATTGCGACGCGCTCGGATAACTCGACTCCTCGTAATATTTCTTGAGCGAATCGTCGGTCTCGGCGGCAAATATCGGCGCCGAGAAACATGCGACAGCCAGGAACACGAATTTGTTGAATCTCATCATTGGCCCATACTCTTTGTTTTTATTTCGCCAGCCATCATGCGCTGCTTAAAGCCGGTCTGATTGTGATACCTGTGGCAGGTGAGGCATTTTTCGACGACCCGACCTTGCCGATGGCAGGTCGCGCAGACTTTTTTACCGATGGTGGAGAAGTTGCTGTTGAAAACCTTCGGATCGGTTTGCTTGAACGCCGCTGCGAAATCCGCCTTTTTGTCCACGATGTGGCAAGTCTCGCATTGCGAACCCGGACCCAACAGATTGAGATGCGGTGCGTGCGAGTACTTGTGGTGTGGCCGTAACGCCGTCTCGGATGACTTCCACTCGACCCGCACGGCATCCGTTTCGCTGACGCCATGACATTTTGCGCAAGACCCCGCGCTTTCAGCGTTCAGCAATTCTTTTGAGAGGCCCTCGATTTCCGCGGCGGCGGCAAAATTGAGCCATGCCATGAGTACCGGATCCCGGTGCCTGAGTGCGCGATACTTGAAGAAGAATTCCCCCGCCTGCCAGCCGCCGAATTCCGAATCACCTGGCGCTTCGTATTCCACATTTGCGGCCCAGCTGCACGCCGCCGAGTGCAGCATGCCGGGCGCCAAGCCGTTGAGCAGGTGTGCCGGTTGGCCGTCGGCTTTCGTCAACAACTTGGAGAACGGCGCAGCGCCCTCGTTTAATATGCCTTCCAACAGGGCGCCGATGCCTTTTTCGTAAGCAGAAATGTCTGCGCCGTCGACGCCCATCAACGCCGCCGTTATCGGATTGAGAGGCTCCAGGGAAGCCGATTCAAATTCCTCCGTCTTTTCGGGCGCCCCGCCGGGGCAGGCGTCGGCGACGACCTTCGGGTCGACGGGATATTTGTTGAGCTCGGGCATGGCGAACAACGTCAGTTCCCGCTTTGCGATCTGTTCTTCGTGACAGCCCGCGCAACTCTCCTCGAACGGCTTGATCGGTACCCGCCATGACGCTTTCGATACGATGTGACAGCCGATGCACCGGTCCTTCGGCGCCTTTTCGGCGAAACGTTTGTCCTTGAAGTGGGTCTCGAGGTGTTTGACGTGGTCGAAATTGATCGCGGTTCTGCGCACATACGGGTATGTCTTGCCGAATTCCGGATGCGACGAAGAAAACGTCGTAAACTTGTTCTTGTGGCAGGTATGGCACTGCTGATCGGTGAGTATCGATACCGGCGCAATTGCGCCTTTGTGCTCAGTGTGACAAAGCGCGCAGGCATCCGCCGTATGGCCGCTCCCCGGTTTCTTTGAAATGACGTGGCACGACAAGCACTTATTTGACTTTCCCTGGGACGGCCCTGAGGGTTGGAAGACGGCGAGCATGAATCCTTTCGGATCGGCGTCATGCGGCTCGTGACAGGCATTGCAGGCGCGTACGCCGGTCACCGAGGCATGCACATCGAGGATTTCTCCCGGGTCCCGGAACAGCGTTGCGTTGTGCGACGTGAGGGCGCCATTCGAGCCGAACGCCTCCAACAGCGCGATGACGACAATGAACGTCATCATCGTCAGCTGGAATCGAAAAGACCGTAACGTTCGGCGCGGCTGGCAGGGAAGTTGTTGAACCCCACAAGTGCCGTCCGGCATCGGCCCCTGTGCACAGGGGCCGCCGTGTTCCGGCCGCCGCCGGCACGTATAACGACCGCCAGTCAATCTCGGCTGGCAGGCCGAGGTGCCGCCGCAACTGCCGTTCGGATTCGGGCCTAACGAACACGGTTTCTCCCATGCCGCCGCCCGCCCGCAGCGATACGGATAATTCGGCCGATTGTAGCTGTTCTCGATCGATCTCATTTGGCGTACACGTGGACGAGAATTAGGTGCCACACCGAAATGCCGATCAGCGCGACGGAGAACGGAACATGCGCCACCAGCCATTTCCGCATGATGTCCTGGCAGGCGTATTGCCGGTCGATGGCGGTTTTCTCGTCTGCAAGCGATAGAAGACGATCGAGAAACGGCGTCTCGTCCGCGCTCAAATACCGGCGGACGGCGTCACCATGCGAGCGAATCCACGCCTCGGCACCAATGCCGCCAACCAGGTAATTGATGTAAAAGCGAGGTCGGCGGAAATACCAGTCCATGGTGTCCACGTAGTGGTCCGCCAGCGTGGACTCGCCGGATTTTTCCGTGCAGGCGACGACTTCCGCTTCGGCACGCTCGCGAATGTCGTAAATTTTACTCGGTATTTCCTCGTAATTGATCTCGAGACCGCTGTCCGTCAGGCGCCTGGGATAGATGACGATGACGGCCACCCCAAAGAACCCTGTGATGGTCACGATCCAGAACAGCGTCGCCAGGATTTGCTCGTAGATGCCCGTGGGCCACAGCGTGCCGGTATGGAAAAGAAAAATGCAGACGGCCAGCAAGCCGCCCGCGATATGTAATGCCAGCCATGCCCGTGCCGGCCCGACATTGAACGCCGCCAGTTTCTTGCGGACATTGTATGCACCAAGAAAAAGGATCACCGCGAACAGAAACCATCCGGTAACGATCGCCGGATCGCCAAGCTCGTTGATGACGCGCCCTTTCCAAATCCAAAGCACGGCGAACAAGCCCGCGGAAAATAAAAGCGGTAATACCAGTCGTTGGGCGAGAGGGATCATGGCTAATCCATCGCCTCCACCTGGAAATCCCGGAAGTCGAAGCGTGTAAGCGCGTCATGCGGACACGCGCGCACGCACGCCGGTCCACCCGGGCGACCGGCGCACAGGTCGCACTTTGTGGCTTTCATGATCGGCAGACCGCTTTCGGCCGTATCAATGACCGGAATGCCCTGCCGATTCCGAATCGGCACCATGACAATGTTGTTGTATGGGCACGAATTTGCACAGGTCGCGCAGCCGATGCAGGTATCGTCGTTGATCAGGACGGTGCCGCCTTCGATCGAACGATGGATGGCGCCGGTGGGGCAACCGATCATGCACACCGGGTCTTTGCAATGCATGCAGGCGTTCGCGACCATCCAGTGGTCGAAAATCGGCCCCTCGCGACGGAATCTCGGATTTCCGTTGTGAGTGGCGGCGCAGGCGCGAACGCAATCGTCGCAACGGATGCATTTATCCAGGTCTATGACCATGGACTGTGTTCCGTTCATGTAGCGTTTATCCAGCGCCCATTCCATCAATGCGTCTTCCGCGACATTGCGTTGCAGGGCATCGACATTGGGGTCATGAGGTTTCCTGATGTTCGGGAATACGTGTTCATCGAGCACAGTCGCCGGAATTCGGATGACGTCGACATACCCGAGCGCCGATATCGTGAATTTGAGCCGCAGATTGGTGGATGTCGGATCTTTCCAAGCCTGGTAAAGCTCGTGCAACCCGTACATGTCGCCGGCGCCGAGATAGGTAAGCGTCCGACGTCCCTTGCCATACCGCATCGAAAGCCGGGCAAACCCCGCGCGGATGACCAACAGACCGTCGGGATAATCACCCTCGGATGCGATCACCGGTTCATCGGGCTTGCCGCGGCGGAACGTCACATTCCAGTCAAAGGTGCCGTAAGTTTCGAAAAGGCAATGCTTGGCTATCGCAGACGAATGTTCTTGGCTGACGCCACTAAGGATATCGATCTGGCGGAGGTAACTCTTGAGCGCCGTATCGCGGTAAAGATCATTGATCTTGCGCCGCCATTTTTGATCGAACTTCATGATATCCCGCAGCCCTTGCCACCGAATTTCCATCACGACGGCGGGAGATTCTGCGAAAATGGTGGTCGAGCGCGGGACGCGTCCGAGCGCCGCAAGCTCGCCAAATAACGTCCCTTCCACGAGGATGATGGTGTCTTGCTCGCGCATGATCGCGGGCACGTCCTGGAGATAGGCGCCGCGCTTCCGTGTTCGCGCGCCTTGATCCTCGGTCTGGCGTCCGTAACGATCGACATCCCGGACTTCGGGCACCCAGGAATTACGCCACAGGCTTGCGACCCGTTTCAGGACTCCTTCGCGTTGCGTCTGGATGCGGCCCAGCTGTTCGGCCGGGATTCCCGGCGAACGCGCGATCACCAATTCGCCCTGCAAGATGAGAAAGGCTGAATTGCCGTAGTCGCCTTCGCGGACCACGATGTCGCCCGACCGATAGCGGTTGACCCGCATGTCGTATCGGACGATGCCGTCGAGCGGTAGGGTTTTCGGAAATGCCTCGGCATCGATCGACCGTATTTCCGGCCGCGCCTTTAGCATTTTGAAATCCGCATCCGACATTTCGGGATCGAATGCAGAATCCCAGCGTGTTGGGCGTTCTATCCGCTTGGCTTCAGCCACGACATCAGATCGGATTCCCGAACCTCCCCAGCAAGTTCTTGTTGTTTTAGAAAATTATTTTTTTCGTTGTTACTTGAACTTCGTGGGCAGCCAGTTTCCTACAGCGCCGCTGAGGTCTTTCGTCGCAATCGATGACGCGAGTGCTCGCCCGGCATCCGCGCTCGGCGACGCGAGCAGGGCCGACGCTTCCGGCACCTTAGCCAACACTTCTTTTGCCCTGGCAACCCGTTTTTGCTGTGCCTCGGCATATTTGGCGTGCTTGGTCTTCTTCATCGCTTCCGTCGCGCTGACGAGCGCCGCCGCCTGACCTATCACGAATAGACGGGCCATTTCCGCCTTGGTCATCTCCGTGTTCTTCGTAAGGTCAGGTGGATAGAAACGATGGCGAACGGTACCCTGGCTGTACTCGACAATTTCGTATTCGGGTTTCAGTGGATGGCCGTTATCCAGCATCGCCGCTGCGTGCTCGCCCGAAAGCTTTGGATTGGCAAGACCGTGACACGACATGCAATTGGCGGCCACGTCGTATAGCATTTCGGGGCGGATCATCCCTGCCGCTTTCGCGCTCGTTATGCGTTTGGCTTTGTGCTCCGGCGATTCCTGTTCGCGCTTGACGTTGGGACCGCCGTAATCGTTGTGAACATTAATCCATTCCGACGCATTGCCGTGGCAACTCTCGCAGGATGGGCCGGCAACCGGCCTCGACTTTCCGGATTCCGCGACCGAGGTGTAGTGGCAGGTTGCGCAGACGTCCGACCGTTTCATCTGCTTGTCACCCGTCGCCTTGATGATGTTCTTAGCATCCTTGTGTCTATGGATGTCCTTGAACGATTTGAAGTGCTGTGTCCCTTGCCAGACCTTGATCTCCTCGCGGTGGCACTTTTCACACTTTTCCGGTCCGACGGCCGTCGGTTCCGCCTGGGCTGGAGTATGCGCAGCCACCAGAACGAACGCCGAGACGGCGAATGCTGCAAGCCGTAACATCCTGGACAATCCTCCCTTTTGCCCATGCCTCGACCGGCATGAGCACTCGCGTCACTCACCATCGCTCTGAACGGGAGGCCTCCCTGAGAGTGCCAAACCCGTTATTACTCTTAATTAAAACAACCGTATCGCAGTCGGATGGCCTTCATCAAGGGCACAGTCCCAATTCAGATAGACTATTGTTTTCTCGACACTAGAACGCCGATTCCGGGGCCGGTTTCGCTGCCCCGAATACGCCCCGCTTTGTGGTCTCCGTTTCGTTACGCTTTTGATCTGCCGGCGAACTCAATTCCTGCCCTCCTGCGGCTGATCACCCCCCCAACCCCTATACCGCGGGTATCCCGGGCGGCGGCGCTCAGGTCATTGGAATCGCCCAGGAATCAGCCGGAATCGCGGTAATGGCGCCGCGTTAATGAAATCGCGATCCCCGCCGAAGCCATCCGTCGCCAAGGTCGACGTCAAAAAACGCCAACAATTTCAACGGCGAGCATGGTTCCGGTGAAAAATCGCCGCAATCTCACGGGGAGCTCGCGCGCGCCGCTGCGCCGACCGGGCATCAGCCTTGGCACGTCCGCGTCCGGCTGCCCCGGCGTCGCCGGACAATATCGGCGACAGGCCGACAGACACTACCCTTGGCAATCCGGCAACGGTTTAGGCGGCTCTATCTACGGCCGCCAGCATCTCGAGCAGCGCCACATTGAACTTCTCGGCCGCTTCGTACATCACCCAATGGCCGGCGCCGGGAATGACGACGAAGGGACAGCCCGGTTGGATACTTTCGAACAGCGCCCGGCGTGGCGCGATCTGGCCGAAGGCCGTGACGTCGTGTTCGCCCCAGATGCCCATCAGGCGTGCGCGAACCCGCGGCAGAATCCGCGCCAAGCTGTCCGACATCGAAATGCGCCGGCTTCTGACGCAGGCGCTGGCAAGGTTTCGGCGATAAACGTAGACCGCGAGGGGATCGACGCGGACGGGGTCGGCGATCATCAGGATTTCCAGGTTGCGGCGGTGCATTGCGTCGATCTCGGCATCGGTCATTCCCGACCGCTCGAGGCGAAGACCCTCGACCGCGTGGCGGCGCAGCCCGAGCGCGCTGGCGCCGACCCCGACGAAGGCAGGAACGCGCGCCCCGCTGGCCACGGCGATGTGGCCGCCAAGAACGCTGCCGAACGAAAAGCCGACGACCCGAAACGGCGTCGGTGGCGGAACGACGGCCTGAAGTCCATCGATCAGGATGGCGCCTAGATTCTCGACCGTGTGCGGCAGGGGTGCGTCCGCCGAATCGCCCAGCCCCGGCAAGTCGGCCGCAACGACCGTGTAACGAGCGGCGAGTGCCGGAATGTTGCGAATCCAGTGAGTCCACGAGCCGAACCCGCCGTGCAACAGCACCAGCGGCGGACCCGCGCCCCATAGCCGCCACACCATGCCGCCGTCGCCGCAGGGGGTTTCGATGCGACGGGAGGCGCGCTGCAAGGCGTCGACGATTTCTGCTGGTGCCATGGCCCAGTCGACGGTGGGCAGATGCGATATCGATGTCATCGGGTCATGCGGCGAAGGCCGATCGCGGTTCACTTTCCGAACCAGCGCAGGCCGAAGCGATTTTCATTGTCGTCGGCCGTCGGTTCGACCATCAGCCGCGATAACGACGAATGCCGCAATGGAGTTCGGCCGAAATTGGCGCCCCTGGGCCGGAGTTAACCTTGTTCATTCCTTCAATTACTTATCATCATTTAATCCCGCGAGTCTCGATGTCGTCGTTGCCCGGACATCATGCGCATTAATGATTCAGCCGGTTCCGATTGGATCAGGCATTTGCCATTTCGTGTCCGCTCAGGCAAACGCCGCAGGTCACTAATGGCTGGTGCCGGCGCTGAGGGTGATCTTGTTGTGGACGTTGTACTTGCCCGACGGCTTCTTCATCGGGATCCGCTTCACCTCCGTCAGCGTCGCGGCATCGTAGACGACGACAGCGCCGTCCATCTCCCAGATGCTGACCAGCGCGAAGCGGCCATCCTTGGTGAACTCGACGTGGGCCGCCGTCTTTCCCGGCGCCGGCTTCAGGGTCTTGACGATTTCGAGGCTGCGCTTGTCGACGACGTGCATGACGTCCTTGTTGGGACCGAAGAACACGTCGACCCAGGCGAAAGCGCTGTTCTCGTGGCTGCGCATGAAGAAGCCGGGTCCCAGTGTCTTGATGCGCTTGATGGTTTTCCAGGTGCGCATGTCGATGATGCTGACCATGCCTTCCCGGAGGTGCGGCGTCGCCAGCACCGGCCGCCCGTCGTGCTCGAAGGTGATTCCTGAGCCCAGGTGCGGCAGGCCGTCGAGGTCGATGTCGGCGACCTTGCGGCCGACGTTGAGGTTGACCACCTGGCCGTTCCGGGCGTTGCGGGCGGCGCCGATGGCGTGGCGGTAGTCCTGGTCGAAGAAGAAGTCGTCGAGGAAATCGTCGAGCCTGATGCGCCTGACCGGCAGCGGCCCGCGGTCGAAGGCGCCCTCTTCCATCCCCGGCTGGTAATTGTGGACGTAGCCGACGGCGACCGGCTTCGGATTCTCGCCGTAAGGGATTTCCCACATCTCGGGGATGTCCTTTAGGGCGGCGATGAAGCTGCCCCGCGGCTTCGCCGTGTAGACGGCGCTGACCCGCGACGACTTGCCGTTGCCGTCGGTGACCGGGATCACCTTCAGCGGTTTCAGATCGCCGGCGTCCAGCGCCACCAGGGTGTGCGGCAGATAGTTGGCGACCATGACGATGCGGCCGTCGCCGGAGACGGCGATGTTGCGGGTATTGATGCCGGCGCGCACCTCGGCCACCGGCTTTAGGCCCCACAGGTCGTACTTGCCGACCCAGCCGTCGCGCGAGCCGAGGTAGACGAAGCGGCCGTCCGGCGAATACTTGGCACCGCCATGCAACGCGAACCGCGACGGGAAGCGCCAGATCGGCTCAAAGGTGTCGCCGTCGAGGATGGTGACGTGGTGGTCGCCGGCTTCGACGACCGTAAACAGGTTCATCGGGTCGGCGTTGTGCACCGGCCCCGAAGGCAGCGCCGACGGCGGCGTATGGACGACGCGGCTGGCCGCGATCTCGGCCATGCTCCAGTCCGGCACCGCCCGCGGCAGCGTGTAGACCAGCGCCACCAGGGCGTCGATCTCGTCCTGGCTGAGCACGCCCGCGAACGGCGGCATCTGCACCGCCGGGCGGCTGTTGGCGATCACCGCCGTGGCGTCCTTTTTCTTCAGCCGGCCGAGGTTCTCCGGCAGCAACGCCGGGCCGATGCCGCCGAGACGGCCGGCACCGTGGCATTCGGCGCAGTGCTTGGCGTAGATTGCCGGCGCGTCGGGGTCGGCGGCGGCCGGCAATGCCAACAGCACCGCTGCGACCTCCAGCGCCGCCAGGCTACTGGGCCGCCGCGGCATGGGATCGCCACTTGCGGTAGGGTGTGACGCGCAACCGCTCGCCAGCGCCGGCGTAGCCGATCTCGGCGTCGGTCAGGTAGCACCCTGGATCCTCGGCCCAGGCGTCGCCGGTCAACTGCATCGCGCGCACCCGGGTGTTGCCGCCGCAGATGTCGAAGTAGTCACAGCCGCCGCAACGGCCGCCGATTCGCCGTGGCCGCTGTTTCAAGCCGGCCATGATCGGATTCGAGGTATCGGTCCAGATTTGCGAGAACGGCCGGTCGCGCACGCAGCCGAGGTCGTAGTGCCACCACATGGTGTCCGGATGCACGTGGCCGAGGTTGTCGATGTTGGCGACGTTGACACCGGAGGCGTTGCCGCCCCATTGCCGGAGCTTCTCCTCGATGTGGTCCAGCCGCTCGGGGAAATGCCGCGCCACCCAATGGCGCAGGAACACGCCGTCGGCGTCGTTGTTGCCGCTGACGAACTCCTTCTCGACGCCGCGCTGCACGTAGTCCCAGCAGGTGTTGAACAGCAGATTCATCGCCCAGCGGGTGGTGGCGTGGTGCGCGTCGTCGGCGCGGTTGGTGTTGCCGCGGCCGGCGTAGTTGAGGTGCGACAGGTAGAACTTGTCGACGCCTTCGTTCTCGGCGAGCCGGATCAGCTCCGGCAGCTCGCGGGCGTTGTCCATGGTCACGGTGAAGCGGATACCGACCTTGATGCCGCGCTGCCGGCACAGCCGAATGGCGTCGAGCGACAGTTCGAAGGCGCCGTCGTGGCGGCGGAACTTGTCGTGGGTGTCGCCGATGCCGTCGAGGCTGATGCCGACATAGTCGTAACCGACGGCGGCGACGGCGGCGATGATGCGTTCGTTGATCAGGGTGCCGTTGGTGGAAAGCCCGACGTAGAAGCCCATGGACTTGGCGCGGTGGGATATCCGGTAGATGTCCGAGCGCAACAGCGGCTCGCCGCCGGACAGGATCAACACCGGCACGCCGAATCGCTTCAAGTCGTCCATCACCGCGTAAACGTCGTGGGTGGTCAGCTCGCCTGGGAAGTCGCGATCGGCGGAGATCGAGTAGCAATGCTTGCAATTGAGGTTGCAGCGGCGGATCAGGTTCCAGATCACCACTGGACCCGACGGCGCCCGCTTCGGCGCCGGCGGCGTCGGCCGGGCGATCTCCTTCATGAACTGCGATACCCTGAACACGGCATTGCCTCCTAGTCGACCAGCCTGAGGCCGGTCTTTTTGAGGATGTGCGTGCTGTAAAGGACTTTGTGGCCGCGGTCGCAGGGCCCCAGCAAGCCGGCGATGGTCGCGACCTTTTTCTCGACCTCGTCGCGGTCGCGGCCGTGCACCATGGCGTAGAGGTTGTACGGCCACTCCGGCGGATGGCGCGGCCGGCGGTAGCTGTGGCTGACGAAGTCGAGAGCGCCGATCCGCGATCCGGCACCGGACACGGCGTCGTCGGGCACGTCCCACACCGACATACCGTTGGCGCGATATCCGAGCCGGTAATGGTTGGGCACGACACCGATGCGACGGATGACGCCGGCGGCAAGCATGCGCGCGAGCCGCGCCTGCACATCGGCGGGCTCCATACCCAGTTCCTCCGCCAACGCGTGGTAAGGCCGGCGGCACAGCGGCAGGCCCGCCTGCGTCGCCTTGATCAGCCGGCGGTCGGCGGCGTCGGGAACATAGCGGGCGGCGTCGGCGTTCATACCCCGAGCCTCAGGCCGACGTAGAATTCCTCGAGTTTCGGCATGTCGTAAACGCGAAGCCCGGTCTCGGCCTCGATGTCGGCAATAACGTGCTTGATGCGCTCCGGTGTTTCGGTGGCGATCACGAACCACATGTTGAGGTCGTCTTCACGGGCATAATTGTGGGCGACTTCCGCATGCGCGTTGACCGCCGCCGCGATGCGCTCGAAATCCGCCGCCGGCGCCTTGACGGCGGCAAGCGTCACCGCGCCGCCCAGTTGCTCGGCGTTGTACAGCGGGCCGAAGCGGCTGAGGGAGCCGTCGGCGCAAAGCCGTTTCACGCGTTCGATCAGGTCGTCCTCGTCGATGGCCAGCCGCGCCGCCGCGTCGGCGAATGGCCGATCGGCGATGGCGAAGCCGCCTTGCAGGCCGTTAACGATCAGGCGGTCGGTATCGTCCATCAGGCGACCTCTAGGGCCGGCGCCGGCTCGCGGTCAAAGCGGGCGCCACGCTGCTTGAAACAGAGCCGGCTGAACAGCACCGCGTGGCCGTAGCGCGCCAGCCCGGCCTGCCCATTGAGCGTCGCGATCTGCGCCTTGACCGCGGCGCGGTCCTTGCCGTGGATCATGCAGAACAGGTTATACGGCCATATGGGCGGCCGCCGCGGGCGCTGATAACACAACGTCACGAACGGATAGGCGGCGGCCCGGCGGCCGGCCTCGGCGATCTCGTCGTCGGGCACGTCCCATACCACCATGGCGTTGGCGTGATAGCCCAGTTCGCGATGGCGGACGACGACGCCGAGGCGCTTGACGACGCCGCCCGCGAGCAGCCGGCCGAGGCGTCGGATCACCTCGTCCTCGCCCAAGCCCGTCCATGCCGCCACCGTCGCGAACGGCCTCGAGGTCAGCGGCAGGCCGTCGGCAATGGCGTCAAGCAAGCGCCTGTCGGTGATGTCGGGAATCATCGCAGGTCGAACCCCAGATCGATGTAAAACGCTTGCTCTAGCGGCAGGTCGAGAACCTTGAACCCGGTCTTGCGCTCAATGCGCCGTAGAGTTTCCCGGACACCGGCCGCGTCGGCGGCGGCGACCACGAACCACAGGTTGATTTCGTGCTCGCGCTCGTAGTTGTGGTTGACGGCGGGTTCGGCGTTGACGATGGCGGCGATTTCGTCCAGGCGGTCCGCCGGCACTGCCATCGCCGCCAGCGTGCTGGCGCCGACGGTGTTGGGCTGGACCACGGCGCCGACGCGCGAGATCGCGCCCCGATCGTGGAGATCGGCCAGCCGCTCAAGCACCTCGTGCTCGCTCAGGCCCAAAGTCTCGGCGATGCGGGCGAACGGCCGTGGCTCAAGCGGCAAGCCGCGTTGGAAATCGTTGAGCAATTTTTTATCGACGGCGTCGAGTCGCATGTTTCACAGTCCGATCCGGTGTGCGCGCGCGGCGAGGAAGATGCCGCTCGGCTTGTCGACGTCGAGCGAGCCCAGGCGCGCGAACGTACGCGTGTCATAGATGTCGACCCGGTTGGCATCGCGCACCGATATCCAAACCTGCTCGCCGCGCGGCGTGAATTCGAGGTGCAGCACCGCCTTGCCGGGCTTGAATTCATGGACGACCTTGAGTGTCGGCACGTCGATGACCTGCACGGTGTCGTTCAGCGGATGGGCGAAGTTGACCCATACTTGGCGGCCGTCGGGGCGGGCGACCGCGAACACCGGTTGGCCGTGCACGGCGATACGGCCGACCTCGGCCCATGTGCGGGGATCGACGACCAGCACCTCGTGGCGGCCGACCGCCGGCAGGAACAGCAGCTCGCCGGCGCGCGCCCAGCCTTCCAGGTGCGGCATCTTGTAGACCGGCAGCGGCTTTTCGCCGCGCCCATAGCCGCCGAGGATGCGCCTGACGCCGGCCTCCGGATGCCACAGGTCGAGCATGGCGAGCCCATCCTCGCCGAACAGGCCGGCGACGTAATAGCGGCCGTCGCCGGTCACCAGGGCGTCGTAGGGCAGCTTGCCGATGTGCCTGAACTTGGTGATCCTCGGCGCTTTCGGATCGGTCATGTCGGCGATCCAGATCTCGCCGGCATCGTAGAGGCTGAAGACGAAACGTTGTCCCGGCGCGTCGACCAGGCCGACCACCTTGGACAGCCGGCCGTCCGACCCGTAGGCAGCAGGTATGTCGACGACCGGCGCCAGGGTGGCGGTCGAGAACACCTTCACCCCGCCCGGCGTGTAATTGGACACCGCCACCAAGGCGCCATCCTGGGAGATGGCGCCGCCGATGCTGTTGCCGGCCTGCACCACCCGCGCCGCGATCGTCCCGGTCAGCAGATCGACCTTGGTCAATCCGCCGTCGCGCCCGAACACGAAGGCATAGCGCCCGTCGCGCGAGAACACCGCCGAGGCGTGACTGAGGTCGCCCAGCCCTTCGACCTTGGCGAGCCGCGTGCGCCCGGTCGTCTCGACGATCTGCACCCGGCCGGTGGCGCGCTCGACGATGATGCCGAGATCGCCGGTGCCGCGCGGCCCGTCGACGGCGCGAGTCAATGCCGGCGTCGCCAGCGCCGCCACGCCGAGCAACCCAATCAGGATCGGGACTTTGAGTCTGGTCACCGTCACTTGAGGCCGTCCTTCAGCTGCCTGACCATCCACGCCGCGTCGCCGGGCTCGATCAGGGGATGCCACGGCGGCATCGGCGTTTCTGGCACGCCGTCGAGGATGATCTTGACCAGCACCTCGTCGGGGACACCGTCGAGGGTCGCCGGCAGAAGCGCCGGCCCCAGCCCGCCCTTCATGGTCATGCCGTGGCAGGAGCCGCAGTCCTGGCGCAGCAGGTTCATCAACTCCTTCTCGTGCGGCGCAAGCGGTTCGCCCGCCGTCGCCGGCGCCGCCGTTGCCGCCAATCCGGCGGTCAGCACCAGAGCGGGGATAAGGCGAGGACTCATTTTTTGTTTAGACCTTTTTCGATTCCAATTCGTCGCTCGCTCGGCGAACCGGCGGGACATCATCTGGCAACGTCCCGCCGGCCGCTTTTTCGCATCCGATCCGACGCCTTAGTAGATATCGGACCGGGTGTTGTAGACGTTGAACTTTCCGGTCGGCGTGATCAGTCGCTTGTCGCGGATCACGGCCTTCTTGGTCAGTGTCATGTCGTCGACGACGACGATCGCCGATTCCTGGTTCTTGGAGTTCCACACCGAGAACCATATCTCGTTGCCAGCCTTGTTGAACTCTCCCTGCACGACCCGCCGCACGCCCTCGGAGATTCCCGACCACTGGCCGATCGGCAGCACCTTGTATTTCGGTTCCTTCTGCTTGAGATCCGCGATCGAGAATACCGCCACCGACGAGGCCAGCTCGGCTTCCGGGTTCAGTGGCGTGTCGACGTAGATGTGCTTCGACATCGGGTGCGTCTTGATGAACAACGAGCCGCCGCCCTGGCCGGAGAGCGTCTGCACCACCTTCCAGGCGTTGGCTGGGTGCTTCTCCGGGTCGGTGCCGATGATGGAGATGCTCTCGTCGCCGAGGTGGCTGGTCGCCCATACCGGCCCGTAGGCCGGGTGCACGAAGTTGGCGCCGCGGCCGGGGTGCGGCTTGACCCCGGTCTTGATCAGCTTCACCAGTTTGCGTTCCTTGGTGTCGACGACCGCCACCGTGTCGCGAGCGTTGGCGGCGACCAAAAAGTAGCGTCCCGTGGAGTCGAAGCCGCCATCATGCAGGAACCGCTCGGCGTCGATGGTGGCGACCCGGAAGTTCCTGAGGTCCTCGTAGTTGACCAGCAGAATCTGGCCGGTCTCCTTGACGTTGACCACGAATTCCGGATGGAAGTGCGAGGCCACGATCGAGGCGACGCGCGGCTCCGGGTGGAACTCCTGGGTATCGACAGTCATGCCGCGAGTGGAGACGACCTTCAGGGGCTCCAGGGTGTCGCCGTTCATGATCACGTACTGCGGCGGCCAATAGGCGCCGGCGATGGCGTACTTGTCGTCCCATCCCTTCGCCTTCGAGGTCTCGACCGAACGCGCCTCGGCGCCGACCTTAATCTCGGCGACCGTCGTCGGCGGATTCATCCACAGGTCGATCAGGTCGACCTTGGCGTCGCGGCCGATGGTGTAAAGATACCGCCCGGAGGCCGACAGCCGCGAAATGTGGACCGCGTAGCCGGTCTTGATGATGCTGACGATTTTTTTCGAGGCGCCGTCGATCAGCGCGACCTCGCCCGTGTCGCGGAGCGTCACCGAGAACAGATTGTCGATGTCGAGCGTGTTCATCTTCTTGGTCGGCCGCTTATCGACCGGCACGATGAGCTTCCACGTCGCCTTGATTTCCTTCATCCCGAACTCGGGCGGCTGCGGCGGCTCGTTCAACAGGTACTTTGCCATTACCTCGATGTCGGCCTTGTTGAGATCGCTGGACGTGCCCCAGTTGGGCATCCCGGCGGGCGAGCCGTAGGTAATGAAGTCGCGCAGGTACTCGTAGCCAAGTTCCTTGGTAACCGTGGTCGTCAGCGGCTTGCCGGTGGCACCCTTGCGCAGCACGCCGTGGCAACCGGCGCAACGCTGGAAGTAAATCTGCTTGCCGCGTTCAAATTCTTCGGCCGTGAGCACCGGCACGCCCGGCTTGACGCCCGGCTCGGTCACTTTCTGCTCCTTCAAGACGTCGAGGCTGGGCTCGTACTTTCCGCCGGGGGTGGTCTCGTGCTTCTTGATGTCGGCCGGCTTCGGTTTGTCGGCGGACATGGCGTCGGCGGCGAACAACAACGCGACCGGCAACAGCACGCTGGCGATTATCCTGTTCATGGCGGTATCCCCTGTTGATGGACCTTCGGCTTCGCGAATAAATTCAAGGGCACCATATCGCGCTTGCGAACGGTGCCTCCTTGACAATGGTTAAGTCACCCAAGTCTTTGGAATTACGCTTAACATTGGTCAAGGAGGGTGGTGCCGGCGTAGCCCGATAATCGCCCCGCCGGCGGTCCTCCGGCGTTGGCGCGGAAGGGGTTTTTTCGCCAATGTGTTTACGCCCGGTCGAGCCCCAATCACGCGGCGGCATCAGCGTCGCAGTCGCCGTCGCGCTGGTTGCGCTGGTGGCCGCCGGCGCCAAGGCGGCGGACACGGCGTTGCCGGCGGCGGCGATGCTGGCCGAGGCTTTCCCTGGCGGCGACCGAACCGAGGCATTTGCCGGCCAGCCGCCGGCGGCACCGGTCTATCGCGATGGGCATCTCGCCGGCTATGTGTTCTCGACCCACGATACGGTGGGCTCAGTCGGCTATGCCGGCCGGCCGATCGACATCGTCGTCGGGATCGGAATTGACGGCGTCATCACCGGCGCCCAATTGCGCCGGCACGAAGAACCGATCCTGGTCATCGGCATCCCCGAACGGCGCCTGAAAGACTACGTCGCCGGCTTTGTCGGACTCGATGTCACAGGCCGGCTTCGCGATTCCACCGGTGCCAGGGCCGCCGGCATTCCCGACATCATTTCCGGCGCCAGCGTCTCCAGCGTCGTCATCCGCGACGCGGTGCTGCGCTCGGCGCGCGCCGTCGCCCGCTCGCGCGGCTTGCTCGTCGGGGACGCGTCGGCGGCGCGGCTCGATCGCGAAGGCTTCGCCGAAGCGGCGTGGCCCGATCTGATGGCCGATGGCTCGATGGTGCGGCTACGCCTCGCCCGCAGTGCCGTCGAAGCGGCGCTCGGTCCGCCGCCCGGCCAGGCCGCAGGCGCGCCGGCCGATGACACGGCGCCGTTCATCGACCTTTACGCCGGCCTGCTGACGCCGCCCCGGGTCGGCCAGAGCCTGCTCGGGGCCCGCGACTACAACGCCGTTCTCGCCGGGTTGGCGCCGAAGGATCAGCTCGTTTTCGTCGCCGCAAATGGCCTTTACTCATTCAAGGGCACGGGTTGGGTGCGGAGCGGCCGGTTCGAACGCATCGAGCTTATACAAGGCAACCGCTCCATAAAACTGACCAAGGACAACCATCGCAACGTCGAGACCCTGCGCATCAACGGCGCGCCAGAATTCCGCGAAATCGGCGTGTTCGTGGTGGCCGGCGACACGGGCTTCGATCCGCTGGCGCCGTGGCGGCTGTCGTTGCTGGTGACCCGGCAGACCGCCGGCGGCAACGAAGTCAACGCCGCCTTCGACCTGTCTTATGCCCTGCCCGCCCGCTATCGCATCGGCGGCGAGGCCGCGGACTCCCGCGCCGCAGGCGGCCCGCCGTTGTGGCAACGGATGTGGCGCGACAGCGCGGGGACGGTGACGGCGCTCGGCGTCATGCTGGCGGCACTGACGGCGATCCTGGTATTCCAGGACGCGCTGGTGCGCTCGCACCGACGTTACCGCATAATTCGCCTCGCGTTTCTCGGCGTCACTCTGGTCTGGCTTGGCTGGTACGCCGGCGCGCAATTGTCTGTGGTCAACGTGTTGACCTTCGTCCATTCGCTGATGGGCGAGTTCCACTGGGAGTTCTTCCTGCTCGATCCGCTGTCGTTCGTGCTCTGGAGCTACGTCGCGGTGACAATGTTGTTCTGGGGCCGCGGCGTGTTCTGCGGCTGGCTGTGCCCGTTCGGGGCGCTGCAGGAGTTGGCCAACGGGATCGCCCGCAAGCTCAAGGTGCCGCAGGTCGCGATGCCGTTCGGGCTGCATGAGCGGCTGTGGCCGATCAAGTACATCATCTTCCTCGGCCTATTCGCGCTGTCGCTGCATTCGACCAACCTGGCGGTGGTGGCGTCCGAGATCGAGCCGTTCAAGACCGCGATTTCGCTGAAGTTCATGCGCGCCTGGCCGTTCGTCGCCTACGCCGCCGCCCTGCTCGTCGCCGGATTGTTCATCGAGCGGTTTTTCTGCCGCTACCTGTGTCCGCTCGGCGGCGCACTGGCGATTCCGGCGAGGCTGCGCATGTTCGAATGGCTGAAGCGCCGCCACCAGTGCGGCACCGAGTGCCACATCTGCGCCATTCGCTGCACGGTGCAGGCGATTCACCCGTCGGGCGAGATCAATCCCAACGAGTGCATCCATTGTCTGGAGTGCCAGACGCTTTACCAGGACGACACCATCTGTCCTCCGCTGGTGGCGCTGAACCGCCGGCGCGAGCGGCGGGCGGCGCTGAGCCGCACCATGGACACGCCGAAAGGCGCCGATGCTGCGGGCGGCGCGCCATGACCGGTCGTGCCCCCGTCGTCAGTCGCCGTCGGGCGTTGACCATCCTTGCCGCCGGTGCCGGTGCGACGTTGCTGCCTTGGCTGCCGGCGCGGGCTCGCTATTTCGAGTGGACCGGCACCGCCATGGGCGCCGATGCGACTATCCGCCTCTATCATCACGACCGCGCCGTTGCCGCAGCGGCGGTCGAGGCTGCGCGGGCCGAGATCGAGCGGCTGGAGGAGCTGTTCAGCCTGTACCGCCCACGGTCCGAATTATCGCGTCTCAACCGCGCCGGCTTCCTCGCCCAGCCGTCCCACGACATGCGGCGGATCATCGCGCTGGCGCGGCGCTTCGGCGAGCTCAGCGATGGTGCCTTCGACGTCACCGTACAAGCGCTGTGGCGGCTCTACACCGATCACTTCGCGCGCGCCGGCGCCGACCCCGCCGGGCCGAGCCCCGGCGCCATAGCCGACGCCCTGACACGGGTCGACTATCGGCGAATCGAGGCGACGGCCGACAGAATCGCGCTTGCGCCGGGGATGGAGGTGACCCTGAACGGCATCGCCCAAGGCTACGTCACCGATCGGGTTGCCGAACTGTTGCGCGGTCGCGGCTGGTCGCACGTGCTGGTCAACTTGGGCGAGACGCGAGCGCTCGATGGCTGCGCCGAGGGCAGGCCGTGGTCAGTTGCTCTCGACGGCGCGCGGACCGAGAATGGTGCACCGATCGTCATCGGCCTCGCCGACCGCGCCGTGGCGACGTCGGGCGGATACGCCACGCGTTTCGATCCGACGGGGCGCCACCACCACCTGTTCGATCCGGCGCGCGGTGAGAGCACTCATCACTATCACGCTGTCACCGTGGTCGCCGACGACGCCACCACCGCCGACGCGATATCGACGGCCCTTTACGTGACGGCGCCGGAGCGCGCCGCCGCGCTGCTCGGCCGTGCGGGCAAGGTCGAGGCCTGGCTGACCGCCGTCGGCGGCGTCACCGGCCGCTTCGGCGGATGACGTCCCGATGATGCGCCAGCGATTCGATGCCTTTTTCTCCTACGGCTTCCGGCCGTTCTTCCTCGGCGCCGGCCTGTACGCCGTTTTCGGCATGGCGGCGTGGATGGCGTGGATCGGTCTGCACGTCGCCGGCGGCGAAATGAAAGGGTTCGACGGCGGCTTCGCACCTTACCTGTGGCACGCCCACGAGATGCTGTTCGGTTACGCCGGCGCCGCCGTCGCCGGATTCTTGCTCACCGCGACGCCAGGCTGGACCGGCCGCAAGCCGGTCTCCGGCACGCTGCTGGCGGCGCTGTTTGCCGCCTGGCTAGCCGGCCGCGCCGCGGTGTGGTTGGCGGCGTTCCTGCCGCCGTGGCTGGTCACCGTAATCGATCTTGGGTTCTGGGTTTTCCTGCTGATCGTGGTGTCGCGGACGCTGGCCGGCGGCAAGGCGCGCAACATCGTCTTCCTCGCCGTGCTCGGGCTCGTCGTCGCCGCCAACGCCATGGTGCACCTCGAGCGGCTCGAACTGACCGCCGACACCGCGGCGGCCGGCCATCGTCTGGCGCTCGATGCGGTGGTGCTGCTGATCGCCGTCGTCGGCGGCCGGGTGGTGCCGGCGTTCACCCGCAATGCGCTTCGAGCCGACACCGGTGAGGCCGATCCGATCCCGGCCTTGCCGTGGCTCGACGCCGTTGGCATCGGTGCAGTGGCCGCGGTGTTGGTCGCCGACCAAGCGTTGCCGGGCAGCGGCAGCGGCGGTTGGCTGGCGCTGGTCGCGGCCGTCGCCAACCTCGGCAGGCTCGCGCGCTGGCGCGGCTGGCAGATACTCGACCAGCCGATCTTGTGGATCGTGCACCTCGGCTTCGCCTGGATGGTCGTCGGATTAGGGCTGAAGGCATGGGCGCTGCTCGGTGGCGACGTCATCGAGGCGACGGCGCTGCACGCGCTGACCGTCGGCGCCATCGGCAGCATGACGCTCGGCATCATGACCCGCGCCGGGCTTGGCCATACCGGGCGACCGTTGACGGTGGCGCCGGCGATCGCCGCGGCCTATCTGCTGCTGTCGCTGACCGCCGCGGTGCGGATATTGGGGCCACTGGCAATGCCGCAGCACTACGACGCGGTGCTGCTGGCCGCCGGAATCGGCTGGTGCGCCGTATTCTCGATCTTCACCTGGGCCTATTGGCCGATCCTGACCCGGCCGCGGCTTGGCGGCGGGAACTGACGCCTAGCGGGCGGCGGCCCCCCGGTCGTCGGAGCTTTCGCCCTCGCAATAGCGGACCAATGCCGCGACGTCGCTGATGATCACGCGGTTCTGCTCGGTGCGGACGCCCATCTCGCGCAGCTTGGCGAGGATGCGCGACAGGCTTTCCGGCTTCATGCCGAGCCGCCCGGAGATCAGGTTCTTGTCATAGGGCAACGCGATCACCTGCGAGCCCTCCTTGACCGAGCACAGCCTGAGCAGGAACTCGACCACCCGCCGCGTCGCCGAGCGCGTCTTCAACTGCTCGACCTCCATCACCAACTGGTGCAGGTGGCGCGACATCGACGCCAGCATGTTGATGGCGATCGCCGGTGTCGATCGCAACGCGTTGAGGAAACCGGCGGTCGGAATGTGCAGGACCCGCGCCGGCTCGGCGATTTCGGCGCTGGCCGGGAACGCGCGGCCGAGGAACGCCGCCGCCTCGGCAATACTGTCGCCGCGGCTGAACACGTGGATCACGGCCTCCTCGCCATCCTCGGTCGATCGATAGAGCTTCACCCAACCGGCAAGCACGACGTAGAAATTATGGGCCGGGTCGTCGCGCCGGAACAGCACGTCGCCCTTGGCGTATTCCTGGACGCGGGCGCCTTCCAGAAGTTTCGCCAGCGCCTCCGTCGGCAGGCTGGCGAACAGCGGCAGCCGGCGCACGATCGCCCCGTCGTCTTCCGTCAGTTGTCCCAAACCCGCCAAGAAATGCCCTCCGACGCCGCGACCGGCGCAGCGTCGGTCATCATAATCGATGCGAAAGTGGCGGGATAGCCTCGCCGGCCGTGCAATGTCGTCAGACGCTCAGGTGGCGGTGCAGGCGCGCGTCCCTGGTCTTGAAATGGTTGGTGAACCAGGCGTTCAGCCGCTCCGACAGCTCCGCATCGGCGGCGGCGATGGTGCCCGCCTCGAAGCCGTCCATGATGTCGCGGATTTCGTCGAGCAGGCGCTCGTGGTCGGCCTTGTGGTCTTCGAACTGGTCGTACTTCCAGTTGCTCATGATCCGCTCTTCGAGCGCGAAATGGGCGGAGATGCGCGTGAAAACCTCGCCCAGGAAGTCGAGAATCAAATTCTTCGGCGCGTCGTCCGAGAGCTTCCCATGGACGGCATTGATCAGCTCGATCATCTGCCGATGCTCGTAATCGACCGAGTCGATGCCGATCTTGAAGTCGTCCCGCCATTCCACAAGTACCATCGGACGATCCTCAGTTGAACGTGAACCCGGCGGCGGTGCCCTTGAAGTCGATCGCTAGGTTCTGGCCGGCCTTCAGCGTCACTTTTTCGGCGCGCGCGTGATCGAATCCGTCGGCGCGGTCGGTATCGCGGAGCCGCGCCACCAACCGGTGCTCGCCCGCCGGTACGGTGAAGCGCCGGTATGCCCTGGATGGCCCGTCGCCGGCAAGCCCGGTCGGCTTCAGCACATCACGGTAAAGAACCGCGCCGTCCATTTCCAGTTCGATCAGCAGCGGCAGGCGACGGCGCGGGCAGACGAACGGCTTGCGCATGTTAGGCGCCAGCTTCGCCAGCTCCTCGGGCGTACGCCGGTGGCAGTCGCCCTTCGGCTTGCCGGCGTAGGCGAGGCTCAGCTTGACCAGCGCGTGGCCCGGCGGGAACGGATCGTAGACCGGATACATCGACAGAGTGCCGATCAGCGCCGCGAACAGCCCGTACACCGCGCCCTGGCCGAGGTATCGCAATACGCCGCTCATTCCGCCGCTTCCTTCTCCGTCATCGCCCGCAAGCGGGCGCGGAAATCGGCCAGCTCACCCTCCAGCCGCCGCCAATCGGTCGGCGCCGCCCAGACGCGGGCGATGCGGCTCCGCGGCACCCGGGCGCGCAAGTGCGGATCGCGCTCGCCCGCGAGCCGCGCCTCGGTCCAGCGCACGCCGAAGCGGAAATGACACTCGCCGTCGCGGCAGCCGGCGAACACGACGCCGTCGGCGAGGCCGCGGCTGAGCACGTAGTCGATGAACGATGGCGGCAACATGGCGGCGCACGGCAGGCTGACCGCCGCCACGCCGGGGCCGCAGAGCTTGTCGGCCTCGCTCGCGTGGTCGCAGCCGAACACCATGACGCGGTCGTCGCCGACGAGCCCTTTCGCCGCCGCCTCGACGCGCCGGCGCAGTTCCTCGACGGTCAGCGCCGGCAACTGGATGCCGGGGATCGGCGCCGTGGCGCGGCGGAACGGCGTCGCCGTCGGACACGCGCCGACGCAAATGCCGCAGCGCACGCACAGGTCGGCGTCGACCACCGCCTGACGCTCGAACGGCTTGCCGTCGGTGCGCCGTCCCATGGTGATGGCGGCGTACGGGCAGTCCTCGGCGCAACGGGTGCAGCCGTTGCAGTTGTCGAGATCGACCACGGCGGCCGCCCCGTGGCGCTCGGGCGGCAGCCACGGGATCATCGCCAGCAGCAGCGTGCCGACGGCGGCCAGCGCCCACATCGCCGCCGCACCCCATCGCTCGGCGAGCGGGAACGGCCATAGGTAGAACCAGTCGAGCTTGACCGGCGACGGCACCCGCGACAGGTCGGCAATGCCCTGGCTGGTCGCCGGCTCGACCATGCTCAAGGCCAGCAGCATCACCATGGTGCCGATGGCCAGGCCGCGCGCCGGGTTGACCTTGGCGCGGCTGACCCGTTGCAGATGGAACCACAGCACGAACAGCATGATCAGCGGCACCGCGATGTGCAGGAACATCAACAGCGTGAAGAAGCGGCTGTCGAAGGTCTTCGGCGACAGGAAGTTGCGCGCGATCGGCTCGCCGAAGATCGGCAGGAAGTCGAGCCATTCGGTGGACGCGATGGCGACGTACTGGGCCAGCTTGTCCCACACCAGCCAATAGCCGGAGACGCCGGCGACGAACACCAACCACATGATCGGTACCCCGGTGATCCAGGTGAACCAGCGGTTGCCGCGGCAGCGGTCGAACGCCCACAGTCGGGCGATGTGCAGGCCCATCATAACCATCAGCGCGTCGGAGGCGTAGCGGTGCAGGCTGCGCATGACGCCGCCCAGCCACCACTGCTCGTTGGTCAGGTACTCGACCGAGTCGAAGGCGTTGGGGATTCCGGTGTCGAAGAAGATGTAGAGGTAAATGCCGCTGAGCACGACCACCCAGAAATAGAAGTAGCCGAGCGCGCCCAGGTGATACATTGGATTCCAGCCGCTGCCGAAGGCCCTGTCGAGCCAGCCTTCGAGCCACATGAAGCAGAGCCTGAGCGTCTGTCGGAATATCGCCACCGAAAATGTCTCTGGTCCGGAGGAACGCGGCTCAGGCGCCGCCCTGGAGCCGCCGCGAACGCCACCACGCCCGCACCATCACCGTCGCCACCGCGCCGAGGCTAAGCGTGCCGATGATCAGCGTGATGAACAGCGAATAGTCGAATCTATAGCGGCCGCTGGCGGGATCGTAAATGGTGCAGAACAGCCGCACCCGGTTGATCAGGCCGTCGATGCTGGTCAGCTCGGACCGGCGCTTGAAGATCAGCTCCTTCATCGGCTCGACCAGCGACGGCGGCGCGAAGTCGGTGCCGTAGACCTGCCGGTAGACGCGGCCCTCCGGGTCGATCAGCGTCGTCTGCGCCAGGTGATCGAATCCCTTGGCCGACGGAAAGAAGGTGAAGCCGAGTTCCTGGCTCAAGCCGAGGATGGTATCGGCATCGGCGCTCAGGAACGACCAGTTCGGCGCGCCGAGGCCGTGCGCGTGCGCGAACGCCCGCATCCGCGACGGCGTGTCGGCGCGGGCATCGAAGCCGATGGTGACCACCGAGAAAGCGTCGCGGCCGAAGGCGCCGACCGCGGCGTCGACGGCGGCGCCGACGGCCTTCGAGATGATCGGGCAGAAGTCGGCACAACTGGTGTAGACCAGGCTGACTACCAGCGGCTTGCCCTGGTAGGCGGCCAGCCGCACGTGACGGCCATTGCTGTCGGTGAAGCCGTGGTCGCCGACGGCGCGGCCGACCGCCGCCTGGCTGGTCGCAAGCGCCGCGGTCTCGCGGAACGCCATCTTGTCGGCGGCGGCAGCGGTGGCGGAGGCGTCATGGGCCAGGCCCGCGCCGGCGCCAAGCAGAGACGACGCCGCCACCAGGACGGCCGCAAGCCAAACTGTTACCCTGCGCATCCGATCAAAATCCGAACCATCGCCTTTCGCGGTCGAAAGCGGCGGAGGAACCAACCGGAAGCGAGCCGTTCCTCTGCCCAGCCGTCAACTGAGCGGCCACACTTCCGACAGGTATTTCCAGTTGACGAAGTAGTAGAGGACGAACGCCATAAAGAACAACGAGATCAACGCGATCGTCCCCGGCAGTTTCAGCGTACCCTCGCTGCCGTACGCGGCCACCGCCGCGCCGCCGCCCGGCAGTATCACCGGGTTGGCCTTCACCGCCGCCGCGTCGCGCGGCTTGCCGAACAGGATCGAGCCGACGACGATGGCGATGAAGATGATGCCGCCCAACGCCGCGATGATGCCGAAGATGCCGTTCAGCGCCAACATCAGGAACGCGGCCGGCGGGTAGTCGAACGACAGTACCGCGTCGCCGAAGGTGATGTCCCAATGGCGGCGCGACACGCCGAGCGTGCCGGCCCCCATCATGAACAGCGATATGCCCATGGCGCCGATGCCGAACAGATACGGCTGCCATTGCGCCAGCTTTTTCAGCACCAGTTCGCGTTGGAAGATCAGCGGCACCAACAGGTAGGTCACCGCCATGAACGCCAGCGTCGTGCCGGCGACCACGGTGGCGTGGAAATGCCCGGTCACGTACAGGGTGTTGTGCATGATCAGGTTGAGCTGCTCGGTGCCGAGCACGACGCCCGAGATGCCGCCGAGGAAGCCGAACAATACCACCGACAGCGCCATGCCCGCGAACGCCGGGTTGCCCCACGGCGCCTTACGCAGCCAACCGAAGATGCCTTGCGTGAAGCCGCGCCGGCGCTGCGCCGCTTCGATGGCGCCGGGCACGCTCATGCCGTGGATCATGCTGCCCAACACCGCCAGGTAGAGGGCGTACGAGGTGTTGAAGATCTTCCACTCCGAGCTGATCCCCGGCTCGACCAGAAGATGGTGCGCCGACGCCAACTGCAGGAACGCGATGTAGAGCAGGAACGCGAATCGGCTGACTTTTTCGCTGAGCGGCTTGGCGCCCACCACCATCGCCGCGATCGCGTACCACACGGCGACGTGGGCGGAGACGTTGATCTGCTGCGACGAGTGCCCCATGCCCCACCACACGACCTTATAGGTGAGGGTGTCGATGCTGGAGACGATGCCGACCGACCACAGGAAGGTCGGGATCAGGATGATGGCGCCGGACGCGATGGTGAATACGGCGATGATCGCCGCCGTCACGGCGCCAAACGTCACCAGCGGGATCGAGCCCCGGTAGGTGCGCTCCTGGCGGGCGATGACCAGCGTGCCGAAGAAGCAGAACACCGCGATCAACGCGCCGACCGCGAACACGATCAGCCCGAGGTAGAAGTGCGGCGCCGCCTGCATCGGCACGTACGACGTGAACATGACGCTGGATTCGCCCTGCAGGACGGCGACGTTGGCCATCAGCGCGCCGACCAGCATTAGCCAGAAAGCCGCCCACGCGAACTTGGGCCCCGCCAGGCGCGTGTTCAACAGCACCGCCGAGGCGAAATACAGGATTGCCACCTCGAAAAACAGGATCCAGAACAGCAGCACGTCGGCGCCGTGCGCGGTCAGCGCCAAATAGAACCATTCCGCCGGTAGCAAGTGGATCGCCTGCCAGCGGGTCAGCGCCACCAGCAGCCCGAACAGGCCGCCGATGGCAAGGAACACCACGGCGACCACGGCGTTGGCCTTGATCAACTTCTCCGCCTCGGCGTAGACCTTCAGGCCGGTTTCCGGGCAGGTGCGGAAGGTATTGTCGATTGCCATGACCGTTCCTCCCCTACTTCTCGACCACGTGGATACGGCCGAGCATGGTGTGGTGGCCGACGCCGCAGTATTCGTTGCACACCACGCTGTACTCGCCGGCCTGGGTCGGCTTGATGGTCAGCACCATTTCGTAATTGGGATGGACCTGGATGTTGATGTTGACCGGTTGTAGCGAGAAGCCGTGCATCCAGTCCATCGACGACAGGTGCAGGCGATAGGTCTCGCCCTTTTCCAACTCCAGGATCGGCCACCATTCCCAGATTCGCGCCAGCATGTAGATGTCGGTGCCCGCCGGGGGGTGGACCACCGGAATGCCGGTGTTGCCCTCGTCGCGGACCTTGTATTTGGCCACCATCGCCTCGACCTTTTTGGCGAATGCGTCGGGCTTCACCCGGTAGGCCTCGTTGGACAGGTTCTGCTCGCCGTTGATGTGCCAGAACACCATGGTGAAGAACATCACCAGGCCCCACAGGAAGGCGATGGTGATCCAGACGATCTCCATGCGGTCGAGGGGCTCGTTCCACCACAGCCGTTTTTCCGGAGGTGTCAGCGCCATGATGTCCTCCTCTACCCGCCGATGGGAATGTGGGCGACTTCCATGACGCCCCAGATGATGTAAAGGACCGTCGGAACGGCGACCCCGATGAACAACAGCAGGAACGGATTGTCGAGAAGGCTCTGCATGGCGGGAATCGCCCGCCTGTCTTCGCCTTCCCCGTCGTCGCGCCCGGATGCGGGCGCTGCCGGTGGCTCGCTCATGGTAGACCTCCTTGCCCTGGCCGCGCGGGATGGCACGCCGGCGGCGAGGCTTCTCGACCCTGGCCCGAATCAAGCCACGGGCGCAGGGCGGGCTCCTTGACATATGTTAAGGAATAAGTGGGGCCAAGGCCACCTGCTGAAATCCCTAAGGGCCGCCTCAACGGCCGCCGACGGCGTTGATCAACGAGAACGTCGCCAGGCCCAAAAAAAGAAGAATTCCAAAGAAATAGAGGGTGCGATACTCGAACCGCCGGCCGGCCCGCACCTCGACGGTGTCGAGGATGCGATCGGCGGCCACGTAAAGCGCCACGGCGACGACGGTGAAGGCAATCAACTCCACAGGCCTGCTCCCGGTCGGACCAAGGGGTGCCTATCTACCCCTATCACGCCGAATTAGAAAAAGAACGTCGGAGCCCGACTCTTCCAGCTGGTTGCGGCCAGTCGGACAAATCGGGTCGATAAATCGTGATTTTTCGAGGCGCGATTTTGGTGGTGGTGCCCAGGGCCGGAATCGAACCAGCGACACGCGGATTTTCAATCCGCTGCTCTACCAACTGAGCTACCTGGGCATTCCCCGAAAACCGACGCGGGCCGACGGCCCGGGAAGCCCCGGGAGGCTTCGCGAACGCCGCTTATAAAAGAATTCCCGACACCTGTCCACCGACTGTCCGAAACCATGGTCCGCCGCCGAAGTTCCCCCATTTTCGCGTTCGACCAACTGCCGACCATCAGCGATTTTCCTGGGCGCCGTTCTCGTCGCCGTCGGCATCGTCGGCCGGATTGTCGGGCGCTTCACTGGTCGGAATTCGGTAGTCCTCGTTCAGCCAGCGGCCGAGGTCGACGTCGGCACAGCGTCCGGAACAGAACGGTTGATGGGCGCGCTTCGCCGGCTTGCCGCAGATCGGGCACTTGCGGACCTTCAACGGCACCACCTTGGCCGAAACCGTCAACTTTTTCGCCATGCCCAAACCTCCCGCCGGTCATTGCCCGCCGGCGGCGATCTCCCAATCGGCGTCGGGCAAAGTCTGGTCCGTGGCTACGGCAATGGCAACCCCGAGCATCGATTCCGCTTCCCGCTTCGCCGCGGCCGCCGAACCGGCGAGCGCCGCCGCTACCGCCGGCGACACGCGCAGCCGGGGCGCCGCGGTTCCGCCCCGCGCCCGCCGCAACACACCGCGCAACGCCTCCAGTGCCGCGGTCAAAGGCGACTTGGCGGGTTGGTACGCGGCTTGCTGCCGCGGCCCGCTGAAAATCTCCTGCAGCGACAAGCCATGGCGGCGCCGCGTCACCTCGACCAGACCTAAGCGCGTGTAGCCGACCACGTTGGGACTCAAGGGATCATCACGGGCGGCCTCGGTCAACGCCTCGAGAACGCGACGCCTGCGGCTTTCATCTTTCAGCGGCACGAAGTCGATCACCACCAATCCGGAGATGTTGCGCAGCCGCATTTGCCGCGACGCCTCGCGCGCCGCCGCAATATTGACAGCGAACGCCGTATTCTCCCGCAAACCGCCGTCGGCACTGCCGGTGTTAACGTCGAACGCGCACAGCACGGGCGTTTCGCAAACGATCAATGAGCCGCCCCCCGCCAGCGGCACCGTCGGCGACAGCGCCGCCTCGATTTGCTCTTCGATGCCATGCGCCTCGAATAGCGGCTCCGACCCCGCGTATGCCTCGATCTTCGGGATCCAGTCGGGAATCTCGGCCCGGCAGTAGGCGCGCACCTCGGTCAAAACCTGGGAGTCGTCGGCGATCACCCGCTCGATCCCCGCTCCGATATCCCGCAACGCCAGATTGGCGGTGCCAGGGCCGGCAGCCATCAGGCACGGCGCCTTGACCATGCCGACGCGATCGGTGGTCTCGATCCAGCGTTCGACCAGCATTCCCGCCTCGCGGCGGATGGATTCCGGCAACGCCGACGCGGCGGCGGTCCTGACGATAAAGCCGCCGTCGTCGTTGTCGAGGCCGGCCAGCGCGGCTTCGAGCCGGGCGCGGTCGGCGCTGGCGATGCGTCGCGACACGGTCATGCCGGGTTTCCCCGGCCGGAACACGAGGTTGACGCCGGCGACGTTGATGTGGGTGGTCAGCTTGGCGCCCTTGCCCTCGACCGGGTCGCGAACCGCCTGCACCAGCACCGCGTCGCCTTCGTTAACGTAGTCGCCGATGCAGTCATGTCCGCCTTCCAGCCTGGGCGGTCGCGCCTCCGGCAGCGCCAGGAAGCCGGCGCGATCGAGGCCGATGTCGACGAACGCGGCATCCAGCGCCGGCAGCGACGCCTCGACGCGGCCGAGATAGATATTGCCGACGATGCTCTCGTAGCCGGTCCGGGCGACCAGCAACTCGGTCAGCCGCGCGCCGGTAAGCAGCGCCACCCGGGTTTCTCCGGGCGCCTTGCTGATGATCACGGTGTCGACGGCCATTGCCGCCTACGTCGCGCCGCTGCCGCGGTAGCCGAGCCCGATCAGCAGCGCCGCAGTCTCGTATAGCGGAAGCCCGACGACGTTCGAGTACGAACCGTTGATCCGGCTGACGAACGCGGCGGCGCGGCCCTGGATCGCGTACGCACCGGCCTTGCCCCGCCATTCGCCGGCCGCGAGGTAGCCTTTCATGTCGCTTTTGGTGAGACGCTTGAATGCCACGGTGGTTATCACGTGGCGGCTGTGCAGCGCACCTTTCGGATCGACGACGGCGACGCCGCCATGAACTCGATGACGCCGCCCCGACAGCAGCCTCAGGCAATCATGGGCCCGTTTCTCGTCGCCGGCCTTGGGCAGCACGCGACGGCCACAAGCAACAACTGTGTCGGCGCCGAGCACGAAGTCGCCGGAGAAACGCGTCGCCAAGTGTTCGGCCTTGGCGGCGGCCAGTCGCACCGCCAACGCGCCCGGCAGCTCGTCGCGGCGCGGCTGTTCATCGATATCCGCCGCCACGACCTCATCCGGGACGATGCCGACCTGTGCCAGCAACGCCAACCGGCGCGGCGAGGCCGACGCAAGAATCAGCCGCCCGCTCACAGCAACCCCGCGGCCGGGGGCGGTGCGCGATGGAACCGGTCCGCCATGCGGCCGATCCCGCTATTTGAAGCGAAAAGTGATCCGGCCCTTGGTCAGATCGTAGGGGGTCATTTCGACGTTGACCCGGTCGCCGGCCAGCACCCGGATCCGGTGCTTGCGCATCTTGCCCGCAGTATGGGCAAGAATCTCATGGTCATTGTCGAGCTTGACGCGGAACATCGCGTTCGGCAGCAGCTCGGTGACCGTGCCGGTGAACTCCAATACGTCTTCCTTCGCCATAAGGTCCTCAAATCACGAATGAATGGCGCCCAATAAAACGGGGTCGACCCCCTCGCGGTCAAGGGTTTTCGCTGCAACCCGGCGCCGTGACGTTGGAAAACCGGGGCCTTCTGGGGACCCGTGCGGGGATCACGTGTCGGCTACCATGATCCGCGGAAAGCGTTCTTCGAGCTTTTTCATCAGTTGGTCGCGGACGGTACGGAAGGCGCCGAGCACGGTTTCCCGGTTTTCGGATTCGATGATCGACGGGTCGAAGGTGTTCCAGAACTCGACCTCGCAAGCCATCACCCGCGTCATCTCGACCGCCTTGTGCTGCGCCTCCGGCGACAACGGGATGACCAGATCGAAATAGGAGTCCTCGAGGTCGTCGAAGGACTTTGATTTGTGCTTGCTGATATCGATACCGATCTCGTCCATGACGGCGACGCAATAGCCGTTGATCTCGCCCTTGCGAACGCCGACCGAGTCGACGTAGATGCGATTGCCGTGCAGGAACTTGAGGATGCCCTCGGCCATCGGCGAGCGCACCGAATTCATGGTGCAGCAGAACAGCACGGCGGAGGGAAGATCGGCCATGGGTCAGGATCAGGCCCGGATGTGCAGGACGCAGATCAGCGTGAACAGGCGTCTGGCTGTGGCGCGGTCGATATCGACCCTGCCTTCCAGACGTTCGCGCAGGATGTCCGAGCCCTCGTTGTGAAGGCCGCGTCGGCCCATGTCGAGCGCCTCGATCCTCGACGGCGGCGCGGTCTTGATCGCCTCGAAGTAGCTCTCGCAGATCATGAAGTAGTCCTTCACGATTCGGCGGAACGAATTCACCGGCACCGTGAATTTGTCGAGCAACTCGTCCGCCTCGGTGCGAACGTCAAATACCAGCCGGTTGTCCTCGATAGCGAGGTGCAGGACGTATGGCCCCGAATCGCGGCCGACCGGGGCAAAACGGTTTTCTTCCAGGAGGTCGTAAATTGCGACCTTGCGTTCGTGCTCGACATGGGCGGCGCGGCGACCGCCGGTTTTCTCGTCGAGGAAAATCTTGACGATGTGCTGGTTGTCGGACACGGCGGACCGGATGCCCTTCAGCCGTCCTTGGGAACATTCAGCCGGATGGCGACGCTGAGCGCGTGGGCGTCGAGACCTTCGGCCTTGGCCAGCGTAATCGCCGCCGGGCCGACTTCGGCCAGCGCCGAGGCGTCGCCGCCGATCAACGATGTCCGCTTCAGGAAATCGAGCACGCCGAGCCCCGACGAGAACCGCGCCGAGCGCGCCGTCGGCAGCACGTGGTTGGGGCCGGCGACGTAATCGCCGACCGCCTCCGGCGCGTAGCGGCCGAGGAAAATGGCGCCGGCGTTGCGGACCCGGGCAGCGAGCGGTTCCGGCTCGGCGACGGCAATCTCCAGGTGTTCTGGCGCCAGCCGGTCGATCAGCGGCAACGCGTCCGCGAGCTTGCCGACGACGATCACGGCGCCGAATTCGCGCCAGCTTTCGGCGGCGGTAGCGGCGCGCGGCAGCGTCTTCAGGTGGGCCGCGACCGCTTCCGTCACCCGATCGGCGAAGCCGCCATCGTCGGTGATCAGGATCGCCTGCGCCGCCTCGTCGTGCTCGGCCTGGGCCAGCAGGTCGGCGGCAATCCACGCCGGATCGTTGGCGCCATCGGCGAGCACCAGAACCTCCGATGGGCCGGCGATCATGTCGATGCCGACGGTCCCGAATACCCGCCGCTTGGCGGCGGCAACGTAAGCATTGCCGGGACCGACGATCTTGTCGACCGCGGCAATGGTCTTGGTGCCATAGGCGAGCGCGCCGATCGCCTGGGCGCCGCCGACGCGGTAGACTTCGTCGACGCCCGCGATCGCCGCGGCGGCCAGCACCAGCGGATTGATTTTTCCCTTCGGCGCCGGCACCGTCATGGCCACACGCCCGACGCCGGCAATCTTGGCCGGCAACGCGTTCATCAGCACCGACGACGGATAGGCGGCGGTGCCGCCCGGAACGTAAAGCCCGACTGCGGCGAGCGGCGTCCACCGGTAGCCGAGCCGGAGCCCGGCCGCATCGGTGTAGTCGAGGCCTTGCGGCAGCTGCCGGCGATGGAACTCCGAGATTCGCCCGGCGGCGAATTCCAGGGCCGCCAGCACTTTTTTGTCGACCTTCTTTCGGGCGGCGGCGATTTCATTCGCGGCGACACGCATGGTCTTCGGCGTCAAATCGAAGCCGTCGAATTTCTTGGTATAGGCGATTACCGCCGCATCGCCGCGTTTCCGGACGGCGGCGAGGACCTTGGCAACGACGTCATCGACGTCCATGCCGGTTTCGCGCTTGACGTCGAGCAGCGCCTTGAAGGCGGTCTCGAAGCCTTTGTTCCTGGCGTCAATCCGCTTTGCCATTGACGGCCTCGCGGAATTTCGTGATCCAGGCGCCGATCTCGTCGGGGCGGGTTTTCCAGGCGGCGCGGTTGACGGCCAGCCGCGACGTGATGTCGGCGATCCGCTCGACCTCGACCAGCCCGTTGGCCTTGAGCGTGCGGCCGGTGGCCACCAGATCGACGATGCGCTGGCACAGCCCGAGCTGCGGCGCCAGCTCGAGGGCGCCGTTGAGCTTGATGCATTCCGCCTGCACGCCGCGGCGGGCAAAATGCTGGCTGGTCAGCGTCGGGTACTTGGTGGCGACGCGTACGCTCGACCAGGTGGCGGGATCGTCAGTCGAGACCATGTCCTTCGGTTCCGCCACCACCAGCCGGCAACGGCCGACGCCGAGATCGACCGGCGCGTAAATCTCCGGATAGTCGAACTCCATCAGCACGTCGTTGCCGGCGATGCCAAGGTGCGCGGCGCCGAAGGCGACGAACGTGGCGACGTCGAAGCTGCGCACTCGGATGATGTCGAGTCCATCGACGTTGGTGGAAAACCGGAGGCGCCGGTCGTCGGGTTCGTCGAATGCCGGCTCCGGCCGGATGCCGACGCGGCGCACCACGGGCATCACCTCGTCGAGGATGCGCCCCTTGGGCAGGGCCAGGATCAGGTTTTCGTTGGCGCTCGGCATCGGCTCCTCCGGGGCCTTCGGCGGCCGTCCGGTTGACAATGGCGCGGGAATACATAGAGGGTTTTCCGCCGTTTCGCCAGTTTTGCGTTGCAACAAATTCAGCCCAAGGCCCTGGAATCCCCGGCTTTCCAGGGTCCAGCCACGACCGATTGCGCGACGGGTCAACCGGCGATGCGTTGTACCGAGGCGCCGCACGCCTTGAGTTTGTCGTCGAGGTGCTCGTAGCCGCGGTCGAGGTGGTAGACCCGGTTGACCACGGTTTCGCCCTCCGCCGCCAGCCCGGCCAGCACCAGCGACACCGACGCCCTGAGGTCGGTCGCCATCACCTGCGCGCCGGACAGGCCCTTCACCCCCCGGACGATGGCGGACGCGCCGTGGACGTTGATGTCGGCGCCCATCCGGCACAGTTCAGGCACGTGCATGAAGCGGTTCTCGAATATGGTTTCGGTGATCATCGAAGCGCCGCCGGAAACCGCCATCAACGCCATCAACTGCGCCTGCATGTCGGTGGGAAAGCCGGGGTAGGGTTCGGTCATCACGTCGACGCCGGTGAGCGGTCCGTTGGTGCGCGCCACCGATAGTGTGCCGTTTTTCTCGACGATCTCGACACCGGCATTCGATAGCACCTTGAACACCGCCTGCGACAGATCGGCGCGTGCCCCCTCGAGCAGGATCTCGCCGCCGGTGATGGCGGCCGCGACGGCATAGGTACCGGCTTCGATGCGATCGGGAACCACCGCATAGGACGCGCCTGAAAGGCCGGCCACGCCGTCGATGATGAGCGTATCGGTACCGATGCCGTCGATCTTGGCGCCCATGACCACAAGGCAGCGCGCGAGGTCGGTGACTTCAGGCTCGCGGGCGGCGTTGGCCAGGACGGTGCGGCCCTTGGCCAGCGTCGCCGCCATCAGCAGGTTTTCGGTACCGCCGACGGTGACCATCGGAAACACGATGTGGGCGCCGGTCAATCCGTCCTCGGCATAGGCGTCGATATAGCCTTCGGCAAGATCGATCCGGGCGCCGAGCTGACGCAATGCCTTCAAGTGCAGATCGACCGGGCGCGTGCCGATGGCGCAGCCGCCGGGCAGCGATACCCGCGCCCGGCCCGCACGCGCCAATAGAGGTCCCAGCACCAGCACGGAGGCGCGCATGCGCCGCACCTGGTCGTAGGGCGCGGTGGTATCGACGACGTCGCCGGCGGTCAGCCGGAACACCTGCCCCGCTCCGGGGACGTTGGCTTTTGGGTCGCGGGCGATGTCGACGCCGAGCTCACCGAGCAGATTGGCCATGGTGGTGATGTCGACAAGGTCCGGCAGGTTCGAAAGCGACAACGTCTCGCTGGTGAGCAGACTCGCCGCCATCAATGGCAGCGCCGCGTTCTTGGCGCCGCCGATGCGGATGGTGCCGCGGAGCGGCCGACCGCCGCGAATCAGGATGCGGTCCATGCGATTCTCCGAACTGGCCTGCGTCGCCCTCGATTGCCGGCGCCTTTGTAGGCTGACCGACTCGACGCCTCAAGCGGTGAACGGCGAATGTGGCGTAATTTCGGTCGCGATTCCCGGGCGCAGGCGTGGACGGCGCTAGCCGCGGTTGCCGCGGGCACGCGCCTGGAACCGCCGCTTGTTCAGGTTGCCGCGGAGTTCCTTGGCCAGCCGTTCGGCGCGGCCGGGGTATTTCTTTCCGGCCGGGACGCGGGTGTCCTTGGGCCCTGGTTTCCGTTCGTCGGTCATCTGTTGTCACCACTGGGGATGGAAGGCTCACCGCATGGTGCGGCCGCGACCCGAATGTCGTCAAGGCATGCTTGCCACTGGGCCGGGCCCTGTGGCATGGTGCGGCCGCTTCCCGCATAGGCCGCCGTAGCTCAGAGGTAGAGCACGCCCTTGGTAAGGGCGGGGTCGGAAGTTCAATTCTTCCCGGCGGCACCATTTTTATCATTCATCCGCGTCACTCCCGCCCCCTCGCCCGCCGGCAAACCGCCGCAGGTGGAAGTCGACGTCGCCGAATTGGGTGTCGATCATGGTCAGGCGCTTGAAATAATGACCGACTGGAAGCTCATCGGTCATCCCCATGCCGCCGTGCATCTGAACCGCCTGCTGGCCGACGAAACGCCCGGCCTTGCCGATCTGAACCTTGGCCGCCGATGCCGCTCTGGCGCGCCCGTCGGCGTCGTCGCCGTCACCGCCGGCGCGCACGGCCGCCATGTAGGCCATGGATTTCGACAGCTCGCATGCCGCGAACATGTCGACCATCCGGTGCTGCAGCACCTGGAACTCGGCGAGCGGCCGGCCGAATTGCCGCCGCGTCTTCAGATACTCCAGCGTCTGGCGGTTAATCGCCGCCATGATGCCGGCAGCTTCGGCGGCGACGGCGGCGATGCCGCCATCGACGGCGCGCTCGATCGCCGGCAGGCCCGCATCCACTTCGCCGACGACCGCATCGGAATCGACGGCAACGCCGTTGAGTGTCAATTCCGAGGCGCGCCGCCCGTCGACCGTCGGGTAGTCGCGGCGCGCAAGCCCCTTGGCATCGGCCGCGACCAGGAACAACGTGATGCCGTCGCGATCGGCGACGCCGCCGGCGGTGCGGGCGGCGACGATGAGGGCGTCGGCGGTTGCCGCGTCGAACACGACCGCCTTTCGGCCTTCGAGCACGAAACCCGCGCCGCTGCGGCTGGCGCGGGTGGCGACGCGGGCAAGTTCGTAACGCGATCCGGGCTCGGTGAAGGCGAACGCCAGCAGCGCGTCTCCCGCCGCCATTCGCGGCAGCAGCGCCCGTTTCTGCGCCGGCGACCCGGCCCTTCGGATGATTCCCGCGCCGAGAACGCAGGTGGCGAGATAGGGCTCGGCGACCAGCGCGGCGCCGAAAGCCTCCATCACTACCGCCGTTTCGACGTCGGCGCCGCCGACACCGCCGAACTCCTCGGGGATTCCGATTCCGAGCCAGCCGAGGTCGGCGAAGGCTTTCCAGGTTTCGCGGCTGAAGCCCCTGTCGCCGGCGACTGGCCGGCGGCGCGCGGCGGGCGGATATTCGTTGGCGAGATAGCGTTCGACCGAGTCCTGCAGCAACCTCTGCTCGTCGTTGAGGGTGAAGTCCATCGCCGCCTCGTCACATGCCCAGGATCATCTTGGCGATGATGTTCTTCTGGATCTCGTTGGTGCCGGCGTAGATCGACGCCTTGCGCCAGTTGAAATAATGCGGCGCAAGCGGCGCGGCGTATTCCGGGCCGATGGGCGGTTCGTTCCAGCCGTCGGCCAGCGCGTCCGGGGCATAGGGAAAGGCGTAGTAGCCGACGGCTTCGAGCAGCAACTCGGTGATCGCCTGCTGAATCTCGGTGCCGCGGAACTTCAGCAGCGACGATTCCGGTCCCGGCGCCTGCCCGGCATTTTCCGCCGAGACGATGCGCAGGTTGGTGTATTCCAGCGCCATCAGCTCGATCTCGACCAACGCAATCTTTTCGCGGAACCTCTGATCCTCGATCAGCGGCCGGCTACCGGACATCTCGCGCGCCGCAATCGCCTTCAACCGCTGCATCTGCTTCTTCGAGCGCGCGACGCCGGCGATGCCGGTGCGCTCGTAGCCGAGCAGGAATTTGGCTATGGTCCAGCCCTGCCCCTCCCGGCCGACCAGGTTTGCCTTCGGCACCCGGACGTCGGTGAACGCGACCTCGTTGATCTCCTCGCCGCCATCGAAGGTTCGGATCGGGCGGACGGCGATGCCGTCGCTGCGCATGTCGATCAGCAGGAACGATATGCCTTCCTGCTTCCTGGCTTTCGAATCCGTGCGTACCAGGCAGAAAATCCAGTCGGCGTAGTGGGCGAACGTGGTCCAGGTCTTGACGCCGTTGACGGTGTAATGGTCGCCGGCGGCCTCGGCGCGCATCTTCAGCGACGCCAGGTCGGAGCCGGCCTCGGGCTCCGAGTAGCCCTGGCACCACCAGTCGTTGCTGGTGAGAATCCGCGGCAGGAACCGCCGCCTCTGCGCCTCAGAGCCGAATTCGATGATCACCGGCCCGACCATGTTGATGCCGAACGGCGCCACCCGCGGGCAGCCGCCAAGCGCCAGCTCCTCGTCGAACAGGTACCGCTCGACCGGCGACCAGCCGGTGCCGCCGTATTTCTCCGGCCAGTGCGGCGCCATCCAGCCGCGGGCGCCGAGCAGCTTCTGCCAGCGCACCATGTCGTCCTTGACGAGTTGCAAGCCGCCTTCGACCTTGCGCCGGATGTCGCCGGGCAGGGCGTCCTGAACGAAGGCGCGCACCTCGTCCTGGAATTGGCGCTCGCGCGCGGTCAGCGTCAGGTCCATGGCGCAGCCGACGGTCTCGGGTTTGTCCGTTGACGGGCGGCCCGGCAAGCCGCTAACAAGGAGCGGCCGGGACGCCCCGTTCCGGCGCCCATCGCGAAGGTACCCGCGCCATGGCCACCGCCCGCAACCTGCTGTTTGACCTCTCCGGCAAGGTGGCGTTGATCACCGGCTCGACGCGCGGCATCGGCAAGGCCACGGCGTTGATGATGGCGGCTGCCGGCGCCCGCATCGTCGTCACCAGCCGCAAGCAGGACGCCTGCGACGCCGCGGCGGCCGAGATCAACAAGGCCGGCGGCGAGGCGGCGCCGATTTCCTGCGACGTCGCCGACAAGGCGCAGGTGCTGGCGATGGCCGACAAGGCGCTGGCGGTCTGGAACCGCATCGACATCCTGGTCTGCAACGCCGCCATCAGCCCGCATCACGGACCGCTCCACGAGATCAGCGAGGAGCAGATCGACCGGCTGCTCACCACCAACGTCAAGAACCAACTGCTGCTGTGCAACAAGGTCATTCCCGGCATGGCGGCGCGCAAGCACGGTGCCGTGATCGTCGTCTCCAGCATTGCCGCGTTCAAGGGCACGCGGCGCATCGGCGGTTACGCCATCACCAAGGCCGCCGACATCCAGATGGTGCGGAGCCTGGCGCTCGAATGGGCGGACAAAGGCGTGCGCGTCAACGGCATCGCGCCGGGGCTGATCAGGACCGACCTCGCCCGCGCGCTGTGGGAGGACCCGAAGCGACTGGCTGCGGCGCTCCAGGCCTATCCGATGGGCCGCATCGGCGAGCCCGAGGAGGTCGCGTCGGTGGCTCTGTTCCTGGCCGCCCCGGCGGCCGCTTTCATCACCGGCCAGACGCTGATCGTCGACGGCGGCTCGACCATCGCAAACGTCTACAGCTGAAGTGCCCGGCGCCGGCATTGCCGGACTATCGGCTGAGAATCTGCACCAGGATGACGATGTTGCCGATCCAGCCGACGGCGAACGCGCCCGTCCGCGACCAGGGAATCCCCGCGGTGTGGCCGGCGATCTGAACCAGGCGCGCCCAGAAGAACAGGCGCGCGCCGAGCGCCGTCATCTCGTTGGCGGCTCCGGTCATTTGCGCGACGATCACCAGCGCCGCGAACGGGCCGATGTTCTCGACCAGGTTCATGTGCGCGCGATGCAGCCGCTGCGCCCACTGAGGCAAGCTGGTGTACGCCGGCGTCGGGTAGGCGCCGGCCATGCGCTTGAGGCCGAACGCCCTGATTGCCACCACGATGTAGGGCACCCACATGACGACGCAGATGAAGGCCGTGTAGACCAGCAATCGCATGTCGGTATTCATGACCAATTGCAACTTCATGATTTTCTCCTGTCGATAATGCGTCGGATGCGGAAATCGTCCCCGCCGCTCGATTGACCCGGCGTCAGCACACCTCGAACAACCCGGCGGCGCCTTGGCCGCCGCCGATGCACATGGTGACGACGACGTTCTTGGCTCCGCACCGCTTGCCCTCGATGAGGATGTGGCCGGTCTGGCGGGCACCGGTCATGCCGAATGGATGGCCGATGGAGATCGAGCCGCCGTCGACGTTGAGCGTCTCCATCGGGATGCCGAGCCGGTCGCGGCAGTAGATCACCTGCACGGCGAACGCCTCGTTGAGCTCCCACAGGTCGATGTCGTCCATCTTCAGACCCTGGCGCTCCAGCAGCCGGGGAACGGCGAACACCGGGCCGATGCCCATCTCGTCCGGCTCGCAGCCGGCAACGGCGAGACCGCGGAACACGCCCAACGGCTGCAAGCCGCGCTTTTCGGCCAGCTTCGCCTCCATCAGCACGCACGCCGAGGCGCCGTCGGAAAGCTGGCTGGCGTTGCCGGCGGTGATCCACTTGCCGGGTCCGCGCACCGGTTCCAGCTTCGCAAGACCCTCGGGCGTGGTGTCGGGGCGGTTGCCTTCGTCCTTCTCCAACGTCACCTTCTCTTCGCGCACCTCGCCGGTGTTCTTGTCCTTGACCTGCTTGACGGTCGGCAACGGCACGATCTCGTCGTCGAAGCGGCCGGCCTGCTGAGCGGCCGCAGTCCGCAGCTGGCTGGTCAGCGCGTATTCGTCCTGCGCTTCGCGGCCGACGGCGTAGCGTTCGGCGACGATGTCGGCGGTCTCGATCATCGGCATCCAGATTGCCGGCTTGTGCTGCATCAGCCATTCCTCGGTGAGGTGGTATTCGTTGATATGGTCCCGCACCAGACTGATCGATTCCAGCCCGCCGGCCACCATCACCGGAACCTTGTCGACGATGATGCGCTGGGCGGCGACGGCGATCGCCTGCAGGCCGGAGCTGCAGAACCGGTTGATCGTGGTGCCGGCCGTCGACACCGGCAACCCGGCGCGGATTGCCGCGGTGCGAGCGACGTTCTTGCCGGTGGCGCCTTCCGGCATGCCGCACCCCATCACCACGTCCTCGACCTCTTCCGGGTCGACGCCGGCACGCTCGACGGCGTGCTTTATCACGTGGCCGCCCATTACGGCACCGTGGGTGATGTTGAAGGCGCCGCGCGACGCCTTGCCGATGGGCGTGCGGGCGGTGGAGACGATGACGGCTTCTCTCATGGTGGTTCCTTTGTCGATGATTATAGTCCGCGGGACGTCCCGGCGTGCTATAGGTCCTTGAATCCCTTTCCTTGCCTGGCCAGCGATTCCAGCAGCGGCGCCGGCTTCAGCATATCACCGTGGCTCTCGGCCAGCCGGCACAGCGATTCGTAAACCCCGCCGAGGCCGGCCTGGTCGGCGTGGAACATCGGCCCGCCCTTGTGCGCGGGGAAGCCGTAGCCGTAAATCCAGATCACGTCGATGTCGCCGGCGCGCAGCGCCAGGCCCTCCCCGAGAATCTTAGCGCCCTCGTTGACCAGCGCATAGAGGCAGCGCTCTCGAATCTCGTCGTCGCCGATCCCGCGCCGTTCGATACCGAGTTCGCCGGAAACCCGCTTGATCAGCGCCTCGATCTCGGGATCGGGGATCGGCGTGCGGCCGCCTTTCTCGTAGCGGTACCAGCCGGCGCCCGTCTTCTGGCCGAAACGGCCCATCTCGCAAATACGATCGGCGATCGGCGAGTAGCGCTCATCCTTCGGTCTGGTCGCGGCGCGGCGCTGGCGGATGCGCCATCCGACGTCGAGGCCGGCAACGTCGCCGACCGCGAACGGCCCCATGGCAAAGCCGAAATCGTAGATCACCTTGTCGACCTGCTGCGGCATGGCCCCCTCTTCGAGCAGGAAATTGGCCTGGCGGGTGTATTGGTGGTACATCCGGTTGCCGACGAAGCCGTCGCAGATGCCGACCAGCACGCCGACCTTGCCGATGGCCTTGGACAGCTTCATCACCGTGGCGATGGTCTCGGGCGAGGTCTTTGCGCCGCGGACGTTCTCCATCAACCGCATAACGTTGGCCGGGCTGAAAAAATGCGTGCCCATGACCTTGTCGGATCGGTTGGTGGCCCTGGCGATCTCGTCGACATCGAGGGTCGAGGTGTTGGTGGCGAGGATGGTCTCGGCCTTGCAGATGCGATCGAGCCGCCCGAACACCTTCTTCTTCACGTCCATGTCCTCGAACACCGCCTCGATGACGATGTCGGCGTCGGCGACGTCGCCAAAGTCCATGGTGCCGCGGATCAGCTTCATGCGTTTTTCCATGTCGGCTTTGTCGAGGCGACCCTTGGCAACGGTGGCGCTGTAATTCCTGGCGATCACGCCGAGGCCCTTCTCGAGCGCGTCGGCCTTGCTCTCGACGATGGTGACAGGGATGCCGGCGTTGGCGAAGTTCATGGCGATGCCGCCACCCATGGTGCCGCAGCCGATGACGGCGGCGGCGGCGATCGGCAATACGGGCGTGCCCTTGGGGACATCGGGGATCTTCGCCGCGGCGCGCTCGGCGAAGAACACGTGGCGTTGCGCTTTTGATTGCGGCGAATCGCGGCAGGCGACGAAGTATTCGCGCTCCTTCTTCATGCCGTCGGCGAACGGCAGCGCAAAAGCGCACTCGACGGCGTCGATGCAATGTCCGGGCGCGATCAGGCCGCGGGCGCGGCGCACGATCTTTCGGCGTTGATCGGCGAAGAAGCCGTCCGGCGGCACCGACGGCTTCAACTCGCTTGTCCTGCGCAACGGGCTCGAATCGCCGACGCGGGCCTCGGCGAACGCGACCGCCGACGCGACCAGACCGTCGGTGGCGATGGCGTCCAGGATGCCGAGCTTTTTCGCTTCCCCGGCGCCGACCGGGTCTCCGGAAAGGATGATCTCGAGCGCACGCTCGGCGCCGATCAGCCGCGGCAGTCGCTGGGTGCCGCCGGCACCGGGTATGACGCCGAGCTTGATCTCCGGCAATGTCATCTCCGCCGACGGCGCGCCGATCCGGTAATGGCAGCCGAGCGGCAGTTCGAGACCACCGCCATAAGCGGTGCCGTGGATCGCGGCGACGGTGAGCTTCGGGCTCTGTTCGGCCATGTCTATGATGTCGCGAAGGGTCGGCAATTCGGGCGGCTGGCCGAACTCGCGGATGTCGGCACCACCGGAGAAGCAGCGGCCGGCGCCGGTCAACACGATGGCCTTGATGCGCGGATCGGTGATGGCGCGGCCGATGCATTCCGCCACGCCCTTGCGGACGGTCGCGCCGAGCGCGTTGACCGGCGGGTTATCGATGGTAATGACTGCGACGGCGCCGCGCCTTTCATAGCGTAGCGGCGCGGCGGCCATGCCGTCTTTTGCCGCCTTACCGAGAGATCGTCGGTTTGCCATCGACTTCATCTTGCGCCTTCGGCGGCCAGCCTTTCCAGGGTGGTGAAGGCGGAAATGTGTTGAAGGCTGGCAGCGACGTCGACAACCACGGGGCCGTCGCATGCCAGGGCCTCGGCAACCACCGGCCTGGCGTCGGCGGCGGTGCGGATCGACAGCCCCTTGGCGCCGAACGCCCGGGCCAGGGACGCAAAGTCCGGATTGACGAGATCGGTAGCGATGGTGCGGCCGGGATAGAGCTTCTCCTGGTGCAGGCGGATGGTGCCGTAGCTCTTGTTGTTGGAGACGAACAGCCGCACCCGGGCGCCGTACTGGACGGCGGTGGCCAACTCGGTGCCGGTCATCAGGAAGCCGCCGTCGCCGACGATCGCCGCGACCTGGCGATCGGGAAAGCGCAACGCCGCCGCCACCGCCGCCGGCACGCCAAGGCCCATCGAGCCCGAGGCGGCGCCGAGCAGCAGATTGGTCGAGCGGAACGGAAAATGCCGATGCATCCAACTCGAGAAATTGCCGGCATCGTTGGTCAGAATGGCGTTTTCGGGAAGCAATTCGGCCAGGGCCGCTACCACGTGACCGAACGAAACCCCGTCGGGAGCGTCCACCGGTTTCCAAGGCGCCAGATCGGCATAGACGGCATGCGCCCGCCTGATCCATTCGGCGCGGCCGGCCGGCGGCTCCGGCGCGTTGCGGGACGCCATCGCCTCGAGAAACGGCGCCGCTCCGGACACGACGCTGAGCGCAGTCTCGAACCGGCGGCCGAACCACCGCTTGTCGGGATAGACGTGGATCAACGGCTGGTCGGGCTTCGGCGCCTTCGGCAGTTTGAAGCCTTGCGTCGTGACGTCGCCGAGCCGGGTCCCGACGGCGAGGATCAGACCCGCCTTGCCCAGTGCCTCGACCATGCTCGCCGGCATGCCGTAACCGAGATGCCCGGCGAAATGCGGGTGCGCATTGGTGAACATATCCTGATGCTTGAAGCCGACCGCGACCGGTACTTGCCAGGCATCGCTGACGGCCTCAAGGCCACGCCTTGCCGCCGGGCCTGCGGCGTCGCCGCCGGCGATCAGCAGCGGGCGCACGGCTTTGGTCAGTCGCTCGGCCACCCGCGACACCTCGAAGTCGCTCGGGCTGGGCGGCGCCACCGGAAGTCGGTCGGCGGCCTCGGCCATCGCCGGCATGGCCAACATGTCCTCGGGCAGTGCCACCACCACCGGGCCCGGCGTGCCTGTGCAGGCGGCGCGGAAGGCATCGGCCGCCACCGGCGCCAGTCGATCGGGATCGACGACCTCGACCACCGACTTGGCGATGTCGCCGAACATCTTGTCGTAGTTGACCTCCTGGAAGGCGCCCATGCCGCGGTCGGTGGTCGGCACTTGGCCGACGAACAGCAGCATCGGCACCGCGTCCTCGCGCGCCGTGAAGACGGCGGTGGCGACGTTGCCGGCGCCCGGTCCGCGGCTGACCAGGGCAATTCCGGGCCGACCGGTCATCTTGGCGTCGGCGACGGCCATAAATCCGGCGCCGCCTTCGTGGCGGCAGGCGACGGTCTGGATCTCGGGATGGTCGTAGAGCGCATCGAGGACGGCGAGATAGCTCTCGCCGGGCACGCAGAATACCCGGTCGACGCCGTGGCGGACGAGCGTTTCGACCAGGGTTTGGGCGGCGGTCCGGGTCATGCGCGCCGGGCGGTGGCGCGGGCATTCAGCCAGCGGGCGATAGCAATGCCCGGTCCCATCAGGGCGACCGCCCAAAGCATCATCTCCAAATCGGTCAGCGTGATCGGGCCGCCGCTCGGCGTCGCCAGGAAGATGCCGCCGGCAAGGATCAGCCCGCGCACCACCCAGCCGAGCACCGGATGGGTGTTCAGATGTCCGACCCCGACCAGGTATCCCTGCAGCGCGCCGGCGATCAGCGTTATCCCGAGCAAAGCCGAGACTGTCAGTAGAACGATGTCGGCGAGCGGCGCACGCAAGATGAACGCAGTGTTGAGGACGAAGAAGAACGGGATGAAATAGATGATGCTGCCGAGGCGCATCGCCTCCAACCCTGTTCGCATCGGATCGGCGCCTGCGATCGCGGCGGCGGCATAGGCGCCCAAGGCGACTGGCGGCGTGATGTAGGACACCATCCCCCAATAGAAGATGAACATGTGCACCGCCAGCGGATCGAGTCCACCCTTGACCAATGCCGGCGCCAGCACGATGGCGAGGAAGATGTAGGCCGCGGTCACGGTCATGCCGATGCCGAGAATGAAGCTGGTGAATGCGCCCATCAGCAGCAGGACCAAGATGTTGCCGCCGGCCAGGAACACCAGGTCATTGACGAAAGTGCCGGCCATGCCGGTCACCGACAGCGCGCCGACGATCAGGCCGACGCCGGCGAGAATGGCGGTAATCTCGGCCAACAGGTTGCCGGTAGCGATGATGAAATCCTTTACCGACTTCCAGGTCCAGCGGTCGCCCGGTGTCACTTGGTTGACGATGATCAGAAGCGCCGTGGCGTAATACGGCGCCAGAACTTCGCGCTTCAGGACCACCAGCATTACCACCAGCATGATGAAAACGGCGATGAAGTGCCAGCCTTCGCGCATGATATCACCGAGCCTGGGCAGGCTTTCGCGCGGCAAGCCGGGAAGGTTCGCCCGCGCTGCGTAGGCGTCGATCTGCATGAACAGGCCGAAGAAATACAAAAACGACGGAATGATCGCCGCCACCGCGATCGTCAGGTAAGGAACCTCCAGGAAAACCGCCATGATGAAGGCGGTGGCGCCCATCACCGGCGGCATCAGCACGCCGCCGGTCGATGCGCAAGCCTCGACCCCGCCGGCGTAGTGCACGGCAAAGCCGGTCCGTTTCATCGCCGGGATCGTCATCACCCCCGTGGTCACGACGTTGGAGATGACGCTGCCACTCATCGAGCCCATCAGACCGCTGGCGAAGATGGCGACCTTGGCCGGGCCGCCGCGGACGTGACCGAGCAGCGCGAACGCCAGGCTGATGAAGAACTTGCCGCCGCCGGTGTGGGTCAGCGCGACGCCGAAGATCAAAAACCCGATCACCAGGTTGGCCAGCGCCCGCATCGGGATGCCGAGCAGGCTCTCGTTGCTCATGATGTGATATGCGGCGGCCATGTCGATCGGGCTCGATAGTCCCGAAATCGGGCCCCACACCCTGTCGGCATACAGCGGGTACAGCGAAATTATGGTGACGATGACGAACAGTGCCGTGCCGCCGGCGCGGCGCGTCGCTTCCAGGATCAGCATCCACAGCAGGTAGCACAGCCAGACGACGTGTTTCGGGGCGCCGAATTCCCAGCCCAGGTCCAGAATCTTCTGGCTGTTGACGACGAAGAACCCGACGACGGCCGCGGTGGCAACGAACAACACCCCGTCGTACCACGGCACGCGATCGGCGGCGGCCGCGGCGCCGGCCGGAAAGATGATGAATACGAACGGCACCAGCAGCCCGACCAGCGCGTATTGATAATGGTTGTCGAGGAGGGTGTAGCCGACGAAGAACCCGAGATTGAAGAAGTGGTTCACCGCCAGCGCCGTCGCCAAGCACGTGAAGACGACCAACACCGCCTGCCAGCCGCTGGAAACTCGGCGGTGGCGGCTGATCACCGCCACCGCCGGAGCTTTCGCGGCGCCGACGCGGTCGTTCACGGAGTGAAGCCGGCCTTCTTCAGGGCCGCGACGCGGACTTTGGCCCATTCGGCCTTGAACGCATCGCCGTCGGCTTTGCTGGTCGTCATGTTCGCCCACGCCGCCGCCAGCACCTCCTGACGCTTCAACAGCTTGTTGTTGTGGGCATCCATGTCGCCCGTCCAGGCGCCGATTTCCTTCCAGTACTTCACCGCGGCCCTATGATAGGGCACCGCCCACTTGAACGCCTGCCGCTCGAGCGCCCAGCCCTTCAGCGCCGGCATGGCGTCCTTGAAGCTCGCATACTGCGAATTGATCGCCTTGGTCATCGAATAGACCAAGCCGTCGTTCTGGCTCGCCAGCGTGATCAGGATCGGGTACGGGTACGCCCCGCCTTCATGCGGGCTGTCCTTGGATATGCCGGAACCGATGGTCGCGGTGTGCTTGACGAAATAGGGCGCGACGGTGAGCAGCCGCTGCCAGCCGGCTTCGTTCTTGTGAGGAAGCAGCGGCCAGAAAATGCCGCGGGGCGACGCCTCGAGCTTCCTTGTCGTGCCGGACACGGTGGACGCAAACGCAGCGTCGACCTGGCCGTTGACCATCCCGTCCCACGACGCGCCGAAACCGGGAAATTCCACCTTCTTGACGTCGTTCCAACTCAGCCCGGCGAATGCCAGGACCGCCTCGACGCCGATATTAAGGGCGTCGCCGCCGCGCACCCACGCCACACGCTTGCCCTTGAGGTCGGCGGCGGTGCGGATGTTGGCGTCCTTGGCGGTGCCGACGGACAGATTGGCGTCCGACGACGCGGAGATCAGGAGCTGAAACGGCTGCGGTCCCCACTCCTTGGCGGCAAAATCGGAAAGGCCCTCGAAGGCGAAATAAGTCGCGCCGCCGTTGGCGACGAATTGCACCTGGCCGTTGCGCAGCGGCGTCAGGCGCGAGATGTCGTTCTTACCGGGCACCACGCGCAAGCTGGTGCCGTACTTGTCCTTCAGCGCCTTGCCGATGGCGACCGACTGGTTATAGCCGGTGGTGCCGGTGTTGTAGGCGCTCCATGCCACCGTCGCGGGCAATTTGACGTCGTCGGCGAACGATGGGGTGCCGAGCCCAGCGGCCGCCATCAAGGCGGCCCCCAAAAACAGGGTCCTTGCGTTCATGATTCCTCCCGGTCTGAGGCGGGTGCGCGGTCGTCGTAACGGCCGACCTGGGCTTCCCGCCCCGTTGTTGATGTTTGTTGGTATTGGGCGCCGGCAACAGGTACCGGATACCGCCGACCGATCCACGTTAGGAGCAAGCCCGGAAATCCACAAGAGCGCCGAAACCCGGCGTCGCCACCTGCCGCCGCGGCGCGGCCCGGTCGCCGCGATCGAGGCGACGGCAAAAACAACACCCGCCTCCCGGGGACGCCCCGAGAAGCGGGTATCGCGACCCTACGATCGGGTTGACCGTTATTTCATCTTCAGGAGCTTCTTGGCTTCCGCGACGGTGGTCTCGCACTCCTTCTTCTTGGCCCTGATCTCGGCCCTGGCTTTCTTCTGCAGTTCTTTGACCTTGGCCGACTCTTCCTTGGACAGCTTTGCTTTCTTGGCTGTCGCGTCGACGGCTTTCATTTCTTTTGCGCAGTCGACGGCGGCGATCGCCGGCGACCCGAACACCAGGGCTGCGATCACGGAAACCGCCGCCGCCAGCAGAAAACGATTGGTCATGGTGGACTCCAAAAGTGGAAGACGGTCGGGAATTTACGCTCGGCCACGACGAAAATAATTAGGATTATTTACGTGGCGGCGCCGAGGCCACTGAAAACGAAGCCCGCCCCGCGGGTGTTCCCCGGGGGCGGGCGAAAATCACAATCGTTGCCGAAAACGGCTATTTGATCTTCAGCGTCTTCATGGCTTCGGCGAGGGTCTCGACCGATTCCTTGTGCTTGCCCGCCTTGTGCAGCTCTTCGCCTTTCTTGCGCAGGTCTTTCACCTTCGCCATGTCGTCCTTCGACAGCTTCGCCTTTTTCAGCGCCGCGTCGATTTTCTTCATGTCTTTCGGGCACTGCGAAGCCATGGCCGGAGAAACAAGCAGCCCGACGGCGAACAGCGCGGCCGTCGCGGCAACCAGAGTACGTTTGATCATAAAGGTCTCCATAGGGTTCAAACTGCCGGGAATCTACACCTTCCGGTTAAAAACTATCCAGCGGTTTTTTACCGGACCGCGAATGCCGGCAACCCGGCGCCGATGCCGCGGCGCCGGTTGCGGCCGCGCCAACGGCCCTGAAAGCCGCGCCGGCCAAGCCTCCGGTTCCGAGGCCGCGAACGGGACTTTGGCCGCCCGTCATGGTAAACCTGGGGCATCGGCCGGGCCCCGGCGCGGCGCCCGATCGGCAAGGCCCATAAGGCGGCAAGGACATGCGATACCTCCATACCATGGTGCGGATTTCCGACATCGACGAGTCGCTCGACTTCTATTGCAACAAGCTCGGCCTCAAGCAAACCCGGCGCAAGGAGGTTCCGGCCGGCCGCTACACGCTGGTCTTCCTCGCCGCCGACGAGACCCCGGACGCCGAGATCGAGCTGACCTACAACTGGGACCCCGAGGAATACGGCGGCGGCCGCAACTTCGGGCACCTGGCGTTCCAGGTCGCCGACGTCTACGCCGCGTGCCAGCGGCTGTTGGACAAGGGCGTCACCATCAACCGGCCGCCCCGCGACGGGCGCATGGCGTTCGTACGCTCGCCCGACGGCGTTTCCATCGAACTCCTGCAGAAGGGGCAAGCGCTGCCGCCCGCCGAGCCGTGGCTGTCGATGCCCAACACCGGCAAATGGTGACCGCCCCGTCGCGATGCCGTCGGCGTCGCGGGATGGTGGGCGGATGAACCAACTTTCCCGCGCCGCGGGCGACGGGCCTTCGTTGCTCGGTCGCGACGACCCGCCGGCATTCGAGACCGTCAATGCGGCGGGCCGGACGCCTGTCCTGTTGGTGTGCGACCACGCCAGCCGCACCGTGCCGTCGGCGCTCGGCAGGCTCGGCCTCGGCGACGACCACTTCGACCGCCACATCGCCTATGACATCGGCGCCGCCGAGGTGACCCGGCGGCTGGCCGACGCGCTCGACGCGCCGGCGCTGTTGGGCGGGTACTCGCGGCTGGTGATCGACCTCAACCGTCCGCCCGGTCATCCGGAATCGATTCCGGAAGTCAGCGACGGGACCGCGATTCCCGGCAACCGTGGCCTCGGCGAAACGGCGCAACGGCAACGCGTGGCGATGCTGTTCGAGCCCTACCACGACGCCATCCACGAGGCGATCGCCGGCCTGTGGCGGCGCGGCGAGGCGCCGCCGTTGTTTTCGGTGCACAGCTTCAGCCCGCGGTTCGGCAAGACGGCGCGGCCGTGGGACGTCGGCGTGCTGTGGAACCGCGATCCGCGGCTGGCGCAGCCGCTGATGGAGAAGCTCGCCCTCCGGGGTTTCCGGGTCGGCGACAACTTGCCGTACTCGGGGCGCGAGCTCGCCTACACGATCAATCTGCACGGCGCCGCGGCGGGGCTCGCCAATTGCGTGGTCGAGATCAATCAGGACCTTATCGCCGACCGTGCCGGCGTCGAGCGGTGGGCCGGCATCCTCGCCGAGGTGATGGGCGAGATCCTGAGACTGGACGGGGTGCACCGGGTGCGGCAGTACTGAGATGGCCTACACCGAACCGCCCTTCACCATCGGCGTCGAGGAAGAGTACCTGCTGGTCGACCGCGAAACGCGCGACGTCACCCGCGAGCCGCCGGAGGAACTGTTCGAGGCCTGTCAGAAGCGCATCCGCGGCGTCGTCCAGCACGAGTTCCTGAAGGCGCAGATCGAGGTCAATACCGAGGTCTGCGCCACCGTCGCCGAAGCGCGCGACAATCTGGCGGCGATCCGCACCGTGGTGGCCGAGGTCGCCGGCGGCTACGGCCTGGCGCCGATCGCCGCCTCGACGCACCCGTTCTCGCGCTGGCAAAAGCAGATCCATACCGACAAGGAGCGTTACAACGTCATCGCCCGCGACATGCAGACGGTGGTGCGGCGGCTGATGATCTGCGGCATGCATGTCCACGTCGGCATCGGCGACGACGAGCTGCGCATCGACCTCCTGAACCAGATCACCTACTTCCTGCCGCACCTGCTGGCGTTCTCGACCTCGTCGCCGTTCTGGCAGGGCGAGGACACCGGGTTGAAATCGTACCGGCTGAGCGTGTTCGACGAGATGCCGCGCACCGGCATCCCCAACTTTTTCGATTCGTGGGCCGAGTACCAGCGCCACGTCGACGCGCTCGTCGGCGCCGGCCTGATCGAGGACGCCACCAAGCTGTGGTGGGACGTGCGGCCGTCGGCCCGTTTCCCGACCCTGGAGATGCGGCTTGCCGACGTCTGCACCCGCATCGACGACGCCGCCGCGGTGGCGGCGCTGTTCGCCTGCACGCTCCGCATGCTGTATCGCCTCAAGAAGGCGAACCAGCGCTGGCGGCAATACGCCTCGATGCTGATCGAGGAGAACCGCTGGCGCGCCCAACGCTACGGTCTCGACGAGGGGCTGGTCGATTTCGGCAAGGGGCAGATCGTGCCGTGCGCCGAGCTGCTGGAAGAGATCATCGAGCTGGTCGCCGACGACGCGGCCGCGCTGGGATGCCGGAACGAGATCGACCGCCTGCGCGCGATCATGCAGGGCGGCACCAGCGCGCATCGCCAACTCGCCGCCTATCGGGCGGCAGTGGCCCGCGGCGCGAGCAAGAAGCAGGCCCTGGTCGAGGTCGTCGACATGCTGATTGCCGAGACCCGCGACGTCGGCCGGTCCGGGGGCTAGACGGGCGGCGAGGCCGGGGGTGGGGCGGCGGGCTAGGACGGCGCCATAAGCCCGCCTTATGGGCGGCGCCGGTTGTCGCGATAATCCCTTTGGATGTTTTTTTTCTGTCGGCTTTCGTCGGCTTTTGTCGGCCTTTTTTCCCACCGCCGGCCAGGCGACCGCGTCGCATTTGCCGAGTCGGCGAAACCGTTGATCCAACGCCGACAATCTGCCCGGCGGCGGTGCGAATTTGGAATCCGTACGCACCTGTACTCAGATGTACGCATTTGTCCGCATTGGCCGCCGCCCGGGCCCGCAGTACCACCGCCCCGTCGGCCCGCCGCCGGTCGCCTCCGGTCGCATTCCGGAGCGTCCGCGCGGGCGCAGCGACGCGCCCGGAAAACCGTTTCCGGAGAGCGGGTTAAACCATATTCACGATGTCCAAGAGCGGCCGAGATTCGAATGGAACAAAAGTAGAACACATTCCAGCGCCGCTGTCAAGGGGCGTCGACGGCCGTCACCGGGGATTGCGGTTCCGCCGCCCGCGGCGGCGCCGGGCTTCGCCCGTCGCCGTTACGGGGCATCCGCCGCCGGGCGGCGGCTTTCCACCGCGTGTTCCAGCGACTTGGTCAGCTCGCGGCCGATCTTGCCACCGTCGCCGGAGATCTTTTCGCGCAAGACCGCGCGCATGGCGTCGATGTGGGCCTTGACGATCTCGACGGCGTCGTCGTCCTCCGGGCAGCCCTCCAGCGTGGTGTCGTAGAGCATCTTGCCGAAGATCGAGATCAGCGGATAGCCGAAGGTGCCGCCCTGGCCCCGGAGCTCGAGGGCCAGCAGGTTGATGTTCTGGAAATGCGGCGTGCGCACGGCTTTCTCCGCCAGCGCCTGGGTGCACAGCTCCGACAGCTTGGCCAGGTACTCGAGCGCCCAGGTCGAGAAGTCGAGGGCGGCGCGCTGCAATTGCTGCTCGGCTTCCGCCAGCAGCTCGGTCGGCAATTCGGCCGGGCCGGTGATGTTGGCGCCGCCGGCTTTTTCCTTGAGCGTGTTGGTGAGCCGGAAATACCACACGTCGCTCGGCTTTTTCGGCTTCACCACCTTGTCGGCGGAATACACGACGGTGACTTCCTTCTCGTCATTCTTGCGCCGCTCGGTGGCTTTCCACTCCTTGTCCTTGCGGCGCCGGCGGTCGGGCCCGAAATATTTGGTGGTGGTGACGAACTGGCGCGGCCGCTCGATGACCTGCAGCAGGTGCCTGTAGACGGAAGCGGCCGAGAACGGCTTGGCCATGAATTCGGTGGTCCCCAGATCGCGCGCCGAATTCACATAGGCGACGTCGGCGGCGCCGCTGAGCATGATGAAGGGGATCATCCGGTTGGGCGATTCCTTCGCCGAGCGTGCCCAGCGCAAAAACAACAGCCCGTTGATCGGCGCCATCACCAGATCCGAGATGATGATGTCGGGAACGCTGGCCTTGCCGAGCTTGCCGGCCACCTTCAGGTGCTCGATCGCCTCTTCGCCGTTCGCCGCCGACGCGATGCGCCCGAACCGGAATTGGTGCAGCAGTTTCTCGATGGTCGAGCGGATGTATTCGTTGTCGTCGACGATGAATACGCTCAACCGGCTGAAGTCCAACGTCCCCAAGCTCGAATCTCCTTGAATCTACGGGCTTATTTGTAACTCGATCGGAAGGAACCGCGCAAGCCCGACGGCCGCGCGCGACTCCCGGCAACGATTTCAACGATCGCTTGCCAGCCGCCCCGGCGGACGATTATGGTGCCGGCCCAGGCGGACGGCCCGGCGATTCGCGACCGGGCCGTCGCCGCGAAACCGGTTTCGATTGGCGAGGAGACTGTCAACATGGCGACGAACGCTGGTGTCGCGGCGGGCCGGCTTCGGTCCTTCGTCGAGCGCATCGAAAGATTGGAAGAAGAAAAGCAAGCGTTGACCAACGACATCCGGGAAGTCTACTCGGAAGCCAAGGGCGCCGGATTCGACGTCAAAGTCCTGCGCCAGGTGGTCCGGCTTCGCAAGATGGATGCCGACGATCGCTCGCAGATGGAAGCGGTGCTCGACGTCTACAAGCGCGCGCTCGACATGTAAATCCGCGCGCGCCGTCTATTCGGCCGGCAGTTTGAAATTTTTGTCGACATAATCGATCAGCAGCCGCAGGCTCTGCTCGACCGTCATCGCCCCGGTATCGATCGTCAATTCCGGCGATTCGGGCGCCTCGTATGGCGCGGTGACGCCGGTGAATTCGCTGATCTCGCCCCGCCGCGCTTTCTTGTAGAGGCCCTTCGGATCGCGCTTCTCGCACACCGCGAGATCGGCGTTGAGAAAAATCTCATGGAAGCCGCTTTTCCCCGCCTTGCGGGCGGACGCGCGATCGGACCGGTACGGCGATATGAAGGCGGTGATGACCACCATGCCGGCGCCGGCGAACAGCGCCGCGACTTCGCCGACGCGGCGGATATTCTCGGTCCGATCGGTCGGCGAGAACCCGAGATCGGCGCTCAGTCCGTGCCGGATGTTGTCGCCGTCGAGGACGTAGGCGCGATAGCCGGTTGCGAACAGGCGCCGCTCGAGTTCGAACGCCAAGGTCGATTTTCCGGACCCCGACAGGCCGGTGAGCCACAGGACGCCGCCGCGATGGCCGTAAAGGCGCCAGCGTTCCCGTTCGGACACGGCATGGGCGACGAGCGTGATATTGGTGGATTTGTGCGGCATGGCGCTGACGGCCGGTCTATCGCTTGGCGAGGTCGGCGACGAACGTGTCGTAAACCGAGGAAAGAGCCGTATTCAGCGCCTCAACCGCGTCGTCGACGCCGGGCCCGTCGGACGCCGCTTCGATCCGGTAGGTTTTCAAGAAGACGAGCTCGCCGCCGGTCGCCTTGCGCACGCCGAGCTCGATCTCGAGGGCCGCCTTCGGCGCCGCGCCGACGACTTTCTCCAGGCGGATGATCTTGCCGGTCAGCACGTAATCGGCGTTGACCCGCATTTCCGGCGTCACCACCGCCTTGGCGACGTTGGCGGCGCGCAGGTACGAGACCAGCTCGTCGCGCAGCATCACCGTCGGCGGCTGGGTCCAGAAGTGATAGTGGTATTCCTTCACTTGGTGCGGCTTGCCGGCTTCCGAATAGACGATCGGCCGCCCGGCGGTGACGCCGTCGGCGACGAAGCGGTCGATCTCGATGGTGCCGGGGAACAGCATCTTTGCCGCCGCCGCGGACTCGGCGCGCACGGCGCGCAGGCGATAGAACTGATCCTCGGGCACCGGCGGCGCCGCGGCGCACGCCGCAACGACGCCGGCGATCGCCATCGCCAGAAAAGCCAGAAGCGCCTTGGTCGTTGTCGCCTGTTGCATCCGTTTCGCTGCCTTCCCTCGCAACCGTTCGGCGGGCTACGGCTTGCGCCGGTCCGCGCCCTTGTCGACGCCTTTGTCCTCGGGCGCCTGGCTGCCCAACAACAGCCCCGGGTTCTGGCGAATCTGCCGGGTGAACTCGTACATGTTGCGCGCCGCGCCTTCCATGTTTTGATTGATCGAATCGATGTGCCGCGAGACCGATTGGACGATGTAGCGGGTTTCGGCCACGGTTTTTCGCACGTCGCCGTCGTCTTTGTTCGTCAATTCCTGGATGTCCTTCAGGATCTCGCTCATCTGCGACGAGGCCTTGCCTAGGTTGACCACGGCGGCCTCGAGTTTTTGCCGGTTGGCGGGCGTCATCAATTGCGCGAATTCATCGCCGGTCTTGTTCATCTTGCCGATGAAGGTTTCGATGTCGCTGGTGATTGTCGGGACCTTCTCGGCCAGGACGCCGACCACGCCGGCCAAGTCCGCGGTTACCTTGCGTGCGTCCCGAAACAGGTCTTCCCCTTCCTTCTCCATGATCTTGTTGATCGTTTCGACGGCGCGATTCACGTTCGTCAACAGCGGCTTGACGTTGGTCTCCGTCAGTTCGCCGAAATCGCTGGCAACCGACGACACCACGGAAAAGATGTCGGACCGTTCGCGCGACTTGATCTCGCTGCCCGGCTTCAAGGGGTCGCCGGCCTTGCCGGCGTGAATGCTCAGGGTGACCGCGGCGAGCAGGCCGGGAGCCGCGATCTCGACGACGCTGTCGGCCGGAATCCGCCATTTTTCGAGCACCCCGAAATCGACCCGGAAGCGCATCCGGCCGGCCTTTTCCTCCGGCGTGACCCGCTCGACCTGGCCGATCGGATAGCCCTCGTAAACGACCTGGGTGCCGAATTTCACGCCGGTGACGTTCGCGTAATAGCTGTAGTAGCGATCGGCGGCGCCGGTGCGGCCGGTGAGCAGCGCCACGGAAACCACCAGCGCCACGATCATGCCGATGACGAAAACGCCGACCAGCAGATAATTGATCTTGCTGCTTCTCATAACGCCGCGCCACCGTTGATGTCCTCGCCGGTAAGTCGTCTGAGGTACTCGTCCGGATCGACGGTGTCGTCCGCCGGCACCCGGTTGAGCAGATTTTGCACCCGTTTGCTATTCGACTGCCGGATTTCCTCGACGGTTCCGATCATCAGGATCTCGCCCTTGTCCAGGATGGTGATGCGATCGGCGATCTTGAACGCGCTGTCGAGCTCGTGGGTGACGACGACGACACTCATGCCCATGGCATCGCGCATGTCAAGGATCAGCTCGTCGAGCGCCGACGAGACCACCGGGTCCAGCCCGGCCGACGGTTCATCGCAGAAGAGTATCTTCGGGTCCATCACGATGGCGCGCGCGAACGCCGCGCGTTTTATCATGCCGCCCGAAAGCTCCGACGGCATCAGGTTTTCGAACCCGGCGAGGTTGACGACCTCCAGTTTCATCCGCGCCATGATCTCCATGGTCGTGGGGTCGAGGTCCGTATGTTCGTGCAACGGCAACATGATGTTCTCGCCGACGGTCATCGAACTGAACAGCGCGCCGCCCTGGAAGGCGACGCCGAGCTTCTTGCGAAGGTCGAACATCTCGATGGCGCTCAGCTTGTTGATGTCGCGGCCGAGGATTTTCATGGTCCCCGAGGTGTGCGCCTCGAGCGCCATCAGATGGCGGAGCAGCGTGCTCTTGCCGGAGCCGCTGCCGCCCATGATCACCATGATTTCGTTCTCGCGGACGTCCATGGTCACGCCCTTGAGGATCATCCGGTCGCCGTAATGGGTGACCAGGTTGTCCACTTCGATCACGCTTCGCGGTCGTTCGCCGGCGGCCGGCGACGGGATTGCTTCGGCGATGCGGTTTTCGGCGGGTGCGTTCATGTCAGCGGGTCACCACGAAGGCGAAGATCATGTCGGTGACGATGATCGCGGAGATCGACTGCACCACGGCGCGCGTCGTCGCCTTGCCGACCCCTTCGGCGCCGCCGACCACCGACGCGCCGTTGACGACGCCGATGACCGCGATCAGCACCGCGAAGATCGCGCTTTTTCCCAGCCCGTGCCAGACGTCGTCGACGGACAGGATGTCGCGCACCTCGTCGAAATAGGCGGCGAGCGAAATGCCGAGATCGGCATTGACGTACAAGCCCGCCGCAAACAGCCCGATCAGGTCGCTGAAGATGGTCAGCATCGGCACCATCACCACCATCGCCAGAAGGGCGGGCACCACCAGAAATCGGGTCGGGTTGATCCCCATCACCTTGAGGGCGTCGATTTCCTGGTTGATCTTCATGGTCCCGATGCGCGCCGCCAACGACGAGCCGGACCGCCCGGCGACGAGGATGCCGGTGATCAGCGGCGAGAACTCGCGCACCACGGAAAACGCGATGCCGATGGTGACCCGGGTTTCGGCGCCGAAGATGCGCAGCGTATGGATTCCCTGGATCGCCAGCATGATGCCGATGGTCGCCGCCAGCAGCCCGATGATCGGGATCGCCTGGATGCCGATCTCGACCATTTGCACGAAAATCGAATCGACGCGAACCGGCTGCCGGCGGCTGGGGCCGAACAGCAGCCAGAAGAAGCTCTCCGCCACCAGCACGCCGCCGTTGCCGATTTCCTCGACGCCGGCGACCGTGGCGCGGCCGACGCGAACGAAAAACTGGGAGACCGGATTCGGGGTGTCTGTCGATTGCATCGGGTTGCCGCTCAGCGCACCTTGGAAAGGCCTTCCTCGACCGTCGCGCAGATCGTGAACACCTTGTCCAGTCGCGCCAGCCCGAGCACCCGACGGGCGCTGTCGCTGACCGCCACCAGCGCCAGCTTCGAGCCCGATTTGCGCGCCATTTGCAGGCTTTCCACCAACGAGGCGACGCCCGACGAATCAATGTAGCCGACGCCGCTCAAGTCGACCAGGACAGGCCGTTTCATTTCGACGCAGGAAAGCAGGACCTTCCGGGCCTCGGGCGAGTTTTGCAAATCGATATCGCCGGTCAACGCGACGACCGTGGCGCCGTCGTGTTCGCGTATCTCGTGTTTCATCCGTTTGTCCTCATGATAGCCGCTTGACCAATCTGAGCAGGTTGCCGCCATCCTGCGGCGGCGGCAGGAACGTCACCTCGTCCATCACTTCGCGTATGAAATGGGTGCCCAGCCCGCCGGGCCGGACGTCGGCCAGATCGCGCGGCTTGACCGCCGAAACGTCGATGGCCTTGGCGTAGTCGCGGAGCAGGAAAACCAGTTCGCCGCCGCGGCGACGGATTTCCAGCGAAATTTCGCCGTCGGGCGATCCGCCGTAGGCGTGACGGATGATGTTCTGACAGGCCTCGTCGACGGCGATCACGATGTCGCGGCCGACGTCCTCGGAACAACCGCACAACCGGGCGGTTTCGGCGACCGCATTGCGGATCAGCTTCAGCCGATCCGGCTGCGATGGGACGCTGACCGCCAGCAGCACCTCGTCGTTGCCGTCGGCCGGCCGCGCCGCGGCGCGCGGCGTCGGCGCCTCGCCGCCCGCCGCCCGCCGCGCGTGCGCCGCACGGTCGTCGATGGCGATCATCGTCAGGTCATCGCGGAGCGCGGTGTTGCCCCGGTCGATGCGCGCAATAACCGCCGCCAGCCGGTCGCCGGGAATCGCGCCGGCGTTTTCTCGAAGCAATTTCTTCAGGCCCCCGACCTCCAGCTCCCGGCCATCCTCGAGATAGCCTTCCGTCACCCCGTCAGTGAAGATGTAGAGCGTGCCGCCGTCAAGCGTGAGTTCGATTTCCGGATAATCCCCACCGTCATCCAATATCGGAAGAATGCCGATCGGCGGGGCGTCGGCCGGCAGGCTGTTGAACGCGCCGGCGGTGTCATGGAACAACGGCGGCTCATGGCCGGCGTTCGCCAGCCGGACGATGCCGGTCTTCGGGTCGTAGAGGCCGCCGACCATGGTCACGAACATGCCGCGCGTCACGGTCTCGCAGATCTCGGCGTTGATCCGACTCAGCAGCTTGCCCGGCTGGTGCAGGGTCTTGCCCAGGCACCGGAAGACGCTGGCGGTCTTGGCCATCAGCAATGCCGCGTTCATGCCCTTGCCGGAGACGTCGCCCAAATTGAAACAGATGCGGCCGTCCTCGAGCGTGAAGAAGTCGTAGAAGTCCCCCGACACCGTGCGCGCCGCGTGGTTGACGCCGGCGACCGGGAAATCCCCGTCGCCCGGCTTCGGCAGCAGCGATCGCTGGATTTCCGCGGCCAGCTCGAGCTCGCGGGCGACCCTTTCCTGTTCCACCAGCTTCTCCGCCATGCGGGCGTTCAGGATGGCAAGCGCGGCGGACGCGCTCATCGCCTGCAGCAGGTGCAGATCGGCGTCGGCGAACAATCCGTCGCCGCCGCGCTTGTTGATGAGCTCGATGGCGCCGATGCGCTCGTCCTTGACGCTCATCGGCGCGCACAGGATGGAGCGCGTCGTGAAGCCGGTGGTGGCGTCGACCTGACTGTGGAAAGCCGGATCCTTGGCGGCGTCGCGGACGATTTCGCCGTGGTTGCTCATCACGCAGCGGCCGACGATGCCGCGGTCCGATTTCAGGGTCAGGCCGGTGATTTCCGTCGGCCCGATGCAGGCATGGCAGCGCAGAATTTTGCCGTCTTCCTCGAGCAGGAACAGCGCGCCGCCCTCGGCGTCGACGTATTCGGTGATGTGCTCGATGGCGCGTTTCAGCGAGGCCTGGATGTCGAGCGACGAGGCGAACTCCTGGCCCATCTCGGCGAGCAATTCGAGATGGTCGTAAATCGCGCCCTTGCCGACATCGCCCGGCTGCGCGTCCGTCGGTCCATCGCTGGATTGCTGTTTGTTCATGCCGCCGCCGCGCCCCGTCTCAGGCGCCGACCCGGACCTTGGCGTAGGACCCGGGCGCGTCCTCGATCGCCTTGAGCCTGCCCTTGCCGGGAACGCGGGCCGCGACGCGGCCGCCGGCGAATTTGCCGATCCACGTCAGCCAGTCCGGCCACCACGAGCCTTCGTGCCGAGTCGCGCGCTTGAACCAGGCGTCGGAATTCTTCGGCTTTCGCGGGTTGGTCCAGTGGCAATATTTCTTGGCCGCCGGCGGATTGATGACGCCGGCGATGTGCCCCGACGCCGACAGCACGAACTTCACCGGGCCGCCGTAGAGATGCGTCGCCCTGTAGGTCGACTTCCACGGCGCGATGTGGTCCTCGCTGGTCGAAATGACGTAGCTCGGCACGTCGATCTTGCGGAGATCGAGCGGCACGCCGGCGAGCGTGATGCCCCCCGGCTCGACCAGCTTGTTCTCGAGGTACATCTTGCGCAGGTACATGCCGTGCATCATCGCCGGCATGCGGGTGTTGTCGGAGTTCCAGTACAGCAGGTCGAACGCCAGCGGTTCCCGCCCCAGCAGGTAGTTGTTGACCACGAACGACCAGATCAGGTCGTTGTCGCGCAGCATGTTGAACACCTGCGCCATGTGCGCGCCGTCGAGGTAGCCCTTGCGTTCCATGTGCTCTTCGAGGAGCGCCAGCTGCTCCTCGTCGATGAACACCCCGAGCTCGCCGGGCTCCTCGAAATCCACCATGGTGGTGAAGTACGTCGCCGATGCCGCCCGGCCCCGCCACTTCGGGTCGCCGCCGCCGGCGATCCAGGCCAGCGTCGCGGCCAGCAGCGTGCCGCCGATGCAGTAGCCGATCAGGTTGATCTCGCGCTCAGCCGTAGCCTTCTCGACCGCCTGCATCGCCGCCAGCGGGCCGTCCATCATGTAGTCGTCGAAGGTCTTGTGCGCGAGCGCGTGGTCCGGGTTGATCCACGAGATCACGAACACGGTGATGCCGGAATCGACGGCCCACTTGATGAACGAGTTTTTCGGCTGCAGGTCGAGCACGTAGTACTTGTTGATCCACGGCGGCACGATCAGCAGCGGCCGTCGCGCCACGGTCTCCGTCGCCGGCGCGTATTGCAGAAGCTGCATCAGCTCGTTCTGGAACACGACCTTGCCCGGCGAGGCGGCGACGTTGACGCCGAGCGTGAACGCGTCGGCGTCGGTCATCGAGATCTTCAGCTGGCCCTTGCCGGTTTCCAGGTCCTGGAGCATGCGGTCGAGGCCGTTGATCAGGTTCTCGCCCTTGCTGTCGATGGTCGCCTTCAGCACCTTCGGGTTGGTGGCGATGAAGTTGCTCGGCGACGCCGCATCGATGATCTGGCGGGTATAGAAATTGACCTTCTCGGCGGTCTTGGGATCGAGGCCGTCGACGTCGCGCACCGTCGCCTGCAGCCAGTTGGCGGTCAGCAGGTAGGACTGCTTGACGACGTCGAACACCAGCTCATCGTCCCAGTCCTTGTCCTTGAACCGCTTGTCCGCCGGGTCGGGCGCGACCACCGGCGCCACCTGCTCGCCGGCGATCCGGCGGGCCGTCGTCTCCCACAATTGGGCGTAACCGCGCCACAGCTCGGCCTGGGCATCGGCCAGTTTCTCCGGCTCCGCGATCATCTTGGCGCCGAGGTCGAAAAACGCGCTGCCGATGACGAACGGGTCGGGCAGCTGGAAACCGCCGTCTTCGGCCTGCCGCTCGACGAAGGCGTTGACGATGCGTTGGCTGCGGTCGGTGAAGCGCTTCAACGCTTCCGACATTCGGTCCGGATCGGCGAAGCCGTTTTCGGGGTCCCGGTGCTCGGCCATGCCTCACGTGCTCTCCTGAATTGTGCGCGTCAAAACCCAGAAAACGTTTTTACTGGAACAGGATAGACCGTGCCAACCGTCAACGCCAGCGGCGAGGGCGGGCCGGGGCGGCGGCCGCCGCCGGCCACTGGCGCTTCGTCGGACGGCGCTTCGATCGGCGGCCATTCAGGCATCGTGCCGCCGGCGCAACGCACCACCATTTCCGCCGGCACCGGTTCCTGGGCGGCGAGGTCGTTCGGCGCCGCCGTGGCCGCACTTTGCTGCTTCACGCCCATTCTGGCGGCGGGTCTCGGCGCGATCGGGCCTTCAGCCCGGCTCGGGTGGCTCGATCACGTACTGCCGCCGAGCTTCGCCGGCTTTATCCTGTCGACGGCCCATGCCCCCTACCGGCGCCGCCGCGAGGCGAAGGAAGGCTGATTGGCCGAGGCGGTTTCCCAGTTTCTCTCCGAGACCACCTGCTCCCGTTGCGGCCACCGGAAGACGGAACGGATGCCCACCGACGCCCGCATCTATTTCTACGAATGCGAGGAGCGCGGGATGCTGCTGAAGCCCGACAAGGGCGACTGCTGCGTCTTCTGCTCCCACGGCTCGCTCGAGTGCCCGCCGAAGCTGGCGGCAAACGCCTGCAGCCGCTGATGCCGGTACCCGACCGCCGCCCCCGGGACGCGACGTACCGCACAACCGGTGTGGATTATGGGCCCCCGCCGGGGTATCATCGGCCATGGTCATTGCCATCAACATCGTCATCGGGCTGGCACTGCTGGCGGTCGCCGGGGTCCTCGCCGCCGGGCTCATCGCCATGGGGTTCGAGGGCTCGATCAACGAGAAATACTCGAACCTGCTGATGCGCTCGCGCGTGATCGCCCAGGGCGCGGCCGTGGCGCTGATGGCGCTGGCCGCGGTGCTCCTCAACCTCTGACGGCGACGCGTCGGCGCCCGCCTCAGGCGGGCTCCTCGAAGATGCAGCTTTTTCAACAGGCTGACGCGCTTGTTGAGCGCCATGTGCGCGAGGATGTCGGGGAGCATGATCCGGTTGAACCGTTTGCGGCCCGGGACGCCGTTCACGTAGGCCGCGGCCTTTTGGTCCTCGAACCGAAACGCCATCGGCATTCGGGACCTGGCGCCCTTATCCCTTATACCCCAGGCTCCCCCACCAATAGACGCAGGCGAACAGGAACAGCCAAACCACGTCGACGAAGTGCCAGTACCAGGCGGCGGCTTCGAAGCCGACGTGAACCTTGGCCGTGAAGTGGCCGGCCCGAGCGCGCAGCCAGCAGACGATCAGGAAGCAGGTGCCGACCAGCACGTGGAACCCGTGGAAACCCGTCGCCAGGTAGAACGTCGACGAATAGATGCCGCCGGTGAACGGGAACGTGGCATGGATGTATTCGAAAGCCTGAAAACCGCTGAACGTGATCCCGAGCGCGATGGTCGCGAGCAGCCAATGGGCGGTCCACGTCTGGTTGCCGCGTCTCAGCGCGTGGTGGGCGAAGGTCACGGTGGCGCCGGAGGTGAGCAGGATGCAGGTGTTGATGAACGGGATATCCCAGGTATCCAGCGGTACCACGCCTTCCGGCGGCCATACCGCGTGCGCCGTTGCGGACAGGAACGGCACCGTGGCGTTGAAGTAGGCCCAGAAGAAGGCGAAGAAGAACATCACCTCCGAGGCGATGAACATCACCATGCCCATGCGCAGGCCCCGGCGCACCACGTCCGTGTGGTCGACGCCGTTCCGGGATTCGACGACGATGTCGTGCCACCATCCGCAGAACGTGTAGAGCAGGGTCGCAATCCCCAGCAACAGAAGGTCGTTGGGGCCACCCTTCATGTACCACAGGGCCCCGACGGCGATGACCACGGCCGAAAACGTGGCGACGGCCGGCCACTGGCTCGGCGGCACCATGTGATAGGGATGCTTCCTCGCGGTATCGCCCGCCATTTTTCGTTCTCCCTTCGGCGCGCCTGCCGCCGTCAGCCCTTGATGGGCCGCCGCGGTCGCGGCGCTGCCGATTGCACTGCGTTCTTCCCGTCGCTGCCGGGCACGCGGAAGAATGTATAGGACAAGGTGATGGCGGTGAGCTCCTTCGTGTTGGGGTCCTCGAAGATCCCGGGATCAACGAAGAACTGAACCGTCATCTCGGCCTCCTCGCCCGCCGCCAGGCGCTGCTCGGTGAAGCAGAAGCAATCGATCTTCGAGAAATACACGCCCGCCTTGTGGGGCGACACGTTGAACGTCGCGGTCCCGGTGATGGCGCGGTCAGACCCGTTTGCCGCCTTGTAGAAGGCGAGCGTCGGTTCGCTGGCATGCACCGTGATCTCCGATTGTTCCGGCTGGAACCGCCATGGCAGATCCCTGTCCACGTTGGCGTCGAATCGGACGGTGATGGTCTTCGTTGACGGCCGGACCGCCGCGGCGGGTGCCCGGGCAACGTTCGTGGTGCCGGCGAATCCGGTGATTTGGCAGAACCACTGGTAAAGCGGCACCGCGGCGAACGCCATCCCGACCATGCCGCCAGCGACGGTGAACAGAAGCGCGGCGACGATGCGGTTTTTGCGGCGGGTATTGGCCATCGGCGGAGTCCTCTGTCCCCTTTACTCGGCGGGCTGCTTGCCGGTCAGGTCGGGCAGGTCTTCGTGGGTGTGGAAGGGCGCCGGGCTGGGGACGCTCCATTCCAGCGTCTTCGCGCCCTCGCCCCACGGGTTGTCCTCGGCCTTGCTGCCCGCCGTCAGCGTCCGCCAGACGATGAAGAAGAACAGCAACGCCGACGCCGAGGTGATGAAGGTGCCGACGCTGGAGACGTAGTTCCAGCCGGCGTAGGCGTCCGGATAATCGGGGATGCGCCTGGGCATCCCGGCGATACCCAGGAAGTGCTGCGGGAAGAACACCAGGTTGACGCCGACGAAGAACGCCCAGAAATGGATCTTCGCCAGGACGCTTGGGTACATCCGGCCCGACATCTTGCCGATCCAGTAGTAGAAGCCCGCGAACATGCCGAACACCGCCGCGATGGCCATTACGTAGTGGAAATGAGCGACCACGAAGTAGGTGTCGTGCCACGCCAGGTCCAGCCCCGAATTGGCGAGCGCCACCCCGGTGACGCCGCCCACGACGAACAGGAAGATGAACCCGCAGGCGAACATCATCGGGGCGTGAAAATCGATCGACCCGCCCCACATGGTGGCCAGCCAGCTGAAGATCTTGATCCCGGTGGGCACGGCGATGACCAGCGTCGCGGCGACGAAATAGGCCCGGGTGTCTGCGTCGAGGCCGGCCGTGTACATGTGGTGCGCCCACACCACGAAACCGACGAAGCCGATGAACACCATGGCATAGGCCATGCCCAGGTATCCGAAAATGGGCTTCCGGGCGAAGGTGGAAACGACCTGGCTGATGATGCCGAAGGCCGGGATGATGATGATGTAGACCTCCGGGTGGCCGAAGAACCAGAACAGGTGCTGCCACAGGACGGGGTCGCCGCCGCCGGACGCCTCGAAGAAGGTGGTGCCGAAGTTGCGGTCGGTCAGCAGCATCGTCAGCCCGCCGGCCAACACCGGGATAGCCAGCAACAGCAGGAACGACGTCACCAGGATCGACCAGCAGAACAGCGGCATGCGGTGGACAGTCAGGCCCGGCGCGCGCATGTTGAAGATGGTGACGATGAAGTTGATGGCGCCGAGGATCGACGAGACGCCAGCCAGATGCAGGCTGAGGATGCCGATATCGACCGCCGCGCCGGGGTGGTAGGTGGCGTTGGAAAGCGGCGGATAGACGGTCCAGCCGGTGCCGGGCCCGCCCTGGGTGAAGGCCGAGACCATGAGCATCACGAACGCCGCCGCCACGAGCCAGAAGCTGACGTTGTTCATGCGCGGGAATGCCATGTCCGGCGCTCCGATCATCAACGGCACGAACCAGTTGCCGAAGCCGCCGATCAGCGCCGGCATGACCACGAAGAAAACCATGATGAATCCGTGACCGGTCACCAGCACGTTGTAAAACTGGAAATCGGCGAAGTACTGGATGCCGGGGTTCATCAGCTCGAGCCGGATCAGCATCGACATGGAGCCGCCAACCAGCGCCGCGAACATCGACAGCACCATGTACATGGTGCCGATGTCCTTGTGGTTGGTGGAATACACCCACCGCCGCCACCCCGTCGGATGGTGGTCGTGGCCGTGGTCGCCGTCAGCCGCTGCGTGGTCAGCCATTATTCGGTTCTCTCTCCATCGCCTTGGGCGCGCCCCGCGCTCTAGCGGGCCGCGGCCCCCGGCCCGGCTTCGGCCCGGCGCACCCGGGCGTCGCCGTCCGCCGCGGCGAAATTCTTCTTCGCCTTCTCGACCCAAGCGGCAAACGCGTCCTTGGACACGGCCTTGATGTGGATGGGCATGAACCCGTGGTTGACGCCGCACAGCTCCGAGCACATGCCGTAATAGTCGCCCTCGGCGTTGATGTGGACCCAGGATTCGTTGATCCGCCCCTGTACCGCGTCGAGCTTCAGCCCGAGCGACGGAATGGCCCAGTCGTGGATCACGTCGGCCGAGGTAAACAGGAGGCGGATGTTGGTCCCGGCCGGCAGGATGACCGGATTGTCCACCGTGAGCAGCCTCGGCTGGCCTTTCTTCAATTCGTTGTCGGGAACAAGGAAACTGTCGAACTTGAAACCGCCCCGGTCGGGATAGGTGTACGTCCAGTACCACTGGTTGCCGGTGATCTTGAGGGTCATCTCGGCCTTTTCGAACCGGTCGGCGTAATACAGGAGCTTCAACGACGGCACGGCGATGACGATCAGGATGAGCATCGGGATTCCCGTCCAGATGACCTCCAAGAGCGTGTTGTGGGTCGTCGTCGAAGGCACCGGGTTGGCCTTGGCGTTGAAGCGGATGACGACGTAACACAGCAACCCCAACACGAGGGCGACAATCCCGACCTCGATAACGAATATGATGTTATGGAACTCGAGAATCCGTTCCATCACCGGCGAGGCGGCAGGCTGAAACCACATCTGCCATGGTTCCGCACGGCCCGACGCCAGCGCGCCGCCGGTGGTGAATAAAACACCCAGCACCGGCGCAATGAATCCTATTGATTTGAGGAATCTTATTGATTTGAGCAAACCACCCGCCCCGATGACACCGTGTTTTTCAGGAGAGACCTGGTCCCGGTTCCTTTCTATCCGCCCGCTGCCGATCAGGCAAGAGCGACCTTCTGGGCCATTTTAACCGGGACGCCGGATTGCAACCGCTATTTACCGCCGCCGCGGCGCCTTTGCCCGCGCTGGTGCCATTTCTTCTCGACCACGAGGACAACGACGACGACGACGGCAACGGCCAGGAGAAACAGCGGCCCGAAGCCGCCCGACGAATGGACGCCGATTCCGCCATGGGCCAACGCTGGTGAAATCAACATTCCGGCCTGCCAAGACGGCCTTGCGGGCGGTTTTCCAGGAGCATGGGGAACCGTTCGCGCCGGCTTGCGAATCCCGCCATGGCGAAAGAGGCTAGGTTCCCGCCGCGAAGAACAGGCCCCTGATCAGGAAGGTGTTGTCGGCCTCGTGGGTCATCAGGAAGATAAACACCATCAACAATATGGTCGGAAGGCCGATGGCGTAAACCAGGGCCAGACGCTCCCACCACATGTGCATGAAGACGGCGATGATCAGCCCGGCCTTCATGAACATGAATGTGAGGATCAGGGTCCACCGCAGGTATCCTTCGAGGTGGAAATAGTCGACGAGATACGAAAACGTGCTGAGAACGAACAACCATGCCCAGATCTTGAGATAGATGCCGAGCGGGTGTTGTTGTCCTTCGACGTGTCCTTTCGCTGCCTGTGCTTCCGCGTTTGCCATTTTTCCGCCTTACCAGAGATAGAACAAAGCAAAGATGAAGACCCACACCAGGTCGACGAAGTGCCAATAAAGGCCCATGGTCTCGACGATCTCGTAGTTGCCCTTGCGGCTGGTGAAGAACCCGCGTGCCTCGTTGTCGAATTCGCCTCGCCATACCTTGCGCGCGATGAGGATCAGGAACAGCACGCCGACCGAGACGTGGAAGCCGTGGAAGCCGGTGATCATGAAGAAGCTGGAGCCGAACTGGGCGGCGCCGAAAGGGTTGCCCCAGGGGCGGACGCCTTCGTCGACGATCAGCTTGGTCCACTCGAACGCCTGCATGCCGACGAACGTCGCGCCCAACGCCGCCGTAATCAGCATGAAGGTCATGGTTCGGACGCGGTCCTTCCGATAGCCGTAGTTGACGGCCAGCACCATGGTGCCGCTGGACGAGATCAGGATGAAGGTCATGATGGCGATCAGGATCAGCGGGATCGGCGCGCCGCCGAACGACAAGGCGAAGATTTCGCTCGGGTTGGGCCACGGCACCGTCGTCGACATCCTGACCGTCATGTACGACAGCAAAAAGCAACTGAAGATGAAGGTGTCCGAGAGCAGGAAGATCCACATCATCGCCTTGCCCCAGGGCACCTTCTTGAATGCTCGCTGGTCCGACGACCAGTCGGCGACGATGCCTTGCAAGCCTTCAGGCCGTGCGACGGCTTGTCCCGTGTGTGATTGCGTCATGTGATCTTCGCCCCTTTTACGTCAACGACAACAGTCCGAACAACAACAGCCAGACGACGAGCAGGAAGTGCCAGTAGACGGCGCACAGCTCGACGCTCATGCGCACCTTGTCCGCCGCGAGCCCGCGCCATACCTTGCCGGCGGTCCTGCCCCAGGCGACCAGGCCGCCCAACAGATGCACCGCGTGCACTGCAGTAATCAGGTAGAAGTACGCGTTGGCCGGGTTCGTTTCCGCGTAATAGCCGAGCGCGACCAGCTGTTGCGACGCCCAGAACTGCCCCGCGAGGAAGGCGACGGCGAATCCGCCCCCGGCCAGCAGGCCGGTCCGGACGCCGTCCATCTCATCCCGGTTCACCGCGAGCCGCGCCTTTTGCATTCCGACGCTGCCGAGCACCAGGACGGCCGTGTTTAGCCACATCAGCCACGGCAGGGGCAGCGGGCGCCAGTCCGTGAACGACCACCGGTCGATGTAAGCGACGACGAACAGCGAGAACAGGACCGTGATCACGGCGAGAAACACCCGCAAGCCCAGCTTCTCCACCGGCAGCGCGGATTCGCCGCTAATCTGGAGATTCTCGGCCCGGGCCTGTCCCGGCAGCCAGGATTTGTCGGTCAGTTGATCGATGAGACCCACGATTAAGCTTCCTCGGCCCGATGCCTTCTAGCTTTTGGCTTTCACGACCTTGTCCGGTGGAACATTCTGCGGGATGAAGTCCTCGGCGGCGCCCGGCACGCCGTAGTCGTAGGCCCAGCGATAGACCACCGGCAGCTCCTTGCCGAAGTTGCCGTGCCCCGGCGGGGTTTCGGCCGTCTGCCACTCCAGCGTGGTGGCCCCCCACGGATTGCTGCCGGCGGGCTCGCCGTTGAAGTAGCTGCGCACGATGTTGTAGAGGAACACGATCTGGGCGAAGCCGACGATCAACGCGATGACCGAGATGAACTCGTTCAGGGTATGGGCCGATTCGGGAATGAAGGTGGTTTCCCCCATCGCGAAATAGCGGCGCGGCACGCCCAGGAAGCCCAGGTAGTGGATGGGCAGGAAAATCGCATAGGCGCCGATGAAGGTAACCCAGAAGTGGAAGTGGCCCAGCTTCACGTCCAGCATTCGCCCCGTGATCTTGGGATACCAGTGGTAGATGGCCCCCAGGATCACCAGGATCGGCGCCACGCCCATGACCATGTGGAAATGCGCGACCACGAACATGGTATCCGACAACGGCACGTCGACGACCGCGTTGCCGAGGAACAGGCCGGTGATGCCGCCGTTGACGAAGGTGATGATGAACGCGATGGCAAACAGCATCGGCAGCGTCAGCCGGATGTTGCCCTTCCACAGCGTCAGCACCCAGTTGTAAACCTTGAGCGCGGTCGGGACGGCGATGATCAGCGTGGTGGTGGCGAAGAAAAAGCCGAACCACGGGTTCATGCCGCTGACGTACATGTGGTGCGCCCACACCACGAAGCTGAGGCCGCCGATGGCCACGATCGCCCACACCATCATCCGGTAGCCGAAGATGTTCCGCCGGGCATGGACGCTGATCAGGTCGGAGACGATGCCGAAGCCCGGCAGGGCGACGATGTAGACCTCGGGGTGGCCGAAGAACCAGAACAGGTGCTGGAACAACAGCGGGCTGCCGCCGGCGTAGTTTTCGCGCACCTCCCCAAGCTGAACGATGACCGGCATGAAGAAGCTGGTCTCGAGCACCCGGTCGAGGGTCATCATCACGGCGCCGACGAACAGCGCCGGAAACGCGAGCAGCGCCAGGATGGTGGCGACGAAGATGCCCCACACGGTCAACGGCAGGCGCATCAGGGTCATCCCCCGGGTTCGGGCCTGCAGCACGGTGACCACGTAGTTAAGGCCGCCCATGGTGAACCCGATGATGAACAGCGCCAGCGAGACGAGCATCAGGATGATGCCCCCGTCCGCCCCCGGGGTGCCCTCGAGGACGGCCTGGGGCGGATAGAGGGTCCAGCCGGCGCCGGTGGGTCCGCCCGGCACGAACCAGCTCGCCAGCAGCACCAGCACGGCGAGCAGATAGACCCAGTAGCTGATCATGTTTACGTACGGGAACACCATGTCCCGTGCACCGCACATCAGCGGGATGAGATAGTTGCCGAAGCCGCCCAGGAACAGCGCCGTGAGCAGATAGATCACCATGATCATCCCGTGCATGGTGATGAACTGGTAGTAGTCGTCCGGTTCGATGAACGAAAAGCTGTCGGGAAAGCCGAGCTGGAGGCGCATTAGCCACGACAACACCAGCGCCACCAGGCCGATCGAGATGGCCGTGATCGAGTACTGGATGGCGATGACCTTGGCGTCCTGGCTGAAGACGTACTTCGTGACCCAGCTTTTCGCATGGTAGAGATCGACTTCCGGGACCTCGGCCGCGGGGACGTGATCGAATTCTGCGGGTGCGACATAAGCCATCAGATCATCCTCTTCGCTACTCTATCCGTTCGGCGCCGGTGGTCCGGGCCTCAGCGCGTGATTTCTTTCTCGGTGGAACCGGTATCCGCCGCCTTGAAAACCGGTTTCGGGCTGTCGCCCGCGCTGGCAGCGGTTTTCGCCATCGTTTGCGCGAACGTCTTTTGCTTGTTCAGCCACTTCTGAAAATCGGCTTGCTCCTCGACCACGACCTTGCCGCGCATTTGGTAGTGGCCGACGCCGCACAACTCGAAGCACAGTATATCGAATGTCCCGGTCCGGGTCGGCGTGAACCAGAAAAAGGTGACCGCGCCGGGCACCATATCCATCTTGGCCCGGAACTCGGGCACATAGAAGTCGTGCAGGACGTCCTTGGATCGGAGCAGCATCTTGACGGGACTCCCGAGCGGAAGATGCAGCTCGGTGTCGTCGATCAGGATGTCATCCTTGCCTTTGGGATCGTCGGGATTGACGCCGAACGGGTTGTCGCCGTTGATCTTGGCGTTGTTTGAGGTGCCCAATTTGCCGTCCTTGCCCGGGAAGCGGAAGGCCCAGGTCCACTGCTGGGCCACGACCTCGACTTCTGCCGCGCCTGCCGGGACCGTGACGAACTGGTTCCAGACGAACAGGCCGGGCGTCAACATCGCCGTGACGCCGACGGCGGTAAGCACGGTGAGCCACACCTCCATCTTCTTGTTCTCCGGCTCGTAGTCCGCCCGCCGGTCTTCGCGGTAGCGGTAGCGCCACACGCAATAGGCCATGAACAGGACGACGGCGACGAACACGACGCCGGTGACCCAGAAGGTGATGATGATTGTGTCGTCGATGTAGCCCCAGTTCGAGGCGATGGGCGTCCACCACCACGGGCTTATGAAATGGAACAAGACAGTGCCGACCGCGACTAAAATCAGTACGACCGCTACGAGCATGTACGACATTTTATTTTGCTCTCGACCTCTTTTAGTGCCCCGTTCGGGCACCTGCTGCGGCGTCGTTCGGTGAATCAGCGCCAACTGCCGCTGACTTGGAAATAATCTATTTCATATCTGGAGACAAGGGATTTAGGAAGCCCCGCCAAGCCCCGGATCGGGCCCCTCCAGGGCCGGCACGGCGGGTTTGGATTCCCTCGTCGGCTATATCTTTTGGACGATCTCAGTCGATGGGACCTCGGATCCGTTGCCCGCGGTTCGGCGGCATCCTCTTCTGATCCGGAGCGGACCGGGTCATGATTTTCATCGAATTGCGGCGATGGGTTGCGTCAGATCTCCACGACCTTGCGGTAGACATGCCAGGTCGCGTGTCCGAGTACCGGCAGCGCGACGGCGAGGCCGACGAAGAAGGGCAATGCCCCGATCAACATGACCATGGCGACGATGACGCCCCACATCGCCATCGTTACCGGGTTCTTAAAAACCGCCTTTATCGACGTTTGAACCGCCATCACGATGCCGACGTCCCGGTGCATAAGCATCGGAAAGGACACCACGCTCAGGGTGAACACCACGAGGGCGAAAAGGAAGCCGACGCCGCCGCCGACGATCATCAGCTGCCAGCCGTCGGGGGCCAGGAAAACCTGGCTGAGGAATTCCTGAATCGATTCGGGGGCTACCTCGCCGAAGCTTCTTTTCCACAGGCTCAATGCCGTTACCAGCCAGGCGACGTAGATCGCCATCAACAAGGCGCCGAGTGCTCCAACAGAGCGGGTGGCGTGCCGTTGCAGGACGTGGAAGGCTTTCCTCCGGGAGCAGTCGAGGCCCTTCTCGCGGCGGCGGCTCAGCTCGTACATGCCGGTCGCCACCACCGGCCCGATCAGGGTATATCCGGCCAACAATGGGAAAATCAGGGGCAATACGTCGTACCCGGCATAGGTCCTGGCGGCGATCAGCATGACGACGGGATAGATCACGCACAGGAAAACCACGTGCGTGGGCATCGCCTCGAAGTCGGCGAGGCCCTTGGCCAAGGCGTCCCGGAGGTCGCCCGGGCCGATGGTGTGGATTATTGGCTGGGCGGGTTCGTAGGCGCCCGCATCGGCGACCGAATTTTCATTCCCCATTTTCAAGCCTCCTGACCCGCCGGTCGCCGCGTTCGCGCCGCCAAAGGTGACCGAGAGCGCCCATTCCGGCCGCTGGTCGCGGCGAGCCGCGACTCGCAGTCTTGCATGATTATACGCTGCCGGTCGAATTTTTTCGCCCACCTTTTGGACACGTTCCCGGGCCCTTGTGCGCCGGGGCGCGGCCGCGGCTGCGTCTGAAGCGCCGAACTTGCAAGGAAATTGCCGCTGATGGTGCTTCGGTACGAAAAAGCTCCGGCAGAAGCGTTGTCGATTATGCTGGGATTTCGTTTATACTGAAAGTCGGCTGCTATACGGATTTGGCTGCGCGTTAATGAGTCCACGGCCTAGATACCGAAACGAAATATAAATGAGGTTGGTGATGACGGCAGGCAATAACCATAAATCAGAACACTTTGACCATAGATCCGTAGCACTAGTGGCGATGACGATCGGCGGCGTTGTCCTATTGTCCGGATTTGTCGGTATTTTGGTTAATCTTTGGTGATTATCGTTTATATCGCCCTTGGCATCCTCGTGGGTGTAATCGTTGGGGTGATTTTCCCGTGGGCGTTGTTGCGGAAGTTGGAGCGCGAGGACGACGGAACAGAAAAAGAGTAAGGCCCTGGACGGGCACAAAAACGAAGGGATTTTCGTACATCATTGTCGCTGAACGGGCTGCGACAGCCCAGCCGGACCTCGAAAAGGCATTTTCACGAGGGTTTCCCCTACAGCCGATTGTCGGAGAATTTGCGCTTCTGACACACGGTCGTTGGTCCGCCTCTGGTTGGCGTTGCCGAAGCGGCGCTAATATCTGGTTGCGCGGCCGGCCTTGCCTTATATTTTGCCTTATATAAAGAGGCAGGCCGAGCCCGCCCATTTCAGCCGACGAGGGCAGCACGTGACAAAACAGGCAACCGCCATCGCGGACGATATTTCCGGCGCCGACCCATCCCGGTCGCAGGCCTGGTCGCCGCGGTTCCGCGTCGCCGATTACGCGCTGCTGCTGAAACCGCGCGTGATGTCGTTGGTCGTGTTTACCGGCATCGTCGGCCTGGCCATGGCGCCGGGCGAGCACGCACCGATGGCCATGATCGCCGCGGTGGCGTGCATCGCGATCGGCGCCGGCGCGGCCGGCGCCATCAACATGTGGTATGACCGCGACATCGACCAGATCATGCGCCGGACCATGAACCGGCCGCTTCCGGCGGGCCGGCTCGGCGCCGGCGAGGCGTTGGCGTTCGGCGTCACGTTGGCGGTTGCCTCGGTGGCGGCGATGGCGTGGCTGGTCAACGTCGTGGCGGCGGCGCTTCTGGCGACGACGATTTTATACTACGTGTTCATCTACACCGTGTGGCTGAAGCGCCGCACGCCGCAGAACATCGTCATCGGCGGCGTCTCCGGCGCGCTGCCGCCGGTGATCGGCTGGGCGGCCGTCACCGGCAGCGTCGATCCCGGCGCGATCGTGTTGTTCGCCATCATTTTCTTGTGGACGCCGCCGCATTCGTGGGCGCTGGCGCTGTTCCGGCGCAGCGACTACGAGGCGGCCGGCGTGCCGATGATGCCGGTGATCGCCGGCGAGCGCGAAACCAAGCGCCAGATGCTTGTCTATACGGCGCTGCTGATCCCGGCGACGTTGCTGCCGGTGGTCATCGGCATGTCGGGGGCGCTCTATGGCGCCGCCGCCGTCGTGCTCGGCGGCGGCTTCGCCCGCCATGCGTGGCGGGTTTGGCGGGACCAGGACAACAGCCGGGCGCGGCCGATGTTCTTTTTCTCGATCTTCTACCTTTTCCTGATTTACTTCGCCCTGCTCGCCGATAAGGTGCTGTTCTATCCGGTCCTCTGAGTCATCCGGCGGCCGGCTGCAGACAACCGATCAGCGACCGCGCCAGTTGCCGCATCAGCTCCCCATAGAGGCCGGGTCCCGGCTTCAGCGCGGCGCCGAGCGGATCCAGCGTGCCTAGGCGGGCACCGCTGCCTTCGATCAGCGTCTCGGCCAGCGCCGGCTCGAATTGCGGTTCGCTGAACACGCACGCCGCCTTTCGCGCGACGATCGTTTGCCGCAATTCAGAAATCCGGCGCGCCCCCGGCGCCCGGCCGGCGCCGACGGCGACGGCGCCCGCCGCCGCGAGGCCGTATCGCCGCTCGAAATACTGATAGGCGTCGTGGAACACCAGGTAGGGCACCCGCTTCACCGGCGCCAGCATCGTCGCCAATTCGGCGTCGAGCGCGCCGAGATCGGCGAGCGCCGTGTCGCCGTTGGCGCGATAGCGCGGCGCGTTGCCGGCGTCGACGGCCGCCAACGCAGCGACGATCGCCCGCACCATGGCGGCGGCGTTGACCGTATCCAGCCACAGGTGCGGGTCGGCGCCGCGATCGTGTTCGGCATCGCCTTTGCCGTGGTCATGGTCGCGGTCGGCGCCGGCCCAGGTGCCGGTTTCCCGCGCCGGCAGCGCGCGGATGCCGTCGGCGCGGGCCAGGGCGACGACGCGCACCTCGCCGGCGGCGACGAGCGCCGCCAGCGGCTTGACCAGGAACCGTTCGAGCTCGGGACCGACCCAGAACACCGTGCGCGCGCCGGCGACGGCGCGGGCATCGGACGGTTTCAGCGCATACGCGTGCGGCGAGGCGCCGCCCGTCACCAGCAGCCGCGGCGCGGCGACGCCGGCCATCACCTGGGCGACCAGGGCGTGCACCGGGGCGATGCTGGCGACGACGTTCGGCGCCGCGCCGTCGGCCGCCGCCGGCGCGGCCAAGTGCCATTGCGCGACAACGACGGCGGCGATCGCGATGGCGGAGAATTTTCGCCGGTTGGTCGGCATCGTCGATGCGGTCCGGTTGCAAAACAGTGATGGCAGGGTCGACAGTATTGATATGTTATAACATTACAGTCAAGCGCCACGGCGATAATTGCCGAAGCCGCGGCCAAGCCTTATCTTCAGGCCCGGCCCGGGACCGTCGACTTGTCCATAACCCATTGAAAAGAAGTTATTTCTTGTCTTGACCGAGACGCCCTATCAGCAATTGGAAAAGCGCTTCAAGCGGCTTTCGGCGTTGGCCGAGGCCGAGGCGGTTCTGCACTGGGACCTGGCGGCGGTGATGCCGCGCGGCGGCGCCCGGGCCCGCGGCGAGCAGTTGGCGGAACTGAAGGCGGTCCGTCACGGCATGCTGACGGCGCCCGCGACCGGCGAGCTGCTGGCCGCCGCCGGCGCCGCCGACGGGCTCGACGCCTGGCAGCGGGCAAACCTGCGCGAGATGCGCCGGCGCTGGGACAAGGCGACGGCGCTCAGCGAGGATTTGGTGGTGGCGCTGTCGAAGGCGGAATCGGCGTGCGAGACGGCCTGGCGCACCGCCCGCCCCGCCGGCGATTTCGCCGCCGTGATGCCGTACCTGGAGGAATTGCTGGACCGCGTCCGCGAGGCGGCCGCGGCGAAGGCGGAGAAGCAGGGCGTCGGCCTCTACGACGCGCTGCTCGACGACTACGAGCCGGACGGCCGCTCCGCCGACATCGACCGCGAGTTCGCCGAGATCGAGGCGTTCCTGCCCGGGTTCCTCGGCGAGGTGCTCGAACGCCAGGCCGCCGCCGGCGCGCCGTCGATGCCCTCCGGCCCGTTCCCGCGCGCCAAGCAGGAGGCGCTGGGCATTTGCCTGATGCAGACCCTCGGCTTCGACTTCGATCACGGCCGGCTCGACGTCAGCCTGCATCCGTTCTGCGGCGGCACCCCCGACGACGTGCGCATTACCACCCGCTACGACGAGGACGATTTCACCCCCAGCCTGATGGCCGTGCTGCACGAGACCGGCCACGCGCTTTACGAACGCGGCCTGCCGCAGGCGTGGCGCGGCCAGCCGGTGGGCGACGCGCTCGGCATGAGCGTGCACGAGGGTCAATCGCTGCTGATCGAAATGCAGGTGTGCCGGTCGGAGAGATTCCTGAGCTACGCCGCGCCGCTGATGCGCGAGATGTTCGGCGGCCGTGGACCGGCGTGGGAGCCGGGCAACCTCTATCGCGTCTACACGCGGGTGAAGCCCGATTTCATCCGCGTCGACGCCGACGAGGTCACCTATCCGGCCCACGTCATCCTGCGGTACCGGCTGGAAAAAGCGCTGATCGGAGGCGACCTGCAGGTCGCCGAGCTGCCCGCCGCGTGGAACGAGGGGATGCGGAAACTGCTCGGCCTGACGCCGCCGAGCGACCGCGAGGGATGCCTGCAGGACCTGCACTGGTACGACGGCGCCTGGGGGTATTTCCCGACCTACACGCTCGGCGCGATGACCGCGGCGCAGCTGTTCGACGCCGCCCGGCGTGCCGATCCGGCGATCGAGGACGGCATCGGCAACGGACAATTCAAGCCGCTGACCGACTGGCTCGGCGCCCACGTGCACGCCAAGGGCTCGCTGATGTCGGCGCGGGAGTTGTTGATCGAGGCCACCGGCAGGCCGCTCGACCCGAAGCTGTTCATCCGCCACCTGAGGGCGCGCTATCTGCCGTGACCGGCCCGCGGCCGGCGACGAGGTTGCCGCCCCCCGGCGACGGCGTTAGGTTAAGCCGCGTTCGGAATGGAGCAATCGGCCGTGAAATATATCTCGACCCGCGGCAAGGCCCCGGCGATCGGCTTCGACGACGCGTTGCTGGGCGGGCTCGCCCGCGACGGCGGCCTTTATGTGCCGCAAACCTGGCCGCGGCTGGATGCGCCGGCGATCGCCGGCTTCCGCGGCCTGCCCTACCCCGAGCTGGCGCTGCGGGTGATGCGGCCGTTCATGGAGGGCAGCATCGCCGATGCCGCGTTGGCCGGCATCATCGACCAAGCCTACCGCAATTTCGACACCGCCGAGGTGGCGCCGCTCGTCGCGCTCGGCGACGGCGAGTGGCTGCTCGAGTTGTTCCACGGGCCGACGCTGGCGTTCAAGGACATGGCGCTGCAGTTCATCGGCCCGCTGTTCGATCACGTGCTGAAGGCGCGCGGCGAGTGGATCACCGTCGTCGGCGCCACCTCCGGCGACACCGGCTCGGCGGCCATCGAGGCGTGCCGCGACCGTAACGCCATCGAAATCTTCATCCTGCACCCCAAGGATCGCATCTCGGAGGTGCAGCGCCGGCAGATGACCACCGTGCTCTCGGCCAACGTCCACAACATCGCCGTCGCGGGCACCTTCGACGACTGCCAGGCGCTGGTGAAGGCGATGTTCAACGATCAGCCGTTCCGCGATCGCCACCGGCTGACCGCGTTCAACTCGATCAACTGGGCGCGGGTGATGGCGCAGATCGTCTATTACTTCTGGGCCGCGGTCCGCCTCGGCGCGCCCGAGCGTGCGGTCGCGTTTGCCGTGCCGACCGGCAATTTCGGCAACGTCTTCGCCGGCTACGCCGCGCGCGCCACGGGGCTGCCGGTCGGCCAACTGGTCGTCGGTTCCAACCGCAACGACATCCTGACCCGGTTCTTCGAGACCGGCGCCATGCAGATCGACGCGGTGCACCCGACGATCAGCCCGAGCATGGACATCCAGGTTTCCAGCAACTTCGAGCGCCTGCTGTTCGACTTGCAGGACCGCGACGGCCGCCGCGTCGCCGCGATCATGGAAGGCTTCCGCGAGACCGGCCGCTTCGCCGTCGAGGCGCGGGTCCTGCAGGCGGCGCGCGCGATGTTCGACGGCGCCCGCTTCGACGACGACGCGACCCGGCAGACCATCCGCGGCGTGCTCGAGGACTTCGGCCGGCTGATCGATCCGCATACCGCGGTCGGCCTCGCCGCCGGCCGCGCCCGGCGCCGCGACTTGGGCGTGCCGATGGTGGCGCTGGCGACCGCGCATCCGGCGAAATTCCCCGACGCCGTCGAGGCCGCGACCGGCGTCCGACCGGCGCTGCCGGCCCATTTGAGCGACCTGTTCGAGCGCCCGGAGCGCTGCGCCGTGCTCGCCGACGACCTCGCTCAGCTCAAGCGCCACGTCGAGGAACGGGCGCGCGCCAGGGCGGCGGCATGAGCGTGCGGGTCAGCGGGCTTGCCAACGGGCTCCGCGTCGTCAGCGACGTGATGGACACCGTCGAGAGCATTTCGCTCGGCGCCTGGGTGGCGGTGGGCGCGCGCGACGAGCCGGCCGAGCTCAACGGCATCTCGCACCTGCTCGAGCACATGGCCTTCAAGGGCACCGAGCGCCGCGACGCGCTGGCGATCGCCGCCGAGATCGAGGCCGTCGGCGGCCAGCTCAACGCCTACACGGCGCGCGAGTCGACCGCCTATTTCGCCAGGATCCTGAAGGCCGACCTGGCGCTCGCCGTCGACATCATCGCCGACATCCTGCAGCATTCGGTGATGGACGCCGACGAGCTCGCCCGCGAGCAGGACGTCATCGTCCAGGAGATCAACCAGTCGAACGACACCCCGGACGACATCATCTTCGACTGGTTCCAGACGACCGCCTATCCCGACCAGGCGATCGGCCGGCCGGTGCTGGGCTCGGCGCCGCTGATCCGCGCCATGGACAGCCGCTGCGTGCTCGAATACATGCGCAGCCATTACAGTGCGGCCAACATCGTCTTCGCCGCCGCCGGCCGGTTCGATCACGACCGCCTGGTCGAGCTGGCGGCGGACGCCTTCGATTCGCTGCCCGCATCGGCCGATTCGCCGCGCCAGCCGGCCCGCTACGTCGGCGGCGATTTCCGCGAGTCGCGCGACCTCGAGCAGGCGCACCTGCTGATGGGGATGCGGGGCGTCGCCTACGACGACAACGACTTCTACGCCACCACGGTGTTCTCGACCCTTCTCGGCGGCGGCATGTCGTCCAGGCTGTTCCAGGAGGTGCGCGAGAAGCGCGGCCTCGTCTATTCGATCTACTCCTACACCTCGGCTTACGTCGACGGCGGGCTGTTCGGCATCTACGCCGGCACCGGCGACAAGCACGTGCCGGAGGTGGTGCCGCTGGTGTTCGACGAGATCGCGAAACTGGCCAGGGGCGCGCCGGACGACGAGATCGCCCGCGCCCGCGCCCAGGTCAAGGCGACCATCCTGATGTCGCTGGAAAGCACGTCTTCGCGGTGCGAGCAACTGGCGCGGCAGATGATCGTGTTCAGGCGGCCACTGGCGATCGGCGAGATCGTCGCCCGGGTGGAAGCCGTCGACAGTGCCGCCATCGCCCGGGTCGCGACGCGGCTGATGGAATCCCGGCTGACTCTCGCCGGCATCGGTCCCGGCGCGGGCATGAACGGGCTCGAGGGCGCGGCCAAGCGGCTCCGGTCGGGCGACACGTTCAATTAGAGAGACGGCGTCAGGCGTGGCCGGCGTCGTCGGACAGCATCAGCGGATTGACGCCGATCTTGTCCATGGCGCGATCCCATTTGGCATCCAGGTTGGGGCCGAACACCAGATCGGTGTCGGCGGCAACGTGCAGCCAGCCGTTGCTGCGGATTTCGGAATCGAGCTGGCCGGGCCCCCAGCCCGCGTAGCCGAGCGCCAGCAGGCTCTGCCGCGGGCCGATGCCGCCGGCAATCGCTTTCAGAATGTCGACCGTTGCGGTCAATGCAACGTCGCTGTCGACGACCATGGTCGCATCCTGGACGTAGTCCGGGGAATGCAGGACGAAGCCGCGCCCCGATTCCACCGGGCCGCCGAAATGCACGTTGATTCGCGCGCCGACGCTGGACGAGTCGATCCCCAACTGCTCCAGCAAATCCGGGAAGCTGAGCGATTCGAGCGCCCGGTTGATGACCAGTCCCATCGCCCCGTCGGCGTTATGGGCGCACATGTAGATGACGGTTTTCTGGAATCGCGGATCGCGCATTCCCGGCATGGCGACCAGGAGCTGCCCGGCGAGGTATTGGCCCTTCGCTGCGAGTTCCGACATGGGCGGCCCTTTCGGAGACCGGCATCCGACAGCGATGCCGCGGCACCGACTATCCTGGAACAATTATGGCACAGCTGGGGCGATCCGGCAAAGAAACGGCGCGATTCGGCGGTCTCTGGCCGGTCACGGCGAGAAACATTTTCGTGATCGGCGTGCCGGGCGGATGAAACGGCGGCGCGATTACTTATATAATCCCGGCGGTCCCGTCTTTTCGCCCTGCGGGTTCGGCCGCGGTTCCAGCCGCGCCGGTCGGACAACAAAATCGTGACACCGATGATATCAAGGTTTGTACGAATCGGTTGGTTTGCGCTCTGCCTCGCCGCGGCGGCATTCGCCGGCGAACCGGCGACGGCGGGGCTGATGTCCGAGTCCGCGGCGTCGCCCTGGCAGGAAACCGAGCAAACGGCGCTTCGCCTGATCTCCGCCACCGAGACGACGGGCGATGCCGAGACGCTCCGCCTCGGACTGCACTTCAAGATGAAGCCGGGCTGGAAGATTTATTGGCGGTCGCCCGGCGACGCCGGCTTCCCGCCCGAGGCCGACTGGTCGCCGTCGCAAAACCTGAAGACCGTGGTCGTGCATTGGCCGGCGCCGTCGCGATTCTCGGTGCTCGGGCTGGAAACGCTCGGCTACGAGGACGAAGTCGTGCTGCCGATGACGGTGACGCGCCGGGATGCGGCGAGGCCGCTCGATATGGCCGGCGTCGTCCGCTATCTCACCTGCAAGGAAATCTGCATCCCGTATGCCGCCGACCTCGCCCTGGTCGTGCCCAACGGGTCGATCAAGCCTAGCGCGTTCGCGCACCTGATCGACCGTTTCCAGGCCACTGTCCCGGGCGACGGCCGCCGTCATGGCGTGATGATCGAGGCGGTCGAGACCGCCGCCGACGGCAAGGACGCCGTGGTCCACGTATCCGCCAGGGCCGACCTGCCGTTCGCGGCGCCCGATCTTTACGTCGAAGGTCCGCCCGGAATCGCGTTTTCACGGCCGACGGTCCGCCTTGGCGGCGACGCGCGCCGGGCCGACCTGCAAGTCAAGGTGTACGGGCTCAAGGAACTTGCCGATCCGCCCGCCGGCAGCCTTGTCGGCCGGCCGCTCACCCTGACGCTGGTCGACGGCAGCCGCGCCACCGAGCGGCGCCTGGTGGCGACCGCCGCCGGGGCGCCCGTCCGCCTCGACGGCGGCGGCGCGGCGCAATCGGTCGCCCTGATCCTGGCGCTGGCGGTGCTCGGTGGGCTGATCCTCAATTTGATGCCGTGCGTGCTGCCGGTGCTGTCGATCAAGCTGCTGGGCGTCGTCGGCCACGGCGGCGGCGAAAGCCGTACCGTGCGACTGAGCTTCGTCGCCTCGGCGCTTGGTATCCTGTTTGCGTTCGCGGTGCTGGCGGCGGCGTTGATCGGGCTCAAGGCCGCCGGCATGACCATCGGCTGGGGCATCCAATTCCAGCAGCCTTGGTTTTTGATCGCGATGGCTCTGGTGGTCGTCGCGTTCGCGTGCAACCTGTGGGGCTTCTTCGAGGTGCGCTTGCCGGCATGGGCCGCCGATTGGGGCCTGCGGTCGAGCCATATGCACGGGCTTGGCGGCCACTTTCTGCAAGGCGCCCTGGCGACCCTGTTGGCGACGCCGTGCTCGGCGCCGTTCCTCGGCACCGCCATCGGCTTCGCGCTCAGCCGCGGCACGCCCGAGATCGCGGCGGTGTTCGCCGCGCTCGCGCTCGGCCTGGCACTGCCTTACCTCGCGGTTGCCGCGTTCCCGGCATTGGCGACGCGACTGCCGCGACCCGGACCGTGGATGGCGACGCTGCGCAAGGCGCTCGGCGTGGCGCTGGCGGCGACCGGGGTATGGCTGTTGACCGTACTGGCGACCAGCATCGGATCGACCGCGGCGGCAGCGGTCGGCGCACTGACCGTCGCCGCCGTCGGGTTGCTCTATCTTGGCCACCGGCGTCCCGATGTCGCCGGACGCCAGGCGCCGCTGTGGTTCGGCGCGGTGGTGGTGGCGGCGTTGTTGGTTCCGGGGTGGCTCGGCCAGCGACCGGCCGACAAGGCGCCCGCCGGCGGCATCATTTCCGCCAGCGCCGGCGCCGCCCTCGACCGCCTGTGGACGCCGTTCGACGAGAACGCCATCCCGGCGCTGGTTGCGCAAGGCAAGACCGTGTTCGTCGACGTCACCGCCGAATGGTGCCTCACGTGCAAGGTCAACAAGGCGGTTGTGCTCAGCCGCGACGCGGTGGTGGCGACGCTTGGGCGCCCGGACGTCGTCGTGATGCAGGCCGACTGGACCCGTCCCAATGCGAGGATTTCGGCCTATCTCGCCCGCCACCAGCGCTATGGCATCCCGTTCAACGCCGTCTATGGACCCGGCGCCGCCGCCGGCTTGGTCCTGCCGGAGTTGCTGACCGAGCACGCGGTTCTCGATGCCGTCGACCGCGCCGGCAGCGGCGCCAGCAAGGCGGCGGCGCGCTGATGGCGGCGGCAAGCCGCGCGATACTGCGGGTGATTCGAAAAACAGGCTGAATTTCCGGCGACGATCCATTATCTGTTGGCGACCGGGCATCGACCCCGGGCAAAGGGGAGGACCGATGACCATCAAAGTTGGCGACAGGATCCCGTCCGTGACCTTGAACGCGATGACCAAGGACGGGCCCAGCGGCATTTCCACCGACGAGATCTTCAAGGGCGGGAAGGTCGCCGTATTCGGCGTGCCGGGCGCGTTTACCCGCACGTGCTCGTCCAAACATTTGCCCGGCTTCGTCAACAACGCCGCCGCGCTGACGAAGAAGGGCGTAAACAAGATCGTGTGCATCTCGGTCAACGACGCTTTCGTCATGGATGCCTGGGGCAAGGCGCAGAACGTCGGCGACAAGGTGATGATGGTCGCCGACGGCAGCGCCCGATTCACCAAGGCGGCCGGACTCGACGCCGACATGAGCGAGAAGGGATATGGATTGCGCTGCCGCCGGTTCTCGATGCTGGTCGACGACGGGGTGGTCAAGCGCCTCCACATCGACGAACCCGGCACCTTCGAAAAAACCGCCGCCGAGGTGTTGTTGGGCGAGCTTTAGGGCCGCGCCGCGCCGGAACCGCCCCGGGACCGGCAAAATCGGGCTGGATTTTTGGTTGGGATCGGTTATCTGTTTTTGCAGCTTCGGCCGGCGTCGGCCGCAACCGTCGAATAAACGCAAAACGCGCACTTGAACAGGGAGGACCCATGACGATCAAAGTAGGCGACAAGATTCCGTCCATGACCTTGAACATCATGACCAAGGATGGACCCGGCGGCGTTTCCACCGACGAAATTTTCAAGGGCAAGACCGTGGCGATCTTCGGCGTTCCCGGCGCCTTCACGCCGACGTGCTCGGCCAAGCATCTGCCCGGTTTCGTCGGCAACGCGGACGCGCTGAAGAAGAAGGGCGTCGATTCCGTGGTGTGCCTGTCGGTCAACGACGCCTTCGTCATGGGCGCGTGGGGCAAGGACCAGAAGGTCGGCGACAAGGTGATGATGGTCGCCGACGGCAGTGCCAAGTTCACCAAAGCGGCCGGGCTCGAGCTGGATCTCAACGAGCGGGGATTGGGCCTGCGCTGTCAGCGGTTCTCGATGGTGGTCGATGACGGAGTCGTCAAGAAGCTCCATATCGATCCGCCGGGCACCTTCGAGAAGACCAGCGCCGAGGTCATGCTGGGCGAGCTCTGATTGCCAATCCGGAGCGCGATTCAACACCGCGGCCCCGACCGGGCCGCGGTCGCCGATCCCGGGTGCGCGGGTTTCGCCACCCGCGTATCGGCCGCGGTCGTTGCGTAGAGGAACCGAGTCATGGGCGTGATGATTACCGGCGTCGTCCTGCTCGGCGCGGTGCTCGGATTGTTTTACCTCAAGGACCGGGTCGAGCAGCAGTGGTTGAGGCGGTTCGCCTATCATGAGGTGGTCATGCGGCTGGTGGTCATCGCCGTGGCGCTGATTTTTTTCGGGGCGATGATCGCGATCGGCGAATTTCTCGAGTGATCGGCCCGCCGCCGTCACCGACGCACATCCTCAATCCCCCGCCGAGCCAGCGCGTCGGCGCGCTCGTTTTCGGGATGCCCGGCGTGGCTCTTGATCCAATGCCAATCCACCTCATGGCGCTGGAGCGCGTCGTCGAGGAGGCGCCACAAGTCGGCGTTCTTGACCGGCTTGCGCGCGGAAGTTTTCCAGCCGTTGCTCTTCCATCTCGAGATCCACGCGGTAATGCCGTCCTTGACGTATTTGCTGTCGGTGTAAAGGTCGGCGCGGCTGCCGCGCTTCAGCGCCGCGAGGCCGCGTATCGCCGCCGTCAACTCCATCCGGTTGTTGGTGGTGTCGGGCTCGCCGCCGTAGAGTTCCTTCTCGTGGGTGCGCCAACGCAGCACCACGCCCCAACCGCCGGGTCCCGGGTTGCCGGAGCAGGCGCCGTCGGTGAAGATTTCGACCTTGTCCACGACCCTTGCGCTCCGTCAGTCCAGCCCGTACGCGCCGGGCCCGTCGACGCCCTGGTGGAAGCGAAGCTTGGCCAGATATTCCAGCGGATCCTTGCACGTCACCATCGCCTCGGCCGGCGTGTGCAGCCAGTCGAAAAGGCGGGTCAGCAGGAAGCGCATGGCGCTGCCGCGGGCGAGCAGCGGCAGCGCCGTCAGCTCGGCGGCGGAAAAGGCGCGGACCTTGCGGTACGCCGTCAGCATCCGTCGCGCCTTGGTGATGTTGAAGCTGAGGTCGGACTCGAAGCACCAGGCGTTGAGGCAGATCGCCAAGTCGTAGGCGAACATGTCGTTGCAGGCGAAATAGAAGTCGATCATCCCGGTCAGCTTTTGGCCGCGAAAGAACACGTTGTCCGGAAACAGATCGCCGTGAATGACGCCGGTCGGCAGGGCGCCCGGCCATTCGGCCTCGAGGCGATCGAGTTCCTGCGCCAGCTCGTCGGCGAGGCCGGCTTCCACCTCGTGGGCGCGTTCGCGCGAACGCGTCAGCAGCGGTCGCCAGCCCGGCAGCGACAGGTCGTTGGCGCGACTCATCGTAAAATCGGCGCTCGCGAGGTGCAGCTTCGCCAGGCCGCGGCCGAGCTCGGCGCAGTGATCCGGCGTGATTCTGCGCGGCCACATGCCGGCCAGGAAGGTGACGATCGCCGCCGGGCGGCCGGCGAGACTCCGCAGCGCCTTTCCGTCGCGGCCGTGTATCGGCGTCGGGCATGGAATCCCGGCCGCCGCGAGATGCTCCATCAAGCCGAGAAAAAACGGCAGGTCTTTTGGTTTCACCCGTTTCTCGTAAAGTGTCAGAATATAAGAGCCGGTCGTGGTGGTGAGGGTGAAATTGGAATTCTCGATGCCTTCGGCGATGCCCTTGCACGACAACACCTCGCCGATGTCGTATTCGCCGGCAAATGCAATCAGCTCCTCGTCGCCGACTTCGGTGTAGACCGCCATGGACCATCCCCGTCCCTGTGAACCGCAAAAGCCCGCATCGCCGGGGCCTTCGAGGTGTGGCCTTCTTACGGAACCGTGGTGATGCTGGCAAGGGCCGTTGCCGGCCTCGAATCTCGGCGCCGTAAAGGGTATATTAACCCCGTATTCCGTATGTTCCCGGTCGGCAAAAGAAATGACCGCCATGATTAACGAGCCGGAGCAGAGAACCATGCCTGGCCGAACTAGTGCTCTAGGGAAAATCCCGTCGCCGGATGCCTGGCTGCGCGCCGCCGTCGTCATGGCCGTGGCGGCGCTGTTTTCCCAGGTCCCGCCGGCGACCGCGGTAGCCGCGCCCGATTCCGATCGCGCCATCGAGCTCGCGGCGCTGCCGGCCGGCGATACGCCGGTGGGCAACGGCCCGGTAACCAGGAAAGCCCATGACCTGGTGCGGCGAACGCAGAAGGTGCTGAACGACCTCGGCATCTTCGGCGGTGCGATCGACGGCCGCCTCACGCCGGAAACCGACAAGGCGGTGCGAACATATCAAAAGAACGTCGGGTTGAAGGTCGACGGCCGCATCACCAACGAATTGGTCGAGATGTTGGAGAACAGCGTTCAGGTGCGCGTGCTCCTGAAGCGCCTGGACAAGGTACGGATCGATAACATCAGCGCCGCCCGTCAGGCGTTGCTGAGTCACTCGGCCACCCGCGATCTCGTCGGCAACGCCCGCAATGAAGTCGCCGACCCGACCCGCGACACGGCCGCGTGCATCAAGAACGTCACCGTCCGCTGCCTGCTGCACGAGGCGCTGGAGAGCGCGAAGGCGGTATTCAAGCCCGAACTCAGGGATTGGGCGCTGGGCGAGATCCTGGTTGCCGAGGCGCGTGCCGGGCTGCGCGTCGAAGCGATGGACACCGCCAGCCGCATCGGCGACCCGCGGCTGATCATCGTCGCGCTTCGCGACATCGCCGAGGCCCAGGCCGCGTCCGGCCAAAGCGACGAGGCGCGGGCCGCCGTCGACATCATTCCCGACCCGGTGAAGCGGGCCGATGCGCTGGCCGCCATCGCCAATATTCAGATGCGGCGCGGCGATATCGACCCCGCCCGCGCGACGGCGAACAGGTTGCTGCAGGTCCTGACCGAAGTTCCGGACGCGGCGACGCATATATCGTTCCAGACCCGCGTCGCCGTCATCCTGGCCCGGGCGGGCGATATCGCGGCGGCGACCGATATCCTGGCGAAAGCGGAAGCGGTCGCGCGCGCCGGCGTCGACGTCGCCAACCGCAGCGTGGCATTGCGCCATGTCGCCAACGCACTGGCGGAAATGGAGCAGTTGCCGAAGGCGATGACCGTGTTGAGCGACGTCACCGACGATTCCAACCGCACCCCGGTACTGATCACCACCGCCACCCAGCAGGCGCGAGCCGGCGACGCGGTGGCGGCGTTGGCGACCGCCGACACCATCGAGGCGGTGCGCTACCGGGCCGTGGTGCTTGGCCGGATCGCCGTCGCGCAGGCGGAAAAGGGCGACATCGAGGCCGCCGATGCGACGCTGAAGGTGGCGTTGGCGGCCATCGACAAGATCAAGTTTCCGTTCGCCCGATCCTACGCGATCAGTCGGGTCGCCTTGTCGATGGCCGGCATCGGCAAGCTGCCCAAGGCCAAGGCCCGGTCGTCGGCGCTGTTCAGCGAGGCCGCCGACATGGCCGACAAGATCGACGACAACAGGCTGCGCGCCCACACGCTGTGGACCATCGCCGCCGAGCAGGCGCGGGCCGGCGACGGCGATGGCGCCAAGGCCATTCGCCGGCGCGCCGACGACGCCACGACCGATATCAAGAGCACCCTGACCCAGGTGTGGATGTTCAGCGAAATTGCCGCCGAGCACGCCGTCGCCGGCGAAAAGGACGCCGGCTGGATGGCGTTCAACCAGGGCCTGCAGGTGGCGAACACCATCGACAACGCGTGGGGCCGGGCGCGCGCCTTCGGCAAGCTGGCCGGGACACTCGTCGAACTGGTCGATCCCGGCAAGGGAATTCCCGCCAAGACGTGGTAGCGCGGTCTCCCGCGGCGGCTGCAAACTTGCCGCCGCCGGGACGCTGATTTACAGTCGGCCGGATCGTGCCGGAGTCGCTCCGGCGCCCAGCATTCCAATCGGATTATCCGTGGGAGAGACGCTCCATGGTCGACCCGGTCATCGCGCAAAAATCTCCGTACGGCGTCGACGTCGAAAAAGGCAAGACGTACACCTGGTGCGCCTGCGGGCGAAGCGCCAGTCAGCCGTTTTGCGACGGCAGCCACAAGGGCGGCCCGTTCTCGCCGGTGGTCTACAAACCCGAAACCTCCGGCAAAGTGTTCTTCTGCGGCTGCAAGAGGACGAAGACCAGGCCGCTTTGCGACGGCAGCCATAAATCCCTGTGACCTTGCGCGAATCCGAAAAACGATCGCTGGCGTCCAACCCGCGCGGACGCGGACTGATATGCGCCGTCGTCGCCGCCGGGTTGATCGGCGCTGTGGCCGCGTGTTCCACCCTGGAATACGCGTCGGACCTGATTTCCACCCCGCTCGTCCTGCCGTGCCCGAAGTCGTGGGTGATCGCCGACGCCGCCAACCTGGTGAAGTTCCGCCAAGGCGGCGGACAAGACCTAACCGACATCGACTACGAGGGCCAAATCACCGGCGTGCGCCTGGGCTGCACCAGCCATCTCGATAAAAAAACCAGAACCGGAACCATGGACCTCGAGATCAACGTTTTGTTCGATATTACGCGCGGCCCGGCGAATCACGATCACAAGGCGCTGTTCAAATACTTCGTCAGCATTACCGACAACGCCCGCAAGATTCTCTATCGCGAGTCGTTTTCCTTGCCCGTCGAATTTTCCGGAAACAGGACCCGGTTGCAAATCCGAAGCGACACCCTCGCCTTGCAATTGCCGATCGATCCCAAACACGATTCCAATTACTACCTTGTATTCGCGGGCTACGAGTTGACCCGCGGGGAACTCGAATTCAATCGCACGCGGCAGACCAAGACCATCAAGTGACCGATCCTTTGGATCGTCGCGCGGCAAGGCTCGTTCACCGGCCATGGCGGCTGGTTTGCGTCCACTTCTGTTGACCTCGAACGACGGGCATGCAAAGCTTTGGGCCTGAAAATTGCTAGTTTTCTCAGTTGAACCCTGCGGGAGAGTCCGGTCGATCCGCCCGCCCGTGCGATGGGATCGAACCGGCGCCGAAGGAGCAACCGCCCCGGAAACTCTCAGGCACCCGGACCGTGGGGAGATGAGGCTCTGGAAAGCGGGCAGCGGGAACGACGTCGGCCTGGACTTGTGGCCGTCCCCTGCCCCACCGAAGATGTAACCCCGCCGGCTGACGCCGGTGCCGCCTTGAAGCCTTTTCGCGGAGGTTCTTGCAGGGCTCAGTCATGGGGGAATCTTTCAGGTCCCGAGACAGAGGGGGCGCGCGACCAACGCCGACGGCGCCGAAATGCCGCCGCCGGCCGGCCGCAAGGCGCCGCCGCAGTTTTGGGAGACCTATGTGACCGACGCCGACGCCCGCGACTTGAAAACGACGCCGCTCGACGCGCTGCACCGCGAGCGTGGCGCCAAGATGGTGCCCTTCGCCGGCTACGCGATGCCGGTGCATTACCAGGGCGGTATCATCAAGGAACACCTGCACACCCGCGCCCAGGCGTCGCTGTTCGACGTCTCGCACATGGGCCAGGCGCACCTGCTCGGCGACGACGCGGCGGCGGCGCTGGAAACGCTGGTGCCGGGCGACATCGCCGGGCTCGGCAAGGGCAAGAGCCGCTATACGGTGTTGACCAACGACAAGGGCGGCATCATCGACGATTTGATGGTGACCAATTGCGGCACCCATTTTTTCATTGTCGTCAACGCCGCCTGCAAGAAACGCGACTTCGCCCACATCCGTAAAAGCATCGGCAAGCGCGCCAAGCTCAAGGTCCTCAGGGACCGGGCGCTGATCGCGCTGCAGGGGCCGGCCGCAGCCGCCGTGTTGTGGCGCTTCGTGCCGGCCGCCCGGCACATGATGTTCATGACCGCCGAGACGTTCAAACTCGGCGACATCGCCTGCTTCGTCACCCGATCGGGCTACACCGGAGAGGACGGCTACGAAATCTCGCTCGCCGCCAAGGACGCCGAGAACGTGGTGCGGCTGCTGCTCGGCGAGGTCGAGGTGATGGCGGCCGGCCTCGGCGCCCGCGATTCGCTGCGCCTGGAGGCGGGGCTGTGCCTCTATGGAAGCGACATCGACGCCGGCACCACCCCGGTCGAAGCCGGTCTCGAGTGGGTGATCGGCAAACGCCGTCGCGAGCAGGGCGGCTTCCCAGGCGCCGATATCATCCTCGGCCAATTGAAGGGCGGCGCGCCGCGCCGGCGCGTCGGCCTGAGACCGGACGGCAAGGCGCCGGCCCGCGCCCACACGCCGATCCAGGACAAGGACGGCAACCTGATCGGCGAGGTCACCAGCGGCGGTTATGGGCCCACCGTCGGCGGTCCGATCGCCATGGGCTACGTTAAGACCGCCTTCGCCGCGCCCGACACGCCCGTCAACCTGATGGTGCGCGACAAGGCGCTTCCCGGCCGCGTGGCGAAGCTGCCGTTCGTCGCGCAGCGCTATTTCAATACATGAACCGTGATCGGGTGAAGTAAATGTCGATTAAATACACGAAGGAACACGAGTGGATCCGGGTTGACGGCAAGACCGCCGTCGTCGGCATCAGCGATTACGCCCAGAAGCAGCTCGGCGAGATCGTTTTCGTCGAACTGCCCGCGGCCGGCAAGAATCTGGACAAGGGCGCCGAGGCCGCGGTGATCGAATCGGTGAAGGCGGCGAGCGAAGTCTACGCGCCCGCCTCCGGCGCCGTCACCGAGGTCAACGGCGCGCTCGACGGCGCCCCCGGCAAGGTAAACGCCGACGCCATGGGCGACGGCTGGCTGTTCAAGATGACCCTTCGCGACGCCGGCGAGATCGACGGCCTGATGGACGCCGACCAGTACGCCGCCTACGTGAAGGGGCTCGATTGATGCCGAAGACCCGCCTCGGCGCGCTCGAGCAGACGGACGATTTCGTCCGCCGCCATCTCGGTCCGGGCCCGGCCCAGGTCGCCGAGATGCTGGCGACGCTCGGTCTCGGTTCGCTTGACGAACTGGTGAGCCGCGCGGTGCCGGCCGACATCGCCTCGAAGAGGCCGCTGCGCCTGCCGCTGGCCCGTAGCGAGCGCGACGCGTTGTCGGCCCTGCGCGCGATGGCGGAACTCAACCAGGTCCGGGTGTCGATGATCGGCATGGGTTATTACGGCACCGTCCTGCCGACGGTGATCCTGCGCAACGTGCTCGAGAATCCCGGCTGGTACACCGCCTATACGCCGTATCAGGCCGAGGTCAGCCAGGGCCGACTCGAGGCGCTGTTGAATTTCCAGCAGGTGATCATCGACCTCACCGGCATGCAGCTCGCCAACGCCTCGCTGCTCGACGAGGCGACGGCGGCCGCCGAAGCGATGGCCATGGCGCGCCGCCTGTGCAAGCGCGAGGCCGATGTCTTCTTCGTCGCCGACGACTGCCATCCGCAGACCATCGCCGTGGTCGAGACCCGCGCGCGCGCCCTCGGGCTCGAAGTCGTCGTCGGCGATCCGGCGGCGGGCTTAAGCGAGCGCGAGCTGTTCGGCGTGCTGGTCCAGTATCCGGGCACCGGCGGCGATGCGCGCCCGCTCGGCGCCGTCGCCGAGGAGGCCCATGCCAAGGGCGCGCTGGTTGTGGTCGCCGCCGACCTGTTGAGCCTAGTCCTGCTGACGCCGCCCGGCGAAATGGGCGCCGACGTCGTCGTCGGCAGCGCCCAGCGGTTCGGCGTGCCGATGGGCTATGGCGGACCGCACGCCGCCTTCTTCGCCACCCGCGACGAGTTCAAGCGTTCGACCCCGGGCCGCATCATCGGCGTGTCGGTGGACAAGGCCGGCCGACCGGCCCTGCGCATGGCGCTGCAGACGCGCGAACAGCACATCCGCCGCGAGAAGGCGACTTCCAACATCTGCACCGCGCAGGTGCTGCTGGCGGTGATCGCCTCCTTCTATGCCGTCTACCACGGGCCGGACGGGCTGCGCACCATCGCCCGACGGGTGCATCGGATGACCCGGATCACGGCCGAGGGTCTCGGCCGACTCGGATTCGCCGTCGAAACCAAGGCGTACTTCGATACCGTCACCGTCGCCGTCCCCGGCGGGGCGAAGGAGATCGCCGACCGCGCCGAGACGCTCGGCGTCAACGTCCGGCGCCGCGACGCCGACCGGCTCGGCATCTCGCTCGACGAGACGACGAGACGACGCGACGTCGAGACGCTGTGGCGGGCGTTTGCGGCCGATGCGGCGAAAACGCTCTCCATCGACGACATCGACGCCAAGCTCGGCGAGTGCCTGCCCAAGAGCCTGGTCCGCTCGAGCGAGTTCCTCACCCATCCGGTGTTCCAGACCCATCACGGTGAAACCGAGATGCTGCGGTACCTGCGCCGGCTCTCGGCCAAGGACGTGGCGCTCGACCGCTCCATGATCGCGCTCGGCTCGTGCACGATGAAACTGAACGCCACCACCGAGATGATTCCCGTCACCTGGCGCGCGTTCGGGAGCCTGCACCCGTTCGCGCCCCACGATCAGGCGCTCGGCTACCGGAAGCTGTTCAACGAGCTGGAGGCGATGCTGTGCGAGGCGACCGGGTTCGACGCCTTCTCGTTGCAGCCCAACGCCGGATCGCAGGGCGAATTCGCCGGCCTGTTGACGATCCGCAAGTATCACCGGAGCCGCGGCCAAGGCGACCGCGACGTGTGTCTGATCCCGGCGTCGGCGCACGGCACCAATCCGGCGAGCGCGCACATGGCCGGCATGCGGGTCGTGGTGGTCGCCTGCGACGACGAGGGCAACGTCGATCTCGGCGACCTCAAGGCAAAGGCCGAGGAGCACGCGGCGAGGCTGGCGGCGCTGATGATCACCTACCCCTCGACCCACGGCGTGTTCGAAACCGCGATCCGCGACATCTGCCGCACCGTCCACGACAACGGCGGCCAGGTTTACATGGACGGCGCCAATTTCAACGCCATGCTGGGGATCGCCCGGCCGGGCGAGATCGGCGCCGACGTTTCGCACCTCAATCTGCACAAGACCTTCTGCATCCCGCACGGCGGCGGCGGTCCGGGCGTCGGCCCGATCGGCGTGCTGAAGCACCTGGCGCCGTTCCTTCCCGACCATCCGGTGGTCGCCGGCGTCAATCCGGCGGCCGGCGAGCACGGCACGATCGGCGCGGTGGCGGCGGCGCCGTGGGGGTCGGCCGGAATCCTGCCGATCAGCTGGGCCTACGTGACGATGATGGGCGCGGCGGGCCTGCGTCGCGCGACCGAGGTGGCGATCCTCAACGCCAATTACGTCGCCAAGCGGCTCGACCCCCACTATCCGGTGCTCTACACCGGACGCAACGGCCTGGTGGCGCACGAATGCATCGTCGATCTGAGGCCGCTGAAGGAATCGGCCGGGATCACCGTCGACGACGTCGCCAAGCGCCTGGTCGATTATGGATTCCACGCGCCGACCATGTCGTTCCCGGTCGCCGACACGTTGATGATCGAGCCGACGGAGAGCGAATCGAAGCGCGAGCTCGATCGCTTCTGCGACGCGATGATCGCGATTCGCGCCGAAGCGGCGGCGATCGAGGCGGGGGCGATGGACCGCGACGACAACCCGCTGAAGAACGCGCCCCATACCCACCATCTGCTGGTCGCCGAGGAATGGGAGCATCCCTATTCGCGCGAGCAGGCGTTCTTCCCGCTGAAAAACCTACACGACGACAAGTACTGGCCGCCGGTCGCGCGCATCGACAACGTCGCCGGCGACCGTCACCTCGTCTGCACCTGCCCGCCGCCCGAGGCTTATCAGGAAGCGGCGGAATAGCGGCCGCCAAGGCGGCGGCCGCGACGGCGCCCCCTACAGTTCGTCGCGCATGCCGCGAACCCGATTTTCGCCGGCGTCGCACGGCGGGCGCTCGCGGGCGGCCGCCAGCACGACGCGGGCCGCGGGGTCGGGATCCGGTTGCAGCCCGGCGATCTCGAGGATCAGCTTGCGGCGAATGGCGCGGCCGAAATCCTGGAACGAATTGGCGACCAGCAGGAAGGCGCCGACGCCGCCGATGACGCAATCCTCGTAATACAAATCGAGGTTCGGCATCGGCTCCAAGCCATACGGGCTCGGCCGGTCGTTGATGATCGGCAGTCCGTTGATGATGATTCCCGCCGCCACCGCCCGATCGCGCCAACCCGGCATCATGTCGCCATCGTTGTTGGGGCCGTCGCCCGAAACGTCGATGACGCGGCGGCGTCCGCGATTGGGGTTTTCCTTGAGCTTCGCCATGCCGTACTCGATGGAGCCGCTGATCGACGTCCACACCTGGGTGTGAATCGGCGCCGCGGCCAATTTCTGCGCGAATGCGGCCGCGGTTTCGGGCCCGTCGATCACCGCCCAGTCGACGATCGTCGCTTGGTAATGGGTGCCGGCCCACTCCACGTAGGTGACGGCGATACGGCCGAGCTTGCCCGCCTTGATCACCCGCACGACTTGCGGGTCGCTCAAGGCTTGGACGTAGCCGGCGCGCTGCAGGCGGGCTTCCTCGTCGTCGATGCTGCCCGAGATGTCCACCGCCAGCACCAGTTCCAGATCGACGAGTTCCGCTGCTGCCGGCTGCGCGGCCGCGCCCGACAACAACAGCGTCAGCGCCGCAATGTGGGCCGCCCGCCAGTTCATGGCCGAGGATTAAATCGGTTGGCGGGGATGCCGTAAAGCGCTATCCAAGGGCACGGAGGATTTGCCGGCCATGTCCCTCACCGACCTTGCAGCGGTTATCTTCGATACCTATGGCACCGTCGTCGACTGGCGCGGCAGCGTTATCGCCGAAGCGGAAGCCTTGGCCCGAAAAAAAGGCATCGAGGGCATCGATTGGGGCGTCTTCACCGACGCCTGGCAGGCGTCCTACCGCCCCTACATCAACGAGGTGATCAGCGGCAAGCGGCCGTGGACCACCAACGACGTCCTGCAGCGCCAGCGGTTGGACGAGATCGTCGCCGAATTCAAGATCGAGAACCTATCGACGGCCGACAGGGACGAATTCAACCGCGCCTGGCACCGGGCGCGGCCTTGGCCCGATTCGATACCCGGCCTGACGCGGATAAAGGCGAAATACCCGATCGGCTCGTTCTCCAACGGCAATTTCCAGCTGCTGGCGAACATGGCCCGGCATTCCAAGCTGCCGTGGGACTTCATCGTCTCCTCCGACATGTTCCATCATTACAAGCCGGATCCCGAAATCTACTTGGGCGCCATCGAACTGCTCGGCGGCGAGCCTGCCCGCGTCATGCTGGTGGCCGCGCACAACTACGATCTCGCCAATGCGCGCAAACACGGCATGAAGACCGCGTTCGTCCGTCGCCCGACCATGTTCGGACCGAACCAGAATAGAGAATTGAGCGCCGAGGACGGCTGGGACATCGTCACCGACAGCATCGAAGGCGTGGCCGACGCCCTCGGCGCCTGACCGCGTGGGCGCTCACAGATAGCCGCTGTCCTCGCCCTCGCCGGTGCTGAAATCCTGTTCGCCGAACAATTCCTCGACCACCGAGAACTCGCGCCGCAGCCCCCGCCGTGCCCGCAACTTCTCCTGAGCGCCCGGCGGGAAGTCGGTGAACATGATCACCTTTTTGTCGATAAGGGCCTGAATCAGGTCTTCGAGGACGCGCGCCAGCCCCAAGTCCGACTGCACCCATTCGTGGTCGGCATTCACGGCGGGAATGTTCTGATGGATGAAGGCAGCCAACTCCGGATCGCTGGGCTCAACCTCGACGGCGCCTTCGACCGGTTCGGTATAAACGGCGAGAATCTTGCCGTCGGTATCCTTGTGCACGAATGGCACGATGGCGCTCTCCTGGCGGTGGCCGCCCGCCGGGTAGTGTAAACCGGGGGGCGTGGCGGCAGTAGGAAAAATTGTTCGGCCGGTCTGTCGACGGCTTCAGCCGGGCGCCATGCCGCGGCGGGCGGCCAGCATCAACGCCACGCCGACGAGACTTACCGCGGCGCAAAGGCCGAAGCTTTCGGTATACGCCCCGACCACCGCGAACGCGCCGGCGAAAGTCACCGGCCCGACCAGCACGCCGGCGTAGGTCGGCACCATGACGCCGCCGGTGGCGCTGCCGATCTGGCCGGCCGGGGCGAGCCGCGCGACTTCGGCCATGAATACGCCGTTCCAGCCGATGGCGCCGAGGCCGAACAGGATCAATACCCCGTAGACGACGGCCGTTGCGGCGCCGGCTGACAGCAGCATGGTCAACGCGGCGGACGCGGCGGCGATCAGACCGGTCGCCATCAGTACCCGGTTGCCGTCGCCGAATCGATCGGCGGCGCCGCCCCATATCAGGCGTCCGGCCGCGCCCGCCACCTGCAGCATGGACAGCACGACGCCGGCCTCGACGAGCCCGAAGTCCAGGTCTTCGACCAGCATCGTCACGGCGAACGTCGTCAGGCTGAGCTGCACCGCCGAATAGCAGAATCCGACGAGGGACATCCGCCACAACACCCCGTGTCGCCACACCAGGGTAAGATCCGCCGCCGGGCTGCTGCGCAGCGTCACGTTCGGGTCGCGGTCGCGGTCCCACGACCGGCGGAACGGCTGGATGATCGCGATCAGCGCCAGCGCCAGGGCGACGCCCGCCAGCAGCGCCGATTGCCAGCCGAACGTCAGCGCCAGCGTCGGCGCCGCCAACCCGGCCGCGACTCCGCCGAGCGGCACCCCGGTCTGCTTCAGCGAAAATACCAGGTTGCGGGTTTTCGGCTGCGTCACCCGCATCAGCAGGTGCGACGCCGCCGGATTGGTCAGGCCGTACCCGAACCCGGTAAGCACCGAGCCGACGGCGAACACCAACAGCGACGGCGCCGCCATCAACGTCACCCCGACGCCGGAGAGCACGAGCGCCGCTTGGCTTGTCCGCAGCGCCCCCCACCGCCGGATCAGGACGCCGCTGACCAGCGAGGTCGCCATGGCGCCGAGATAGATCAGGCTCACCTGCACGCCGATCAGCGACGCCGGCACGGCGAAGGCGCGCGCCAGTTCCGGCGCGATCGCCGCCGGGATCACCGAACACATGGTGACGACGATCTGCACGATGGTGGTGACGGCGACGACGGCAGCCGCCGACGGCTTCGGGTTTCGGCCGGCACTGCCGTCGCCGCCTGGTTTTTCCGCCGATTCCCCGATTGCCGCCATGTCCCTGTTCCGCCGCCGTTTCCGGTGATTATGACCACGCCGAGAGTAGCCCCGGGCGGCGGCCGGCATAAGAAAAATGATGATCCAGCCTTCGCCATTTGCCACCATCCCGGAATGGGCGTCCCGCCAAGGCCTTTCAGACAGCCGACGCGGCTGGCCGCGATGCTGGCGGCGGCGCTGATCTTCGCCGGCTGCGAGGCGGCGCCGGAAGCCGGCGGCGCCATCACCGCCGTCAATGTCTACACGGCGCCGGTGCCGGTCGGCGTCAACGCCCTGATGGAACGTCATCGCCTGGCCGGCGCGCGCGTCGGATTCGTTCTCTACGACATCGCGCGCGGCGACCGGCTGGCGGCGCTGAACCGGAACGAGCTGTTCATCCCCGCGTCCACCATCAAGGTCGCGACCACGTTGGCGGCGCTCAACATCCTCGGTCACGACTACCGGTTCGATACCCGCCTGCTGGCCACCGGCGCGATCGCGGGCACAGCGCTTAACGGCGATCTCTACCTGCAGGGCGGCGGCGACCCGCTGTTGCAGGCGCAGGACCTCATGGCCCTGGCGCAACGGCTGAAGGACGCGGGCGTGTCCTCGCTGACGGGGCAGTTCTTCTACGACGTCTCCCTGCTGGCGACGACCGAGAAGATCTCGGCGCGCTGGCCGGACAACACCCGCTACAACCCGGGGGTCGACGCGTTGTCGCTGGACTTCAACCGGACCCTCCTCACCTGGCGGCCGAAGGACGAGGCGGGAACCGTCGAGGCGTTCGAGACTCCGGCCTTCGACGACGCCGGCCCCGGACTGGCGGACGCCGACCCGGACACCGGCCGCGGCATCATCTACGCCGGGCCGCAAAGCGCCGGCCGCTGGCTGCTGTCGCCGTCGGCGCCGGCCACGGGCAGCGAATATCTGCCGGTGAAGACCCCCGGCCTGCGGGCGGCGCGGGTGTTCCGGCGTTTCTGCGACCTGATCGGCGTCGAGCTGCCGGAACCGCAGGCGGCGCCCGCGCCCGCCGACGCCAAGGTGCTGGGCCGCGTCAGCAGTCCGCCGTTGACGGCGATCGCCCGCCAGTCGCTCGAGCACTCCAACAACATGGTCGCCGAGCTGATCGGCCAGGTGGCGGCGCGACGGCTGACCGGCAAGCCGGGGACGTTGGCGCAATCGGCCGCGGCGATGGCCGGCTGGCTGAAGACGACGATACCCGGCGTCGCCTGGGACGGCTTCCAAATGCCCAACCATTCCGGGCTAGCGGAGGACGCCCGCGTGTCGCCGGAGCAGATGGCGGCGATCCTGCGTTTCGCCGCAGGGCAACGTTACGGCGGCGTCGGCTATCAGACGCTGCTGCCGGTGTCCGGGTACAGGAAGTCGATGAACGGCCGGCTGCGCGATCCGACGACCGCGCTCCGGGTCTGGGCCAAGACCGGAACGCTGAGATACGCCAAGGGCCTCGCCGGCGTGCTTTTTACCCAGCAGGGCCGGCAGGTGGTGTTCGTGCTGTACATCACCGATTTCGACCGGTTCCGGGCGCAAGGCCCGGCCGCCATCGCGCAAGCTTCGGACGGCGATGCCGCCAAAGACTGGACCCGTCGCGCCTTTGCGTTCCAGGAGGACCTGGTGCGCGAATGGATCATCCAGTACTGAGCGCTGAAGTCCCGGCGACCGCGGCCAGCCGCGAACCCCGGGATAAAACCCCCGGCGGGTGGTCGTCCCGCCGGGGGTCGTCAGGGATGGCCGCGAGCCGTCGAAGTTAGCTGCGTGACGGCGCCAGCATCTGGTCCGCCGTCTGAATCACTTTCGAGTTCATTTCATAAGCCCGTTGGGCGGCGATCAGGGCGGCGATCTCCGTCACCGGGTCGACATTGGAGGTCTCGATGAAGCCCTGCAGCACCGATCCGAAGCCGGCCGCGCCCGGGGGGCCGGCGTTGGCCGGACCCGATGCGCGCGATTCCCGGAACAGGTTGTCGCCCAAGGCAATCAGGCCGGCTTCGTTGGGGAAGGTGGCGATCTGCATGGTCCCGGCGTTGGTCGGCACCGTCGCCCCGTCCTGTTTCACCAGAACGTCGCCGGTGGCATTGATGGTGACGTCGACGGCGCCCGGCGGAATCAATATTCCCGGCTGAACGGTGAAGCCGTCGTGGGTGACCATTTGGCCCTGGCCGTTGAGCTGGAAGGCGCCGCCGCGGGTGTAGGCGATGTCGCCGTTGGGCAGCACCACCTGGAAGTATCCGCGACCCTGGATCGCCAAGTCGAAGGCGTTGTCGGTCGACTGCAGGTTGCCTTGCTCGGCGATGCGGTAAATCGAGGCCAGGCGCACGCCATGGCCATGTTGCACGCCGCCCGGCACCACCTCGCCGGCTTTCGACGAGATCGAGTCCTTGCGCGCTATCTGATTGTAAAGGAGATCGTGAAATTCGGTGCGGCGGCGTTGGTAGCCCGAAGTGTTCATGTTGGCGAGGTTGTTCGCCACCACTTCGGTGTTGTGCTGCTGCGCCACCATGCCCGATGCCGCAATGTGTAGTGCTTCCATTGTTCCCGTCCTTCTAATTGTTCCCGTCTTTGATGTTTTCGCTCCTCCGGCGCTCAGGCGATGGCGCCGGTTTGGGGCATACTTGCCCAACACCGGTGCATGCGCCGTGCCAATCGGGAAACACGTTATTTTTCAATATGTTGATTGAAATGGGGCGGTTTCGCCCGGCGGCGGCGCCGGGCTTGGGCGGCCCCTGCCCGGCAACATTTTCCGGGCCCGCGGGGCCGGCCCTGGGCGGGGAAAACCGGGCCTTGGCCGGGTCCGGCGGACGGCCGGCGCCGCCGCCTAGAGGCTGATCGTCTTGCCGTCCTCGGCGGCCTCGAACGCCAGGCCGCCGAGACGCCCGAGCATGTCGTCGCTCATATGGGTCAGCACCACGCGCTTGGCGCCGATTTCGTCGAGGTTGGCGCTCAGCGTCCGCAGGTCCATGTGCGCGCCGATGGTCTTGTCGGGAATTATCACCTTGACTGAACACTCTTAATATGCGATATTGGGGTCTTAGAAGGAGAACCCCAATGACTACCGTTGACGTTACAAATCCCATTTTCACCGATCCCGAGAAGGCTCGGGCACATTTTGAAGCCATCCGTTGGCCAGACGGTCCGTACTGCCCCTACTGCGGTTCTTTTGACCGTGTTGTGGCCTTGGGCGGCAAGTCCATGGGGCCGGGCTGGTATCACTGCAAGGATTGCCGGCGCAAGTTCACGGCCGCTGTGGGCACGATCTACGAGCGGTCGCACATTCCCATGACCAAGTGGCTTCTCGCTACGCACCTGATGTGTGCCAGCAAGAAAGGTATGTCGGCGCATCAGCTTCATCGGATGCTCGGCCTTCCGTATAAGACCGCGTGGTTTATGGCGCACCGTATTCGCGAGGGTATGCGGGTTCTTAAACCGACCACGCCGCTTGGCGGTGAAGGCAAGACGGTCGAAGCCGATGAGACATACATCGGTGGCAAGGAAAAGAACAAGCACGCCCGCAAGCGGACCAAAGGGAACATCGGCGGCACGGGCAAGGAAATCGTGTTCGCTTTGGTCGAGCGCAACGGCACCGTCCGTTCGCAGGAGGTGCCCGAGGTTAGCGCCAAGACCTTGCGCCCGATCCTTGTTGCTCAGGTTGACGCTAAGACGTTCTTGATGACCGATGATGCGGGCCAGTACCGCCATATGAACCGAGATTTCGCGCATCAGGTCGTCAATCATGGAATTGGCGAATATGTACGTGGTCCCGCCCATACGAACACGATTGAAAGTTATTTTGCGATCCTCAAGCGTGGGATCACTGGAACCTATCACCATGTCTCGCAGCAGCATTTGAAGCGTTACCTTGCCGAGTTCGATTTCCGCTACAACGAACGTCTTACCTTGGAAGTCACTGACGCGGAGCGAGCTAACAAGGCGGTCGCGGGCGTCGTTGGCAAGCGGGTGACTTATCAAGGAACTAACCGCACCGGTTCCAAGGCAGCCCACTAGGATTTTCCGGGGACGCGGCCCTTCCGAGCCTCCCGACCCTGACCAGTTGGTTTTTTCTTTCCTCGACGACGAGGCTTAGGTTTGCCGTTCGGTTGCGGCGGAGTGTTCGCCATACGGCGGATCACCTCGTCGCGCCGACGCGCCGCCTCATCCTCTGAATAAAAAGTATCCGACTTCTCACGTGACATTCTTCTTAGCCCCTGCTTTTGTCTGACGCCGTTTCCATTGTGCGGAAAGTCGTTTTAGGAGCAACGGGCCACGGGCAACTGCGTCTTTATCAACAGTTTTAGATAGTGTTTCGTAAACTTTTCGGATGCGCTCGTAAGACTGCCCGATGGTCTGATCGTCTACCTTTGCCGCTGTCGGCAACTTTGCTGACACCGGCATTTCCAGCCCAGTAAGTTCGCGAACAAGGAAAGCGGCAACATAGAACTTTAGGTTTTTCCCATCACTTTTCTCAATACCCTTAACGATCAAAAACTGCTCAATGCGGTGCACGATCTGAACGCAACTTAGATAAGTACCAACATTGGTTTTGTCGTTTGCGAAAATCGACTCGTATTTATCATCCTCCTTAAAATAGTCGCCCGGTCGCGCTCGCGCATCGTCAGGCCGTTGCAGTAGTATTGAAATAACCGCTTGCGCAACAAAATTGACGCTCACGATCTTGCGGACTGGACGTCCTTGGTCGCGGTGGTGACCTTTTCTACGGTCATAGAATAAATCTACCTTTTTGAAAAATTCCTCGATGTCTCGATGAATTTGGTCCGTCATTCTCAATGATGCAGATGCCATCTTGTTTTGGCTGTTAGTAGCGCGAATTATTCGGTCCTGAAGGGCCAGATCCGTTGTTTCAATAACCCGAACCAAAACAGTACGGTTCTCGTCGGGCCTATCTTCTTCACCGAAATATCCGAAGATAACTCGCGATGTCTGCAAGCCGTTCACGATCTGTGGATCATCTATACTAAGCCGCAGATGGCCGGCTTGTTGCGTTCTAGGCGCAATGATCGTGACACCATTATTGAGAAGCCAAAAATTTGCGCTCTGCGGATCAATCAATGACTGGTAGATTCTGGTATTGATAGTTGAATCTGGCTGATATCCGCGCACATTCGATTCAAAAATCCTTTCTGCCAGCACACCCGGCTCGTCTTGAAGAAACGCATTAAAATCTTTTAACTTCACAAGCCCAACAAATCCCTCGGCTGTACTCATCGGCGCCTCAGCCCAAACTAAAACTTTGCTTTTAGGAGGCCGCTTTTGCACTTGCCCCCACAGTTCATGTGCTCCGATCAGATGGACATCGCAATTTCCATTAACATGATGTTTCACCTTCACCTTTACGCGCTCGCCAGCGTCATTAGCGTAATCGTCTGAGATCACATCGTCAGGCGTTATGTAATAAAAATCTACTTGAAGTTCCGCAAACTCACCAGACACGCGAAGAAATTGCTCGCGCCATACGCGCATAATCGTTTTTATTTTTTTATTGTATCTTGTGCCGAATGTCTCAGGGTCCTTTGACAAGTCAAAAAAATCATCCGCGAGTTGGATCCATTTCTCAATTTCTGTCGGCTTAAAACCACCACTATTTTTGACTTGAAAAAACATCAGTCGAATTTTGGTAACTGCTTTGGGGTCGAGTTCAGTATCTTCATTTACGAACTGACGTTGATTTACGAGAAAATAAATCCCATCGGCACCACCATCGTTGCCCCCGTCTGTCAATCCGTCTCGTAGTTCTTCTTCTTCCGGCGCCCATTGTTTTAAAAATTGTTCAAGGCAGTAATAGAGCCACGAATCAATCCCTTCCAAGTCGCCCGCCTCATTCCTCCATTTATCAAAGTTGGTTTTTAGAACAATCCGATCATTTGGTGACATCACGCCTCCAATGGTGGCATGGTTGTCTTGTGCCACTCCAAAGGGGAGTGTAGTGCTTCGGCCATGTTCAGTCAAAGTGATTACTCCCGGTCTTGTCGAAGTAATAGGCCTCGGCGATGAACAGATCGACCCCGGTGGCCGCCTTGAGCAGCCCTTCCGACCAGGCGCCGTCGCCGGAATAGGTCACCGTCTTGCCGTCGCAGACGACCCGGAGCGCGCACGATGGCCCGTCGCCGGAATGATGGTTGGCGCGGTAAGGAACGACCGAGACTGGTCCCGAACGCCACTCCTTCTCGACCTCGTACTCCTCGATCCGGAGCTCGAAGCGCCGCGGCTTGGTGGACGACCCTGGAAACAGACATTCCATGGCGGCGGTCAGGCGCTGTTCCGTCGTTCGCGGTCCGGCGACGAGCAGCGGCTTGTCGCGCTTGCTGACGTGATCGGCGTGCAGAAGGAAGAACGGCAAACCGCCGAAATGGTCGCCGTGCAGGTGCGTCAACAAAATGCTGTCGATGCTGTTGGGATCGACGCCGAATCGATTGATGGCAACCATCGACGACGCGCCGCAGTCGATCAGAAACCGAGTGTCCGCGGCAGTGACCATGAAACAGGTATTGAACCGCCCGCCGGACCCGAACGCGTCGCCGCAACCGAGAAACCGCACTTCCATCGGCCCGCTCTCTCCTCCGTCCGGTCCCATGCTAGCGTGTTCGACCGTCGCCTGCACGGGCGATCCGGACTACTATGATGCGATGACGGCAGGGGCGATGGCGGCGGTCGGAACACTGGCGTTGCTGGCCGTGCTTTCGGCCCCGCCCGCCGCGACGGCGCAACCGGCGAAGGAGACGCGGACGATGGCCCCGGCGGCGGCGGGCGACGAGGAACTCCGGGCGGCGCTCAAGGCGCACGTGCGGGCGCTCGCGGTCGAGATCGGCGAGCGCTCGGTGCTGCGCGGCGACGGCCTGGACCGGGCAAGGGCCTATGTCCAGGGCGCCTTCGAAAAGGCGGGATTGAAGGTCGGCGAGCAGCCCTACGAATACGAGGGGCGCCGCGTCGCCAACCTGATCGCCGAGCTGCCCGGCGCGAACTCGGCCGCCGCGCCCTACATCGTCGGCGCCCATTACGACTCGGTGCCCGGCACGCCGGGCGCCGACGACAACGCCAGCGGCGTCGCGGTGATGTTGGAACTGGCTCGCCGTGCGGTCGTCAGGCCGCCGCCGGTGCCGCTCCGCTTCGTCGCCTTCACCCTCGAGGAGCCGCCGACCCACGCCACCCGCCATCAGGGCAGCCGCGTTTTCGTCGAGCGCCTGGTCGCGTCGGGCGGCACCACCCGTGGCGCCGTCATCCTCGAGATGGTCGGCCTGACGACCCCGGAGCAGAACTACCCGTTTTTCCTGAAATGGGCCGGTTATCCCATCGCCGGCAACTTCATCGGCGTCGTCGGCAACCGCGCCTCGCGCGGCTTCGGCGAACGGGTGATCGCCGGCATGCGGCAAAATCCCGCGCTGCCGCTGGAATCGCTGTTCGTCTGGTTTAACGGCTTCGTGCTCTACGACACCCGGCTCAGCGACCACGCGCCGTTCTGGGACGCCGGCTTGCCCGCGCTGATGGTCACCGACACGGCGTATTTCCGCAACCGCGACTACCATGGCCCCGGCGACCGCGCCGAGACCCTGGATTACGGCTTCATGGCCGAGTTGGTGCGCAGCCTGGCACGGGCGCTGGCGGCGCTTACCGAAGGTGGTGCGCCGACTCGCCGGTGACGCCGGCGTGCGCCGGCACGGCGGGCGCGCGACGGGACGCGCCATTCCGGCGGCGGAGCCCGACGCCGCGGGAGTTTAACCACCGACGGCGACGCCTTACCGGCGAAAAATCTGCCGGCCGCGGCAGCGTCGACGACGTGGCCGTCGAGCCCGGTTTAATTGGGATAATCGGCCTATTGAGATTCGTTCTCGTTCAACCCTAGACTTACGTCCGGGATTTTAATTCAATTATTCGTTAAACGATTTTGGAGGTCGTTCAACAGGGGGAGAGACCGGTGCGCGCACTCCAAACCGCGCACGAGGCCGCGGTGAATTCCGCGCACGCGCCAGTTGTGGGCGCGGACGTTCTGCCGACGCGGCATCCTGCGAGGCTCAACGGCGAAGGGCGACGGGCGGACGCGTATTCCGACCCGGCGCTGAAGCTCAGGCGCACGGACGCCGCGGAAACCCAGACGCCGCCGCCGGTGCGGCCGCGGCCGCCGTGGCGCGGGCGGCGCGCCGGCGACCGCCGTCCGGCGTCGTTTCCCCATCCTTCCCTGCTGACGCCACAAACGCCGTTCATGGCGCAACTGATGTCCCAGGGGCAGGCGCCGGGCGTCGTCGCCGCCAAGGACGCGGCCCGGAACGTTGTCCTGGACGCCGCCCCGGCAGGCGAAAAGGCGCCGAGTGCCGGCCAAGGCGGCGGCGTGGCCGTGCACAGCGCGGCCGACCTCGCCGGTGCCCAACGCCGCCAATTCCAGCAGGTCGATGCCTACCGCAAGACCGTCACCATGGCGACCGACTTCATCGTCCGGCGCTACCATCTCGCCATCGATTTCCACGGGCTGCTGATCACCGACGACCGCGCCGTCGAGATGGTGGTGTAGCCGAGGCGGCGGGCTCCATCCTATCCGCCAATCGATCGCCGGCGGCGCTGGCGCCGCGCGCGCCGGATCGGTAGCCTTGCCGCGACGCCCGCGCCACAGCCAACGGGAGGCACCACTGCTGAAACCGCACAAGCCCGACAGCCTGCATCCGCCGTTCTCCGCCTACAGCCCGGGCATGGAGGCGACGGCCCGGCGCTGGCTGCACATCTCCGGCCAGATCGGCGTCGACAGGGCGGGCCGCGTCGCCGACGGCGCCGAAGCGCAGATGCAGGAGTGCTGGCACCACATCTTCGAGATATTGAAGTCGGCCGGGATGGACTCGCGCAACCTGGTCAAGATTACCGGCTATCTGGTCGATCCGAACGACGTCGGCGCCTTCCGCCAGGTGCGCGATCGCCTGCTCGACGGCCACGCGCCGGCCTCGACCCTGGTCGTCGTCGCGGCCTTGGCCAATCCGGCGTGGAAGGTCGAGATCGAGGCCGTCGCGGCGGCGTGAGCGGCGACGGAATTCACGCCCGGCGTCACGCCACGTCGACCAGCACCACCTCGGCGGCGGCGGCGGCGGTGATGGTGATGGCGTCCTCGCCGGCGACGGCGACCCCGGCCCGCTCCGGCGCCGCGACGCCGTTGACCGAGATGGCGCCGCGGGCCGCCACCAGATAGGCGCGGCGGCCGTCCGGCAGCCGATGGGCGATCGTCTCGCCGGGCTTCAGCGTCGCCCCCAGCACGGCGGCGTCCTGATGGATGGCGATGGCGTCCGCGTCGCCGGCCCGCCCCGAGGCCAGCGGATGCAGCCAGCCGGCGCGCGAATCCTTGGGGAATTCGCGGGTTTCCCAGCGCGGCGACAGGTTGTTTCTCGCCGGCACGATCCAGATCTGGAACAGCGTCGTGATTCCCGGCTCCAGGTTGCGCTCGGCGTGGCGAATGCCGCTGCCGGCGCTCATCACCTGCACGTCGCCGGCGCGGGTGACGCCCTTGTTGCCGAGGCTGTCCTCGTGGGTGATGGCGCCGCGGCGCAGGTAGGTGATGATCTCCATGTCGCAGTGGCCGTGCGGCTCGAAGCTGCCGCCGGGCTGGATGGTGTCGTCGTTCCACACCCTGAGCGCGCCGATACCCGATCGCGCCGGGTCCCGGTAGCCGGCGAAGCTGAAGTGGTAGCGGGCCTCGAGCCAGTCGTTCTTGAAGTGGCCGAGGTCGGCCAGTTCGGTGACGGTGATCATCAGCGCCCCTCGAGCCGCCACGCCGCCATCAGCCCGCCGAGCGCCAGCGCCATCACCAGCAGGCCCGGCAGCAGCGGCACCTGAACGATGCCGGAGACAATGAACGACTTGTTGGCGACCAGCCCGATCCAGCCGCGTCCCGACGAATCGCGGCCCGGCCGCGTGCGCCGGGGCTCGGGGACGCCGTCGGCGATCCAGGCGATGCCGCCGCCGCTCTTGGCCGCCAACGGACGCAGCGCCTCGGCGCTGGCCCGCAAGTCGGCGAACTCGATCGGATTGAGCGCGCCGGCGGTCGCCAGCACCGATGCCTTGCCGTCGGAGACCTTGTACAAGCCGGGTTCGCTGACCGGCAGCGCGGCCCGTGCCGCCCCGCCCTCGCCCGCCTCCAGCTTTACGGTCTCGGTCCGGCCCGACGGCGTCGTCACCGTGATCTCCGGCGTCTCGGCGGCAAGGCTGCGGCGCTCGACCTGAAGCCGGCCGTCGCGCACCTCGGCGCGCAGGCCCTCTTCCTCGAGGTCGGGCTCCTTCATCAACCAGTGCGCCAACCGGCGCAGCAGCTCGCCTTGCGGGCCGCCGCCTTCGTAGCCGCGCGCCCACAGCCAGATGTGGTCGGACAGGAACATCGCCACCCTGCCTTTGCCCTGGCGCTGCAGCACCAGCAACGGCCTGTCGCCGAGCCCGTTCATCAGCACCTGCCCGGCCTGCGGTTGCGCCTCGATCTGGCGGAACCATTTGCCCCATTCCGGCGTCTTGGCGCCGGCCTGCGGCAGCCGCGCCGTCACCGGGTGGCGGCGGCCGACGTCGGTGAGGTGGGGGCGGAATCCCTGCTCGATCACCTTGCCGGTCGGCGACGCCGGCATCGCCTGCGCCAGCGGCGTCTGGTAGAGCGAGCGCAAGGACGCGAACTCCGGGCCGACCGCCAGCAGCATCGCGCCGCCCTGGGTGACGTAGTTGACGATGTTGCGCAGATACGACGGCGGCAGCACGTCGCGAAGCACGTAGCGGTCGAACACCACCAGATCGAATTCGTGCAGCTTGGTCTCGAACAATTCCTGGATCGGGAAAGCGATCAGCGCCAATTCGCGGAGCGGCGTGAAGTCGTCCTTCTCCGGCGGCCTCAGGATGGTGAAATGGACCAGGTCCACCGACGGATCGGATTTCAGCAGATTGCGCCAGGTGCGCTCGCCGGCGTGCGGCTGGCCGGAGACGAGAAGCACCCTGAGTCGATCGCGCACCCCGTTTATGCTGACCAGCGCCCGGTTGTTGACGGTCGACAGTTCGCCTTCGACGCCGTCCACCTCCATCTGCACGACCGTCGGGCCGGCGTGGTCGAGCACGAAGGTGAATTCGTCGGTGCGGCCGACCGCGATCTGCACCGGGTTGGCGTCGCGGTCGTCGTAGCGGAACCGGATTTGCGCCAGGTTGGCGCCAAACCCGGTCTTGTCGGAGCGGCGGTCATCGACCCGATAGCGGATGGTCACCGGCTTGCCGACGATGCCGTAGCTCGGCGCCTGCTCGATCACCAGGCGACGGTCGTGCTCGCCCGGACGGCCCGTCAGCAGCACGTGCACCGGTCCCGGCACCGGCGCCGCTTCCGGCACGTCGTGAACCTGGCCGTCGGTAATCAACACCGCGCCGGCGAAGCGCTGGCGCGGGATTTCCGCCGCCGTCCGGGTCAGCGCGCTGACCAGGCGCGTTCCTTCCTTGCCGGCGTCGATGGCGCTGCCGGTGATGTCGTCCCTGGCCTCGATGATGCGAACCTCGAGGTCGTCGAAGCGGGCCAGCCGTTCGTTGACCGTCTTCAGGGCCTGGTCCGTCTGCGCCTGCCGCTCGCCGACGAGTTGGCTGGCCGAGCGGTCGACGGCGATGATCGCCACGTCGCGCTGCGGCTGGTGTTCCTCGCGGACGGCGAGCGGATTGGCCAACGCCGTCGCCAGCGTCGCCAGCACGGCGGCGCGCAAAATCGTGCCGCGGGCGCCGCGCAGCAGGCCGACCGCGACCAATGCCAATCCCGTCGCCGTCATCATCGCGATCAGCGGCAGCGGCAGCAACGGTGCAAGAACCAAGCTGTCCGTCATTGACTGAGTCTCTTCATGATCGCCGGGATGTGCACCTGGTCGGATTTGTAATTGCCCGTCAACGTGTACATCACCAAATTGATCCCGAACCGATAGGCCATTTCCCGCTGCCGCTCGCCGCCCGGGATCACCGGATAGATGGGACGCTGCGCGTCATCCACCGCCCAGGCGGCCGCCCAGTCGTTGCTGCCCGCGATCACCGACGACACGCCGTCGTTGACGCGTTCGCCGGCGCGCTCGACCCAAAGCGTGCCGCCGCCCCAGCGGCCGGGGAATTCCTGGATCAGGTAGAACGCGCGGGTGAGCACGTGGTCCTGCGGTACCGGCACCAGCGGCGGGATGTCGAGCCCGCGAGCGAGCCGGCGCAGCGACGACATATCAGCGGCGTCGGCGCTTCGCGTGTCGAACAGGATCGTGCCGCCGTTCCTGAGATACTTGTTGATGTTGGCGCGGGACTTCTCGGTGACGGCGGCCGAACTTGACGTCACCGGCCAATAGAGAAGCGGGAAAAACGCCAGCTCGTCGCTGCCCGGATCGACCGCCTGGGGCGGCCCGAGCTCGGCGGCCGTGCGGCGCGCCAGGATGACGTTGAGACCGCTCAAGCCGGCGCGGCTGGTATCATCAATCTCGCGGTTGCCGGTAACGACGTAAGCCAGTCGCGTCTCCAGGCTGTTGCCGAGCGCGAATGTCTCCGGGTCCGCGGCGCCGGCGCTGCCGCCCACCATCGCCACCGCCAGCGCCGTCAGCGGCACGACGCGGCGGATGTACAACAAGCCGCGCAGCGCCAGGCTTGCGGCGAGATCGATCAGCGCCAGCAGCATCGCCAGAGTCAGCAGGGCGGGGCGGAAATCGACCTCCGACACCCGGCCGTACTCGGCCCGCGCCACCCCGGAGGGCAGCGCCGCGATCGGCCGCGGCCGCTGCAGGCCCGCCGAAAGATTGAGCGCCCGGCGCGACGACTTGTCGCCGTAATAGCCGGGTGGCGTGGTCACGGTCGCTTTCGCCGATTCGAACGCATCGGCGGCGATCGCCCGCGCGCCGGCGGCCGCCGGTCCCAACCGCCCGAAACCGTCGAGGGTGGCGATCGGCTCCAACGGCGGACCGCTGGATTTCACCGCGACGCCCTGGCTGAGCGCCACCAGGCGGCGCAGCATGTCTACGAACAAACCCGACAGCGGCAGGTTCGACCATTCGGCATTGGCGGTGGTGTGGACCAGGACAAGCCAGCCCTTGCCGCGCCGCTCCGCCGTCACCAACGGCGTGCCGTCGTCGAGACGGGCCCAGGTCTTCTCCGGCAGATTGAGCGCCGGCTGCGCCAGCACCTGGCGCCGCACCGTCACCTCGGCCGGCACCGCGAGGCCGTGGAACGGGCTGGCCGCCTCGAACGACGCCAACTTCGCCGGCCTGCTCCACGACATCGAGCCGCCGATCACCCGGTCGCCGACGCGCAACCGCACCGGCAACAGCGGATCGGCCGCGTCGTCGCCGGTCGATTTGGCGAGCAGCGGCCCCGCGAAGCGGACGGCGACGCCGCCGGACTTGATCCAGTCTTCGAGATTGCGCTGCACGGCCGCCGCCATCTGTCCCGGGTCGGCCAGCACCATCACCGCCAACGGCCGATTGAGCAGCTCGCTGACGGAACCGCGGCGGATCTCGGTGAACGGTCTGAGCGCGCGTTCCAGGTAGTAAACGTCGCTGAGCAGCGGCTGCTGGGCGCCGGCGCCGGCGCCCGACACCAGCCCGACCGGACGGCGGCGCCAGCGCTCGTCGGTCAGAACCACGGCGCCGGCGGTGTTGGCATCCTCGATTTCGAGCCGGGCCAGCCGGTTCAACAGTTCCGTCGGAAGCGTCAGGTCGGCGACCGCACGAGTTTGGCCGCCGGCGAACGTCAGCTTCTGGCGCGCCAGCAGGTTGCCATCGTCGCCGACGGCGCGCACCTGAACCGACGCCAGTCCCTCCGCCGCCGGCCGCTCGACGTCCAATTTCAGCACGCCGCCGTCGGCCTCCGGCGGGCGCAGCACCATCGCCAGGCGCGATGGCGGGTCGCCGATGACGGTGACGGCGCCGAGCCGCTGCAGCGGCAGCAGGTATTCGGCCAGCGGCTTGCCGTCGGGCTCCTCGATGCCATCGCTCAGCCACACCACGTCGCCGGGCCGGGAGTCGGCGAGCGCCCCTTGCGCCAACAGCGGCGCCAAGGCGTCGGCGCGGGCGGTCGGCCATGGCTTTGGCTGCAGCCCATTGAACTGCCGCCGGGCGTCGGGCGCCGCCATCAGGCGCACCGCGTTGGCGGTGACGTTCCTTTCCCCCGGCGCCGTCGTCAGCACCACCATCGGCCGGCCTTCGCGCTCGGCGTGATCGGCGAACCCGGCGAGCGTGGTGCGGCGCACCGGCCAGTTGGCGGCGGCGGCCCAGCCATCGTCGATGATGACGACCAACGGCCCCTTGCCGGTGAGGCGTGCGCCGGCGTTGAGCAGCGGCTGCGCGGCGGCCAGGATAACCGCCGCGGCAAGCGCCAGGCGCACCAGCAGCAGCCACAGCGGCGTCTTGGCCGAGCTCTCCTCCCGCGTCGTCAGCCGGAACAGCAGGCGCACCGGCGGGAAGCGGACGATCGTCGGCACCGGCGGCGTCAACCGCAGCAGCCACCAGATCACCGGCAGCAGCAGTAGCGCCGCCAGCGCCCACGGAACCACGAACGACAGCGCGCCGATCGTCAGCACCGGATCATTCTCCCACCTTCTGGGACAGCCCGACGAATAGGCCCAGCAGCGCCGCTTCGGCCGGTCGGTCCGTGTGGTGCAGGGCGTATCCCCAACCGACGTTTTTCGCCAGTTCCTGGACGCCATGGTTGTGGCGGGCGAGCTCGTTCAGGTACGCGTCGCGCATGGATTCGACGCGCCCGATCAGGACGTTGCCCTCGTCCTCCGTGCCGTCGAAGCGGATCCGTCCGGCGAACGGCAGCGTCTCTTCCGCAGGATCGAGAATCTGCAGCAAATAGCCGCCGATACCCTGGTTGGCGAAGGCGCTGATCGCCCGACGGACGTCGTCCAGCGGCGACAGGAAATCGCCGATCATCACCAACCGTCCGTAGCGCGGCAACAGTTCGTGCGCCGGCACGCTCGCCTGCGCATCCTGTTTCCTGCCGTGCGCCTCCAACATCGACCACAGGCGCATCACCATGCGCCGCCCGGATGTCGGCGTCATGCCGGTGCCGAGCAGCGCCACATGCTCGCCGCCGCGAACCAGCAGCGACGCCAGCGCCAGCAGCAGCAGGTCGGCGCGGTCGCGTTTGGTCGGCACGCCGGATGAAGATTGGTATGCCATCGACGGCGATCCGTCGCGCCACAGCCACACGCTCTGCGCCGCTTCCCATTCGGTTTCGCGCACGTACACGGGTTGAGATTTTGCCGACTGCCGCCAATCGATCAGTTGCGTCGAGTCGCCGGACTCGTAGCGCCGGAACTGCCAGAAGGTTTCGCCCTGGCCGACGCGGCGGCGGCCGTGCACTCCCATCGACACCGTCGCCGCCACCCGTTCGGCGGCGACCAGCAGCGGCGGCAGCCCGGCGGCCAGTTGTTCCGCCCGGTGGTGGATGTCGGCCCGGCGGGTGCCGGCGGGTTGCGGCGTCATCATGGTGTCTCCGGCCCGGCGATCGGGCGGGGCGGCTGGTTCAGGCGACCCGCTCGCACAGCCGGTCGATGATGCCGGCCAGCGACACGCCCTCGGCCCTGGCCGCGAAGTTGAGCGCCATGCGATGGCGCAAGATCGGGTGCGCCAAGGCGAGCACGTCGTCGATGCTCGGCGCCAGCCGGCCTTCGATCACCGCGCGGGCGCGCGAGCCCAGCATCAGCGCCTGCGTCGCGCGCGGGCCCGGGCCCCAGGACACATGCTTGCGTACGTCCTCGATGTCGCTGCTTTCCGGACGGCCGGCGCGCACCAGGCTGAGGATTGCCTCCGAGACGCTTTCGCCGACCGGCACCTGGCGGACAAGCCGCTGGGCGCCGCTCAGGGTCTTGGCGTCCATTACCCGCACCGCCGTCGGCTCCAGCGTGCCGGTGGTGTTGATGATGATCTGGCGTTCCGCCTCGAGGTCCGGATAGTCGACGTCGACCTGCATGAAGAAACGGTCGAGCTGCGCTTCCGGCAGCGGGTAGGTGCCTTCCAGCTCCAACGGGTTCTGGGTGGCGAGCACATGGAACGGGTTGGGCAGCGCGTGGTATTGCCCGGCGACCGAGACGCGGCCTTCCTGCATCGCCTGCAGCAGCGCCGACTGGGTGCGCGGGCTGGCGCGGTTGATTTCGTCGGCCATCAACAGCTGGCAGAACACCGGCCCCTTGATGAACCGGAACGACCGCCGGCCGGTCTCGGATTCCTCCAGCACCTCGGAGCCGAGGATGTCGGCCGGCATCAGATCGGGGGTGAACTGCACGCGCCGCGCGTCGAGCCCGAAGACGCTGCCCAGCACCTCGACCAGGCGCGTCTTGCCCAGCCCCGGCACGCCGATCAGCAACAGGTGCCCGCCGGCGAGGATGGTGATCAGGGTTTCCTCGACCACCCGGGATTGCCCATAGATGCAGCGGCCGATGCCGTCGCGGGCGGCGGCGATATCGCGCCCCAGTTGATCGATGGCGTCGATAAGCTTCTCGGAATTGTCTAGACTGGTCGCGTCTTTGCTTTTGGCGGTGGTGATCACGTAATTCCTCCCTGGATGACGCCTGGTATTACTATATGAGAAAACACGACGCTCCTCCCACCGGTTTGTCGCAACCCGCTGATAAGGCTGGCGCGGGACCGATCGGCTATACCCCGCGGCCGGGTCAGGTGATCTGCGGCGACCTGGATATGCGTATAGACCGCAACGGCATATGGCACTACCGCGGCTCGCCGATCGGTCGCCCGGAGTTGGTCAAGCTGTTCTCCACGGTTCTCCGGCGCGACGACGCCGGCGGCTACTGGTTGATCACGCCGGCCGAAATCGGCCGAATCGAGGTCGAGGACGCGCCGTTCCTGGCGGTCGAGCTGATGCGCGACGGGTCGGGACGCGACCAGCGGCTCAGTCTGCGCACCAATGTCGGCAAAATTGTGACCGTCGACGGCGATCACCCGATTCGCATCGACACGGCGCAAGGCAGCGGCGAGCCTAGACCCTATGTGGTGATGGACGGCGGCGTCGAGGCGCGCCTTGCGCGGGCGGTGTTTTACGAACTGGTCGACATCGGCCACCAACAGGACCTCGGCGGCGAGACTCTGTTCGGGGTGTGGAGCGGCGGCGCCTTCTTCGCCCTCGGCCGCCTGGAGGACGACGCATGAGCGCCCGTCTTCCCCGCGACGGCGGCAGCCCCGACCGCGCCCCGATCGACCGCGCTACCGTCGTCGAGCGGCTGAAGCGGCCCGGCCTGGCCGCGCGCCTGGTCGCCGGCGACCACCATCTCAACCCCGGCATGGCCATCGACTCGGCGCTGACGCCGGCTGCCGTGCTGGTGCCGCTGATCGCGCGCCCAAAGGGCCTGACGACCCTGTTCACTCAGCGCACCGGGCATCTGGCGCACCACGCCGGTCAGATCAGCTTCCCCGGCGGCCACGTCGCACCCGAGGACGAGACGCCCGAGGAGACCGCGTTGCGCGAGACCGAGGAGGAGATCGGCCTCGCCCGCCGTCATATCGAGGTGGTCGGCCGGCTCGGCGAGTACGTCACCCGCACCGGATTCCGGGTGACGCCCGTGGTCGGCGTCGTGGCGCCGCCGTTCGATCTCGTCCCCGATCCGCACGAGGTGGCGGAGGTCTTCGAGGTGCCGCTCGACTTCCTGCTGGATCCCGCCAACCACCAGCGCCACAGCCGCCAATTCCAGGGCACGGTGCGGCAGTTCTACGCCATGCCCTACCGGGACTATTATATCTGGGGCGCCACCGCCGGCATGTTGATCAACCTCTACGAGGTATTGAAGCCGAGATGATTCGCGTCTTCTTTGAATACGTGTTCCCGCTGGTGCTGCCGACCGCCGTTTACGTCGCCTGGGTGGCCTACGCGCGGGCCCGCCACCAGGGCCAGCCGGAGGAGCTGCCGGCGCTGCAGAAGGGACCGCTGTTCTGGTCGGCGCTGCTCGGCTTCGCGCTGCTGATGGCGGCGCTGGTGGCCACCGCGATGATGACCGGCGCGCCGCCCGAGAGCCGATACGAGCCGCCACGGCTCGAGGACGGCAAGGTGGTGCCGCCGCAGTACAAGACCAAATGAGGCAGAGAGAAGAGAGCGTTCCCCTATGGTGTCCCTGAAGGCCATGCAGGGGCCGACCGGCAAGCTGTCGCCGCAGCCGTGGATGAGCGCGCCCGAGACCAAGGCGGTGATCAAGGCGCTGACCGCCGGCGGCGTCCAGGTGCGGTTCGTCGGCGGCTGTGTGCGCGACGCGCTGGCGCACCGGCCGGTGAAGGACGTCGATCTCGCCACCCCGGACAAGCCGGACGCGGTGATGCGGCTACTCGCCCAGGCCGGCATCACGGCAATCCCGACCGGCATCGCGCACGGCTCGGTGACGGCGATGGTCGGCGAGCAGCGGTTCGAGATCACGACGCTGCGCCGCGACGTCGAGACCGACGGCCGTCACGCGCGGGTCGCCTACACCGACGACTGGGCAGCCGACGCCGACCGGCGCGACTTCACCATCAACGCGCTCAGCGCCACCCCCGACGGCGACGTCTACGACCTCAACGACGGCATTTCCGATCTCGCCCACGGCCGCATCCGCTTCGTCGGCATCGCCAAACAGCGCATCGCCGAGGACGTGCTCAGGCTGCTGCGCTACTTCCGCTTTTTCGGGTCCTACGGCCGGCCGCCGGCCGACCTCGACGCCATCGCCGCCTGCCGCTCGGAGGCGCCGAAGCTGGCCTCGCTTTCCGGCGAGCGGGTGCGCGACGAGCTGCTCAAGATACTGATGGTGCCAAACCCGGCCGACCTGGCGGTAACCATGCGCGGCCTCGGCGTCTTCACCTACATCCTGCCGGAGGCCGGCGACGTCGGCCGGCTGCGCATGCTGACTTGGCTGGAGACCCGTGCCATCAAGATCGATTCGGTGGCGCCCGAACCGCTGCGCCGGCTGGCGGCGCTGCTCGGCACCGACGCCGCCGGCGCCGAGGTGGCGGCGCGGCGGCTCAAGCTTTCCAATCGTGACACGCTGCGCCTGGTCGGCCTGGTGGCGCCGCCGGCCGACGTCGGCCCGGCGATGGACGACGCCGCGCTCCGGCGCGCCCTGCACCGGCTCGGCCCGGCGACGGTGCGCGACCTGGCGCTGCTGGCGTGGGCCGGCGAGCTCGCCATCACGCCGCGCATTCCGACCGCCAAGACGCAGAAGTGGATCGCCATCCTCGAGGCCTGTGACACCTGGACCGGCGCGGTGTTCCCGCTTTCCGGCGACGACGTGAAGGCGCTCGGGATTTCCGAGGGCCCGGCGGTCGGCGAACTGCTGGCCGCGGTCGAGGCGTGGTGGGAGGACGGCGACTACCGGGCGTCGCGCGACGACTGCTTGGCGAAACTGAAATCGCTCGCCGGCAGGTCGTAACCCATCGCCCGCGCGCCGTCGCATATTGCCGGCGGCCCGAACGGGCGCGGCGAATTGCGCGAAAGAAATTTTCCGCTGATGCGATCGTTTTCCGAGATTATCGCTATGACCGGTCGCGCAGAACATCGGCCACCGCCCCGGCACGGAGATGTTTCCCACGTCAGGCTTTAAAAGACGGGAACGTCGGCAGGAATTGCGTATCGCGCGCTACTTCTTGCGCACGAACAGGAAGTCGCCGCCGTCGTGGCCGGCCTCGCGCACGTCGGCGTACTGCGGCGTCTGTTGCGCCGACACCATCACCGGCCGGCGCATTTTCGAGAACAGCGTCGTGCCGTCCATCACCGTGGTATTGTCGGCGAGCGCGTCGATGAACGCCTTGGCGAACGGCGAATGGCCGCCGCTGCCGGCGTCGGCCACCGGCTCCAGGCCCCCGGAGGTGATCGCGACCCGCGCCCACTTGGTCGCCATCTGCTTCCAATAGTCGCCGGTGCGCGTCCGCGCGCCGACGTCGGCGCCGCGCACCAGGGTGCCCGAATAGCAGCTGTCGGCGATCACCATCACGTGCTTGGCGGAAAGCGCCTTCAAAGTATCGGTGACGGTGGCGTTGGATACCCAGTCGCGCCGGCGCTTCGGCTCGGCGTCGATCGGCAGCCAGTAGCCGCGGTCGACCTCGCGGTCGAGCCAGCCGTGGCCGGCGTAATAGATCAGCAGGTTGTCGTTGGGGCCGAGAGTCTCGCGCAGGGCGTCGAGCGCGTCGACGATGTCGTTTCGCGTCGGCTCCAGCAGCAGCGTCACGTTGAAGCCGTAATCCTTCTCCAGCACCCCGGCGACGGCGCGGGCGTCATTGACCGCGGTGTTCAGCTTCGGCAGCTGCTTGTAGTTGTCGATGCCGATGACCAGGGCGTGGTAGCGGCCGAACTCGATGCCCTTGAACGCGGCGTCGCCGGCCGCGGCGGTCTTGTCGGCGCCGCGCTCGGCGAGCGTCTGCTTCAACTTCGCGATCTCGCTCTCGCGGGCCTCGCGAGCCTTCAGGGCCTGTTCGGCTTCCTGCTTCAGCCGCGCGATCTCCTCCTCGCGGGCCTTGCGCGCCTCCTCGGCCTGCGCCAGTCGCTTCGCCATCTCCGCCTCGCGCGCCTTGAACATCTCCTCGGCTTCCAGCTTCAGCTTGGCGATCTCGGCCAGGCGGGCCTGTTCTGTCTCCTTGAGCCGCTTGGCCATTTCCGCCTCGCGCGCCTTGAACATCTGCTCGGCTTCCAGCTTCAGCTTGGCGATCTCGGCCAGGCGGGCCTGTTCCGTCTCCTTGAGCCGCTTGGCCATTTCCGCCTCGCGCGCCTTGAACATCTGCTCGGCTTCCTGCTTCAGCTTGGCGATCTCGGCCAGACGGGTCCGATCGGCCTGCTTGAGCCGGCTCGCCACCTCGGATTCGCGTTGGTCCGCCGCCCGCTGCGCCTCCTCGGCCTGCCGCTTCAGCCGCGCGACTTCGGCGACGCGGACCTTATCTTCCTCCGCCGCCCGCGCCTTGCGCGCCGCCTCGGCCATGCGCGCTTCCGCAATCTGCTGATTCAGCCGCGCGAACTCGGCGGCGCGGGTCCGATCGTCTTCCGCCTCGCGCGCCTTGCGCGCCTCCTCGGCGTTGCGCCGTTCGTCCGCCTCGGCCTTCAGCCGCGCGACCTCCGCCACCCGCGCGTTGAGCTCCCGTGTCTCGCGCTCGGTGAGTTGGGTTTCGGCCCTGCGCCGTTCCTCGATCTCGCGTCGGACGCGCGCTATTTCCGCTTCCCGGGCGGCTTTCTCCTCCGCCTCGCGCGCCTTGCGCGCTTCGACGATTTTCCGCGCTTCCTCCGCCTCACGCTTCAGGCGCTCGACCTCGGCGACGCGCGCTTGCTCGGCCTTCGCCTCACGCGCCTTGCGGGCTTCCTCGGCCAGGCGGATCTCTTCGGCCTTGCGCGCTTCCTCGGCCCGGCGCGCTTCCGTCGCCGCCAACGTCCGGCGCGCTTCCTCCGCCTCGCGCTTCAGGCGCTCGACTTCAGCCAGCGCCGGCGCCGCGGGAGTGGCCTCGGCGGCTGTCGCCGTGCCTTGCGCGGCCGCCACCATCTCGGCCGCGGTGCCCGGCGGGAAGTCGACGTGGCGGAGCGCGAAGGTTTGTTCCTGGTCTTTGCCCAGGTTAGCGAGCAGGTTGTTGTAAGGTCCGACCACGTTCAATCCCGTCCCGATTCTCCGCGAGCGGACGATAAGGCCGGTGGCGGGGTCGTACCATTTGCGCCCGACGAACGACATGCCACTTTCGGATTCGGCACGCTCCTCAATGGCGAAAGTTGCGTAGCGTCGGCCCCCAGCCTCGATGATCTCCGTACCTGAAACCGTAAGCGTGGTCGTCCAACGCTGCATGGCGGTGCCGTACCCAGCCGGCGAACTTAATTCGAAATCTGCTTTGTTGCCGACGGCAAGCGGCCATATTGCCTCCAGCTTCCTCATGTTCGCCGCGTCGAGATCATAGTTTGCAGGTGCGCCCATGCGGTTTTTGGCGTACACGTCCGCGCCGAATTCGCCGAATACACCGTAGGTGGTGACCCAGGAAGTGCCGCCGCCGGACTGCTTCTTGAACACGGTGGTGAGGCCGTCGGTGCGGGCGACGGTATAGGTGGCGTCGTCGTATTCGATCTTGGTGCCGACCGGCAATGACTTGTACTCGGCCGGCGGCAAGGTTAGACCGGCGGACGGGCTCGCCGGCCCCTGCGCCACGGCAACCGGTGATGGACCGGCGGCGGTCGTGCCGCGCGCCGCCGCCACCAGTTCGCCGGCGGTGCCCGGCGGAAAGTCGACATTGCGCAACGCGAAGGTTTGTTCTTCGTCTTTGCCGAGATGCGCATCCTTCAGATCATAATGCGGGCCAATCGCATTCCTTCCGGTTCCCACCCTCGACCACCGGACGATCAACCCGGAATCTGGCTGGTACCACTTGCGGCCACTGAACGACATGTCCTCATTCGACTTGCCTTGCTCCTCGATGACATATGTCTGAAAGTCTTTTCCGCCGATATTTACGATCTCCGTTCCCGTTACATTGAGACTGATCGTCCATTCCTGAAACGGAGCTGCGTAACCTGAATTTTCGTTTGATCGGTAGGTTATCTTCTTGCCAACAGCGAGCGGCCAGAGCGTCTCTATTATTTTTTTGTTATCGGGATTGAGGTCGGATTCAACCGTCCCCCGCATGTTTCGGACGTAAACGTTCGATCCGTAGTCGCCAAACAGCCCGTAGGTAGTGACCCAAGTCGTGCTGCCGCCGGACTGCTTCTTGAATACGGTGGTGAAGCCCTCGGTGCGGGCGACCGTATAGGTCGCGTCGTCGTATTCGAGCTTAGTGCCGACCGGCAGCGGCCTGTACTCGGCCGGCGGCAAGGCCGGACCGGCGGACGGGCTCGCCGGCGCCTGCGCCGCGGCAACCGGCGATGGGCCGGCGGCGGCCGTCCCGCGCGCCCCGCGCGCCGCCGCCACCAGTTCGCCGGCGGTGCCCGGCGGAAAGTCGACATTGCGCAATGCGAAGGTTTGTTCCTGGTCTTTGCCGAGATGCGCGACTTTTGGATAGATCTGGTGTCCGATTTGATTTATGCCGGTGCCGGTGCGCGTCGCCCGCACGATCAGCCCGCTCGCCGGGTGGTACCATTTGCGGCCGACGAACGACATGCCGCCGTCGGATTCGCCGCGCTCCTCGACGACGTATGTCTGGTAGCGCCGACCGTTCGCCTTGATGGTTTCCGTCCCCGAAACCTCGAGCGTAATCGTCCACAATTGCGCCGGCGAATAATAGGCGTCCTGCTCCCGCAACTGGTACGTCGCCTGCTTGCCGACGGCGAGCGGCCAAAATACCTCCAGCTTCTTCTGGTTGTCCGCGTCGAGGTCGTAATTGACCGGTTCCTGGCGGACGTAGGTGACATAGACGTCGGTGCCGTATTCGCCGAATACGCCGTAGGTGGTCACCCACGATGTGCCGCCGCCGGCCTGCTTCTTGAACACGGTGGTGAGGCCGTCGGTGCGGGCGACGGTATAGGTCGCGTCGTTGTATTCGATTTTGGTGCCAACCGGCAGCGGCTTGTACTCGGCCGGCGGCAGCGCCGGGCCGTCGGCGGCGTGCGAGGCGGCGGAAAACATCACAGCGACGGCGGCGAGCAGACAGGCGCCGACCGTTCGCGCGGTTGACTGGCGTGGCCTCGGAACACGCATCCTTTTTCCCCCGGAATTACGTGATCGAGCACGACGACTATAGCGCGAACAACCGGCGGATGCCAACGGCGGTCGGCACGGAATGGCCCGTATTCCGGCACGACGGATGGCCGCCTTTGGTTGAAAAGGCGATCGGATGGCCGGGCGAATTCAACCCAGGGCAATCGCCCGTGCCGCTATGATCGCCGGCGTATCCGGCCGTTTCCCCGGCACGGGGCTTAACTCCCCCCGCGCCTCTTTTTCCCCCGCGCCGGCAGGGGTATGATTCCGCCGCCCCGCCCGCCTGGGCGCCGCTTGGGAGTTTCCGGCCGATGCCGCGCTTCGTCACCCTTCCCCGCCCGGCCGCCATTGCCGCTGTGCTCACCATGGCGGCGCTGGCCCTTACCGGCTGCAAGATCTTCATGTCCGGCCATTCGGCGGATTACTCGATGATCGTCACCGGCACCGGCGAGCTCGACCCCGCCACCGACACCATGCAGTTCCAGGTCGTCTACGAGGGCCTCGGCGTCACCTGCTCCGGCACCAGCCAGGGCCGCACCGACGGCGTGCAGGGCCACACCGGCGGCTTCACCTGCACCGACGGGCGCAGCGGCGACGGCAAGTCGCAGGTCACTCACATGCAGGGCGGCACCGGCTTCATGACCGACAATTGCGGCAACGCCTTCCAGTACGTGTGGGGCATCGACGCCGGCGCGGTCACCGCTGCCGGCGACCAGTACCGGCGGCTCAACGCCGGCAAGCAGGCCACGGCCGCCGACAAGTGCGCGCTCGCCAAGGCGGCGCCGCCGAAACCGGCGACCGCCGCGACGGCGGCGTTGACCCCGGAGGCGGAACGCCTGGCGACGCTGAAGAAGCTCCACGACGACAAGCTGATCGACGACGCCGAGTACAAGGCGCAGAAGCAGGCGGTGCTGAGCCGCATGCTGGCGGCGGGCGAGCCGCGCGGCGCGGCGGTCGCGCCCGCCGTCGCCATGGCGCCGGCCGAGCCGATGAACGCCGGCGACATCCCCGGCGACGTCGCCTTCGGCCGCTACCACGCGCTGATCATCGGCAACGACGCCTACGCGCACCTGCCGCAACTGAAGACCGCGCGCAACGACGCCAAGGCGGTCGCGGCCTTGTTGGATAAGGACTACGGCTTCACCGTGACCCTGCTGCTCGACGCCAGCCGGGCGCAGATCATCGAGAACCTGGACGCGCTCACCGAGAGGCTTGGCAGCGACGACAACCTGGTTATTTACTACGCCGGCCACGGCTGGCTGGAGCAGGACTCGGCGCGCGGCTACTGGCTGCCGGTGGACGCGCAACCCAACCGGCGCACCAACTGGATTTCCAACACCACGCTCACCGACACGCTGTCGACGCTCCGCGCCAAGCACGTGATGGTGATCGCCGACAGTTGTTTCTCGGGCACCTTGGTGCGCGGCGCCAACGTCGGCTTGCGCGCCGGCGACTACTGGCGGCGGATGGCGTCGAAGTGGACGCGGGTGGCCATGGTGTCGGGGGGCCTCGAGCCGGTGGCCGACGGCACCGACAGCCACTCGCCGTTCGCCAAGGCGGTGATCGGCGCGCTGCGCTCGAACTCGTCGGTGATGGACGGCACGCAGTTGTTCGAGAAAGTGCGCCGGCCGGTGATGCTGGCCGCCAAGCAGACGCCGCAATACTCCGACGTGCGCCAGGCCGGCCACGACGGCGGCGACTTCCTGTTCGTGCGCCGGAAATAGCGGCGGCCGGACGCCGGCCGCCGCCTCGGCCCCGACCTCGCCGGCCCATTAACCCGACAAGCGAGATGCCATGACCCGATTTTCCCTTGTCCTTGCGTTCGCCATCGCCTTGGCGCTGGTGCCGACGGTGGCGACGCGCGCCGGCTACGACGAGGCGGCCGCCGCCCTCAAGCGCGGCGACTTCGCGGCGGCGCTCAACCAGCTGCGGCCGCTCGCTGAGCAGGGTTTCGCCCGGGCCGAGAACGACCTCGGCGTCGCTTACCAGCACGGTCTGGGCGTCGCCGAGGACGGGGGCGAGGCGGCGAAATGGTACCGGCGCGCCGCCGAGCAAGGCCTGGCCACCGCCCAGCACAACCTCGGCGTCCTGCTGGTCGAGGGCGGGAGCGTCGTGGCCGACGCCGCGGAAGGCGCCGAGTGGTTGCGCAAGGCCGCCGAGCAGGGCCTCGCCCGATCCCAGAATAATCTCGGCCTGCTGTTCGCCCTCGGCCGCGGCGTCGCCCGCGACGACGCGGCGGCGGCGGCGTGGTTCCGTAAGGCCGCCGAGCAGGGCGACGCCAAGGCGCAGTTCGGTCTGGCCAGGCAGCTCGAACGGGGTCATGGCGTGGCGCAGGATCACGCCGAGGCGGCGACGTGGTATCGCAAGGCGGCCAAACTGGGCCACGGCGAAGCGCAGAACAACCTTGGCGTGATGTACGCGACCGGCCGCGGCGTCGCCCGGGACCTCGGCGAGGCGGCGAAGTGGTTCCGATTGGCCGCCGGTCAGGGCTATCCGATGGCGCAGCACAGCCTCGGCGTCCTCTACGCGCAAGGCCGCGGCGTGCCGCAGGACGACGTCGCCGCCCTGGTCTGGCTCGACCTCTCGGCGACGCTCGGCAACGCCTACGCCGCCAGGGACCGCGACATCGTCGCCCGGCGCATGACCGCCGAGCAGATCGCCAAGGCGCAACAGCGGGCGCGCGCATGGAAGGCGGAGAAGTAGAGGATTTTAGCGCCGCCCTACCAGCGGCTCCACGACGCCATGTTGGGGGCGACGCCCTCGCGCCAGGCATTTGACGATTTGCATTTCGGGCACACCCGCTCGCCGGCCCAGGTGCTGGTGAACGGCGCCTGGCATTTCAGGCAATGGCGGTTCTTGACGTCGAGCGTCGGCTCGTTCTCGGCTTTCCTGAGATAGGCCTTGCGGTGGTGATCGGCGTCGGACATGCGATCCCTTGCGTTCAGCTGCACTTGATGCGGGCGTCGTAATCGAATTCACGCTTGAACCAGGACGGGTTGACCCACAGCCCGAACTCGAAGCTGTCGCCGGCCACCCCCGGCACCCGGAAGGTGAACCGCTGCCCGGCGCCGAGGCGCATGCGCCGCTCGTGGACCAGCCGGGTCACGCCGGTCCAGTAGACCGAGATTGTCCCCGGTTCCGGCCACGCCTTGCCCTGATTGACGATCATGAACACCGCGTCGCCGCCCTGGCACTTGACCGTGACCTTCATGTCGAGCGAGTCGTCCGGCACCGCCGCCGATTGCTGGCCGAGGGCAGTGCCGCCCCAGGCAAGCCCGCAGATCGCGACGGCCGCCAACAACGCGCGCCGACGGATCGCGGCGACGGCGCTCGCTGGCCTGATCATCGGATGGCTCGTCCGGTTACCCAAATGTGCGTCCTCAGGCGTGCGGTTTGTTGAGCATCTGCGCGCAAGCGGTGACGACGATCGAATCGGGCGTCTTGTCGCCGGGCAGCGCCACGGCGAATTCGCGCGCCAGGTCGTCGCGCGCCTTGCGGGCGGCGGCTTGATAGCCGTCGAGGCTGACGATGCTCTTGGTCTCCTTGAGGTGCGACGTCGCGAGCGACGCGCAGACCGCGGCCTGGGCATTGATCCAGGCGTCCTTTACCTGGGTATTTTTGGAATCGGCGGTGACCACCCAGTTGTTGGCGAAGCCGAGCAGGCTGATGATGAAGGCGCCGGCGACGAAGCCGATGGTGAACGGCAAGGCGGATTTCGGCACGGTCATGGTGAACTCCTTTACGAGATGAAAGAAAATAAGCGACGCGGCGTGCCCGGCGGCAACGCTTCGGGAAGGCAAGTCGCGGACGTACCGGTCCGGTCCGTTTGGATGGCCCGGTCACGGGTCGGTCGATCACCGGCGAGAGACGAGCCCGGCGCGGGCTCGATGGTCAGCTTGCGAAAATGCCGCCGGGGGCGGTGGCCGCCACCGCGGCGGCGGGGATCCAAAACCCGGCGGCAACGGGTGCCGGCGGTTCTCCGGGCGCCGAAACGTCGGTACTTCCCGGAATTTTACTTGGACCCGTCAAAATAAATCTCGGAAACCCAAATAATAGTGTAGCCCGTGGCCAAATAATTTACAAATATTATGACAATAAAATTAGCGGTTATCGCGGCGTTTTATTTTTCCACCGGGTCCGTCTAAGGCGTTGTTTATGCTGTCGCCATCGCCCGCCGGCGGCGGCCGGGCGCCTCATTTGCATGGCCACTCGTGGGCCAGCGCCCGGGCGACCAGGGTTGCCGCCGGCAGCGTCACGAGGTCGCGGCGCACCTTCAGGTATTCCTTCACCGCCACCACCAAGTGCTGCACGGTGAGGTCGTTGCGGATGCAGGCGCGGTAGCCGGAAACGGCAGTGTGCTCGGCGAGCACGTCGGCGACGGCGCTGACGAAGCCGACACACAGCGGGTTCTCGGCCATCCCCTTCACCTCGCTGAGGCAGTAGCTGTAAAGCCGCTCGCCGGGGGTCCAATGGCCCTTTTGCCCCATTGGCGTCGGCGCGTCCGCGGCGGCCGCCGGCAACGCCAGCGCCCACGCCAGGATTGCGGCGGCAATTCGCCGGCGACGGCGGACTTTATGCACGCTGATATCCATTTCACCTCCTGGGGTCGGCGGCGCGTCAGTCGAGCCTGTTGCAAACGCTGTAGCCCGCCTGCGCGAACAAGCGGTCATAAAAATAATCGGCGAGCCACGTGGATCCCTTGGCGGAATAGTGGATTTGCGACGTGAAAAGGTCGCGGACCGGTCCCGGATAGGCGGCGACCGCCTCCCTGGCGTCGAGCACCCGCAGCCCCAGTCGGCAAGCCGTTTTCGCCCCGACCCGGGAAAACTCCAGCCCTTGAATTGGTTCGCGGGCGGCCTGGATCACGAACACCGGTTCGCCGCCGGCGCCGCGCACCAGCTCGATCATGCGCGCCAGTACCATCAGATAGTTCTCTACCAACGCCGGCCGGTTTGGAGCCGGCACTTTGGCTGCGGGCGGCGAGTCGCTTTTGAACCACGACTCGATGCCCCAGATCACCTGAAAATAGAAGTGTCGGACGATCTTGTAGAGGATACTGTGTAACTGAAGCCACTCGCTGGCCGGGTAATTGGCCGCGGCGACGCCATAGCGGCCGGCGGCGACGAGATCGTCAATAGTGGTGCCGGTCACTTCGAGATGGCCGGCGTTGGCGGTTTCATTGAACCCGGAATAAATGATCACCATGTCGGGGTTCAACTTCGGCACCTCGCGCCTGGCGCGCTCGAGCAGGTGGCCGATCGACCATATTACGACGCCGCCGTTGAGGACCTGATGGCGGTTGTTGCCGTCGGCGGCACGCAGGCGTTTCTCGAGCTGGTAAGGCCAGGTTTCCTTGGTGCGCAGCTCCGGGGTGAAGGTGGTCGAGCCGCCGTAGGCGATGATGCGCAGGGCGCCGGCCGGTTTCGGCGCGATCACGTCCTCGATGTTGCGGAACCCCCAGTCGTTGTGGGTAGTCTGATGGCTGTAGGCGTTGGCGGCGGGGAAATGGCCGAGCACCGGATCGGCCTCGAACAGCCCATAGCTCTTGCCCGGCACCCCGTAGACCGCCCAGATCGCTGCGCGGCTCGCCAGCTCCAGGCCAACGAGCAATAGCAGCGGGGCGACGACAAGGATCGCCACGAAAGCGGCTTTTTTGCCGGATCCCGGTTCTGGACGGTCGTTCATGACGGGTCGTTCCCAAATCCCCGGCGGCTAATGATTCGCCAGCGGCGACCGCCCGGCGAGGGCGATCGCGCTCATCAGCAAATACGACAACTGCCACCACGCCGACCAGAAAGAGAAGTTGAGCAGCCCCGACCCCCAATAACCGATGTTGACCAGTAGCGCGACGAGCAGCACCGGATCGCGATGGCGCAGGTAGTCGCGCACCAGCTTCGTGTTCAACCCCACCACCACGGCAACCAGAGCGGCGGCGCCGAACACACCGGTCTCGGCGAACACCTCGAGCAGCCAGTTGTGCGGATGGGAGGGTATGACGTGCAGCACGTTGGTCGGGATTTTCACCTGCGCCATCGGCAGCAGATTGATCACATTGATGCCATTGCCGATCCACGGCGACTTCATGGCGATCTCGATGGCGTGCGCCCAAATCGTTTGGCGCTGATAGTCGAGCAGCCACGACGGCAGCACGACAACGACGCCTTCGGGGGGAACAAACTCCCCGCGGGAATGGTGCAGCCACGCCAGCAACGCCAGCGTGACGACGATCAGCACGGCCCCAACCGCCAGGTTGAGTGCGAGTTTGCGGCACGTCGCCATGACGATGATGCCGCCGCCGAATGCCATCATCAGCAGCCCGGCCATCGCCGCTCGGGCGGCGGTAAGCCAAATGACGACGAGCAGTCCGACGGCGGTGACCGCCGCTACCGTCCACCAGCGGCCGCCGAGACGTCGGCCGCCCCACAGCAGAACCGGCGCCAGCAGGATAGCCATGCTCGCATATTCCTTGAACACCGAGGTCGCCCTGACGGTGTTGGGGTTCCAGCCTTTGTACCGGAGGAGCGACAACGCTTCGGTCGGCAGCACGGTCAGCGACATGATTGCGAAAATGGTGGTCACCGCGGCAGCCGTCACCAGCGCCTTCAGCGACAACGTCAGCATGTCCTCTCGTTCGGCAAGCATCGCCCACAATAGCGTCGCGAAGGCAATGAAGACCGGAACGCGGGCCCACGCCTCCAGGGACCGCACCGGCATGATCGACGCCACGACGTTGGGCAGCCACAGCGCCAGCATGATCAGCACCATCACGCCGAGCGGCGAGCGCGCCTGCTCGCCCAGTGCCCGCCAATAGCCGCGCCGTCCCGGCAAAGTCAGCAGCAATGGCGCGGCGACAAGTAGCGGCGCCGCGATCGCGACCTTGCCGAAGGCAATGCACGGAGCGGCGATTCCGGCAAGCGTCGCCGCCAATCGCGACGCATGGTTGGGAGCGCTAGTCTGCATGGGTGGGTGAGCTGGCGATCGCGTCTCGAATGAGGGCTGACGGCATCGGGCCGACAAACAAGAACATCATCCGGCCGGCCATTTCAAGCGTGGATTTGGCGGGCGCAGCGCCGTTCATGTCCATTTTACCTCCGGCGGCAGCGACATCAAGATGGCCTCGACGTTGCCGCCGGTTTTGAGGCCGAACTGGGTACCGCGGTCGTACAGCAGGTTGAATTCGACGTAGCGGCCGCGCTTGAGCAATTGCGCCTGGCGCTCGGCGTCCGACCAGCCGGCGGCCCCACGCCGCCGCACGATGGCGGGATAAACCTCGGCGAAGGCGCGACCGACGTCTTGGGTGAACGCGAAGTCGGCCGCCCAGTCGCCGGTGTTCAGATTATCGTAGAAGATGCCGCCGACGCCGCGCGCCTCACCGCGATGCGGCAGGTAGAAGTACTCGTCGCACCATTTCTTGAACTTCGGGTAATAGGTCCCGTCGTGAGCGTCGCAGGCGCGCTTGAAGGCGGCGTGGAAGTCGGCGGTGTCGGTCAATATCTCGAATACCGGCGTCATGTCGCCGCCGCCGCCGAACCAGGCTTCTGCCGTCACGATCATGCGCGTGTTCATGTGCGCCGCCGGCACGTGCGGCGACTGCGGATGGATGACGACCGAGATGCCCGACGCCCAGAACCGCGGGTCGCCGGCGGCGCCGGGGACGCGGCCGCGATAATCGTCGGAGAACTCGCCCATTACGGTCGAAACGTTGACGCCCGCCTTCTCGAACACCCGGCCGCCTTTCAGCACGCTCGTCACGCCGCCGCCGCCATCATATTTGGCGTCGTCGCGCTGCCATTCCGCGCGCACGAATCGGCCCGGCGGATTGGCCGACGCCGGCGTCTCCGCCGTCGCCTCGGCCTCAATTTTCTCCAGCGCCCGGCACAGATCGTCGCGCAGGCGCTCGAACCAGGCGCGAGCCTTTTCCTTGTGCGCGTCGCTGCCGTAATCGGAGGTCTTGCTCATGCGCTGGCCTCCCGCCCGTCCTGCGGCAACCCGCCGGGGAACCCACCGGTCTGGCGCAGCGCCTCGGCGAGCACCATGGCCAAGGCTTGCGCGACGTTGAGCGACCGCGCGCCGGCGACGATCGGCACCCGCACGGCGGCGTCGCAGGCGGCGGCCACCTCGGCCGGCACGCCCGCGCTTTCGGACCCCGCCAGCAGCACGTCGTCGGCGCGGAACGCGAAGTCGAGATACGACTTCTCGGCCGCGGTCGACAGCAGCACCAGCCGACCGGCGCCATTGGCCGCGCCGCCGGCAGCCGCGATCGCGTCCCGGAACGACTGCCACGACGGATGCTCGGCGAGCGCCAGGCGATCGAGGTAATCCATGCCGGCGCGGCGCAGCTTTGCGTCCGTCATCACGAATCCCGTCGGCCCGATGACGTCGCAGGCGAGACCTAAGCACGCCGCCGTGCGCATGATCGCGCCGGTGTTCTGGGGGATGTCCGGTTGGTATAGCGCCATTCGCATCGCATGCTCTTGCGGTCCCGGGCCGGGCCGCGGTGCCGGAAGTCCGTTGGAATCGCTCGCTTCTTGCCCTTTGCAACCGGGCCGAATTGCATTATACCGGAGCCCGGGTTCCAAGCCACCGGCGGCGGGGCGGGAAACGCCGAATTCCGCCGTTTTTACGCGCCCCATCCTTGCCTGGGTAGACGGCCTTTCGTAGAGTGGGCTCGGACGCGGGGGCCGGGAGCCTTGGTTGCGAACGTCGAGGGCCGGAGAAGGGGATCACTGATGAGCGACAACGCGAGCGCCGGCGGCGCCACCGCCGACATGCCCATTACCGACGAAAAATCACGTCGCGACTTCCTGTTGATTTCCACCGCCACCGTCGGCGTCGTCGGCACCGCGATCGCCTGCTGGCCCTTGATCCACGCCATGAACCCGGCCGCCGACACGCTTGCGCTCGCCTCCACGGAGGTCGATCTGGCGCCGGTGGTGGTCGGCCAGTCGATCACCGTGGTGTGGCGCGGCAAGCCGGTATTCATCCGCCACCGCACCGGCGACGAGATCAAGACCGCCGAAGCGGTGCCGATGGATGCGCTGATCGACCCGGAACCCGACAAGGCGCGGGTCAAGAAACCGGAATGGTTGATCATGGTCGGCGTCTGCACGCACCTGGGCTGCATCCCGCTCGGCCAGAAGTCGAACGACCCGAAGGGCGAATTCGGCGGCTGGTTCTGCCCCTGCCACGGCTCGCACTACGACACATCGGGCCGCATCCGCAAGGGCCCGGCGCCGCAGAACCTGCATATTCCGCCCTACCAGTTCATGTCCGACAAATTGATCCGAATCGGATAAGGGGAGGGGGGAGCCGCGCCATGGCCGCCAAGAGCTATTCCAATCCGATCGTCAAGTGGATCGAGTATCGGCTTCCGATCTTTTCGTTCCTCGACCACGAGCTCAACGAATACCCGACGCCCAAGAACCTGAACTACTGGTGGAACTTCGGCTCGCTCGCCGGCATCGTCCTGGTGATCATGATCGCCACCGGCATCGTGCTCGCCATGAGCTACACGCCGCACGTCGACTACGCCTTCGAATCGGTCGAGCGCATCATGCGCGACGTCAATTACGGCTGGCTGTTGCGCTACATCCACATGAACGGCGGCTCGATGTTCTTCATCATCGTCTACATCCACCTGTTCCGCGGCATGTACTACGGCTCCTACAAGGCGCCGCGCGAGCTGCTGTGGATCATCGGCGTCGTCATCCTGCTCGCCATGATGGCGACGGCGTTCATGGGCTATGTGTTGCCGTGGGGGCAGATGAGCTTTTGGGCGGCGACGGTGATCACCAATTTGTTCTCGGCCGTTCCGCTGATCGGCGAGAGCATCGTTACCTGGCTGTGGGGCGGCTTCAGCGTCGACAACCCGACCCTCAACCGCTTCTTCTCGCTGCACTATCTGCTGCCGTTCGTCATATTCGCGCTGGTGTTCGTGCATTTGTGGGCACTGCACGTCCACAAGTCGAACAACCCCACCGGCGTCGACATCATGGGTCCGCAGGACACCATCCCGTTCCACCCCTACTACACCATCAAGGACATGTTCGGGCTTGGCGTGTTCATGATCGTGTTCATGTTCTTCGTGTTCTTCGCCCCCAACTTCTTCGGCGAGCCCGACAACTACATCAAGGCCGACCCGCTGGTAACGCCGACTCACATCGTGCCGGAATGGTATTTCCTGCCCTACTACGCCATCCTGCGCGCCATCACCTTCAACATCTGGTTCATCCCGGCGAAGCTGATCGGCGTCGTCGCCATGTTCGGCTCGATATTGATCCTGCTGCTGTTGCCGTGGCTCGACCGCTCGAAGGTGCGCAGCGCCACGTTCCGGCCCGTCTACAAGCAGGTGTTCTGGGTGTTCGTGGTCGACTGCTTCATCCTCGGCTGGGTCGGCGCCAACACGCCGGACGCCGAGTTCCACGGGCTGAAGATGCTGTGGATCGGCCAGGCGGCGACCTTCTACTACTTCTTCCACATCATCATCCTGATCCCGCTGATCAGCGTCTTGGAGACCCCGAAGCCGCTGCCCGACAGCATCAGCCAGGCGGTGACGCCGGGAGGCGCGTCATGACGCGGACCCGCAAGCGTCTCGCGCTCGCGCTCGCCGTCGCTCTCGCGGCGGGCCTCGGCGCCGGCGCCGCGACGGCATCCGAGGGCGCCGAGCTGCCGAAGCAGCACTGGTCGTTTGACGGCCTGTTCGGCACCTACGACCGCGCCGCCGCGCAGCGCGGCTTCATGGTCTACAATACGGTGTGCGCGGCCTGCCACGGCTTGAGCCTGGTCGCGTATCGCAACCTTGCCGGCGTCGGCTTCAAGGACGACGAGATCAAGGCAATCGCGGCGGCCAAGGAGGTGCAGGACGGCCCCAACGACCAGGGCGAGATGTTCGCCCGCCCCGGACGTCCCTCCGACCGTTTCGCCAAGCCGTTCGCCAACGACAACGCTGCGCGCGCCGCCAACAACGGCGCGCTGCCGCCGGACTTGAGCCTGATCACCAAGGCGCGCAAGGGCAGTGCCGATTACCTCTACGCGCTGCTCACCGGCTACAAGGACGCGCCGGCCGACATGAAGATGATGGAGGGGATGAACTACAACGCCGTCTTCCCCGGCAACCAGATCGCCATGGTAGCGCCGTTGGCCGAGGGCGCGGTCGAGTACGCCGACGGCACCAAGCCCACGGTGCCGCAGATGGCCCGCGATGTCGCCACCTTCCTCACCTGGGCCGCCGAGCCGGAGATGGAGGAGCGCAAGCGCATGGGCGTGAAGGTGCTGCTGTTCCTGATCGTGCTGACGGCGATGCTGTACGCGCTGAAGCGCCAAATCTGGAAGGACTTGCACTGACGGCGGCGTTCCAAGCGAGAGATTGACGCGTCGGGAGACTTGAAGGCCCGCCGGCAACGGCGAGCCTTTACGTTTGCCGCTAGCGCAGCGCCGCGGCGATGTTGCCGCCGTCCACCGTGATCACGGCGGCGGTGGTCTTCTCGGCGAGCGCGAGATCGACGAAGGCGCGCGCCACGTCTTCCGCCGTCACCTCGCGGCCCAACAGATTGCCGCTCATGTAGGCGGCCTCGCTGAGCCCCCTGGCCTCGGCCCGCTGCTTCACCAAGTCGTCGGTCAGGAGGCCGGAGCGGATGCGGTCGGCGTTGACCGCGTTCGCGCGCACGCCGAGATAGCCGTAGTCGAGGGCGTACTGGCGCATCAGGGCGAGCAACGCCGCCTTCGGCAGGCCGTAGGGGCCGAAGTCGCGGCCCGGGTTCACCGCCTGCTTGGAGACGTTGAACAGCAGGCAACCGCCCGCCCCTTGCGCCTCGAACACGCGCACCGCGTTTCGGGCGACGCTCTGGTGCGAGAAGAAGTTGAGCTCGAAGCTCTTGCGCAGCACCGAGTCGGCGACGGCGCCAATGCGGCCCTGCCAGGCGGCGCCGGCGTTGGAGACGACGATATCGACGCCGCCGTATGCCGCCGCCACCGTGTCGAAGGCGCGCTTCACGTCGGCTGGCCGTGTGACGTCGCCGGCAACCGCCAGGCCGCCGATGGATTCGGCCACCGCTTGCGCCGCCTTCGCGTCCTTGTCGAGCACCGCCACCTCGGCGCCGTGCCGGGCGAAGGCGCGGGCAGTCGCTTCACCGATGCCAGAGCCGCCACCGGTGACGACGGCGACCTTGCGCGCCAGCGGCTTCTCGGATGCCTTGCCGAGCTTGGCCTGTTCCAGCGACCAGTACTCGATGTCGAAGATATCGGCCTCGGAAATCACCTTGTAGCGGCCGATGCGCTCGGCCGCCGCGATCACTCGGACGTTGGCTTCGGCCACGTCGGCGGCGACCCGGGCCGCCTTGGCCGACGGCCCGAGGCCGAACAGCCCCAGCCCCGGCACCAGGATCACCCGCGGCAACGGGTCGAGCGCGCGGCGCTTCAGCTTCTGGCGGCGGTTGTTGCGGGCGAAGTAGGCGCGGTAGTCGCCGATGTATTTCGCCAGCGCCTTCGCCGCGCCGGCGCGGAACGCCTCCAGCTTGCCCGCTTCCGGCGCCGGCACGATCAACGGCTTCCGCTTGGTGCGGATCACGTGGTCCGGCGTCGCCGTGCCCTCGCAGGCGTAGCGGCGGGCGTCGCGGCCCGAGGCGTAGGATCTGTTCAAGGCGCCGCCGCGAAAGGCGAAGATCATCTCCTTGCCGTCGTGGCGGACGAGCCCGCGCAGCAGCGGCGCCACTTCGGCCGCCGACGCCGGGCGCCTGGGCAGCCGCGCCGCCGGAAATACCGCGCGCCGGCCCTTGGCCAGCCGCCTCTCCGCCCGCGTCACCTGGGCGATCATCCGCGAGTACGCCTCCTCCGCCGTGTCGCCGAAGGTAAAGATGCCGTGCTTCAACAGGATCAGCCCTTCCACCTTCGGGTCGGCCGCGTACACCTGCAACGCCTTCTTCGACAGAAGAAACCCCGGCATGATGTAGGGCACGGTGCCCATCCGCCCGCCGAACACGTCCCGGCATATCTTTTCGCCGTCCGGCTGGTCGGTGAGCGCAAGCACCGCGTTGGCGTGGGTGTGGTCGATGAAGGCGTGCGGGAGGAACGCGTGCAGCAACGTCTCCACCGACGGGTTCGGCGCGTTTGAATCCAGCAGGTTGGCGCGGGCGGCGTTGACCATGTCCTCGTCGGAAAGGCGTTTAAGCTCCGCCATCTCGCGCAGCGGCGCCAGGCGCACGGCCGGCAGCCCCTCGGGCTCGATGTCGGCCATATCCCAGCCCGAGCCCTTGACGCACAGGACTTCCGTGGCGCGGCCCATCACGTCGGGCATGGTCGTCTTCACCGAGGTGTTGCCGCCGCCGTGCAGCACCAGGGCCGGCTCGCCGCCGAGAAGCCGCGACGTGTAGACCCGCAGCGCCCGGTCGGCGTTGACGCCGGCGCGCCCATAGCGGCGGACGAAGGCGCGTGCGTCCGCGTCTTTCCACAGGTTCTTCATGGCAGGCAATCTAGAACGCCGGCGCCGCCCCGCCCACCGAAAAATCTCAACCGAAATCCTCGATATAGTCGCGGACGATGCCCTCCAGGCTTTCGTCGGCGGCCAGCCCCAGCGCGCGGGCACGACGGTCGTCCATGCGCAGCGGCCACGAGCCGACGATGGCCTCGACGGCGGCGTCCGGCGCCGGCCGCACCGCGCCCGGGCGGATGCCGCGTTCGGCGGCCACCTTTTCCATCGCCGCGATCATCTCGGCGACCGAGTAGGCCCGGTTGGGCAGCGCCACCGCGCGATCACCGCCGAGCGCCGCGCCGTCGGCCTCGATCAGGCCGATCAGGCCAGCCACCGCGTTGCGGGCGCCGATCACCATGATCCGCGTCGACGGCGCCACCGGCAGCGCGTAGTCGACGCCGGCCAGCGGCTCGCGGAAGACGCCGCTGGCGAAGCCGGAGGCGGCGGCGTTGGCCGGCCCGGGGCGGACGATCACCGTCGGCAGCCGCGCCGCGCGGCCGTCGACGAAGCCCTTGCGGGCGTAGTCGTTGACCAGCAACTCGCCGATCGCCTTGGTCATGCCGTAGGTGGTGGCCGGCGTCTCGCGGGTGGCGTCCGAGACTGCGTCGGGCGACACGCCGCCGTACACCGCCACCGACGACGCGAACACCAGCCGCGGCCGCCGCGCGCCGGCCCTCGCCCGGAGAGCTTCCAGCACGTTGCGGGTGCCCCTCACGTTCACCCGCAGCGCGCCGTCGAAGTCGCGCTCGGCGCCGGCGCTGACCACGGAGGCGAGATGGAACACGGCGACGTCGTCGCGGTCGATCAGCTTGGCGACCCGGTCGCGGTCGGCGATGTCGCCGGCGATAATGGTAGTCCGTCCATCGAGGCCGGCAGGCGTGGTCGCCGGGCGGGCGGCGTCGAACAACACCATCTCGTCGATCGGTTCCGCCGCGCCGCCGGGGCCGGCCAGCACGCCGCGCTTCAGCAGCGCCCGCGCAACGCCGAGGCCGAGGAAGCCGGTGCCGCCGGTGACTACGACCTTCATCGCTCGGCTTTTTCCGGGTACAGCCCGGCGAGGCCGGCGCGCGAGGCGGCGGCGACGCCGCGCTCGGTGATCAGGCCGCTGACCAGTCGCGCCGGCGTGACGTCGAACGCCGGGTTGGCGGCCGCCGCGCCGTCGGGGGTGAGCGCGACCGCCGTCACCTCGCCCGCGGCCGTGCGGCCGGTGATGCGGGTGACCTCTTCCGGGCCGCGTTCCTCGATCGGGACGTCGCCGCCCGAGGCGAGGGTCCAGTCGATGCTCGGCCCCGGCAGCGCGACGTAGAACGGCACCTCGTTGTCGTGCGCCGCCAGCGCCTTCAAATAGGTGCCGATCTTGTTGGCGACGTCGCCGGCCGCCGTGGTGCGGTCGGTGCCGGTGATGACCATGTCCACCGCGCCCTTCTGCATCAGGTGGCCGCCGGCGTTGTCGACGATCACCGTCGCGGCGACGCCGTGCTGGGCCAGCTCCCACGCGGTCAGCGCCGCGCCCTGGTTGCGCGGCCGCGTCTCGTCCACCCAGACGTGGACCGGCACGCCAGCGTCGTGCGCCTTGTAAATGGGCGCCAGCGCGGTGCCCCAGTCGACGGTGGCGAGCCAGCCGGCGTTGCAGTGGGTGAGCACGTTGACGCGGCCTTGCCGCTTCTTCTCCCGCCATGCCGCCTCGACCAGTTTCAGCCCATGGTCGCCGATGGCCGAGCAGATGGCGACGTCTTCGTCGCAGATTTCGCCGGCGCGGCGGTAGGCCACCCCGGCGCGCGCGTTGGGCGACTGCCCGCTGAGTTGCGCCGTCACGTCGTCCACCGCCCAGCGCAAATTCACTGCCGTCGGCCGCGTCGACTTCAGCGCCATCGCCGCCGCCTTCAGGTTGTCGTCCGAGGGGTCGGCGTGCATGGCCAGCGCCATGCCGTAGGCCGCCGTCGCGCCGATCAAGGGCGCGCCGCGCACCTGCATGGTGGTGATCGCCGTTGCCGCGTCGGCCAGGGTTTCCAGGCGGCGGACGGCGAACTCGAACGGCAGCCGCGTCTGATCGATGACCTCGACCGCCCAGCCGTCGGCGGCCGGCCAGATGGTGCGCGTGGGCTTGCCGTTGACCTTCATCGCCGCCGACCCCGCGTCAGATCCAGCGCCGCACGCGCGCCTTGTAGGCGCGGTAGGCGTCGCCGAAGGCGGCCTCGAGCTTCTGCTCCTCCATCTCGATGAAGCGGCGCTGGATGAGCCAGGCGAACCCCGGAATCGCGAGCCACGGCGTCGCCGTTCCCAACACCACGGCGACGCCGGCGAGCGCCAGGACCATGCCGAAATAGATCGGGTTGCGACTCCACGCATACGGCCCGTCGGTGACCAGCGTCGTCGTCGGCTCGTGCGGCTTGATCGTGGTGTCGTGGCGCTTGAACACGCGATCGATGTGGACCGCCATCGCCAGACCGAAGGCGACGCCCAGCCAGCCGAGTCGGTTCCATGGGCCGGGGACGATCTCCGGCCCTGGCGCGAGCTGGTGCAGCGCCCCCATGGCGACCAGCGCGCCGAGGAGTACGAACGGCGGCAGCAGCTGCTTGTCGCCCTCGGGCGGATTTTGGCCGGCCGGCGCCTCGCCGGGCACGGTCATCGCCGTCTTCCCTTGTCGCGCGCCAGCACCCGGCCGGCGACGGTGGCGAGTTTCTTCGTCATCTTTGGGTCGCGCGCGTTCGGCGCGGTGATGACGGCGTGTTCGAGGGCGGTATGACAGCCGGCCGGGCACGACCGCTTGCGGCCGGCGAGCCGGGGCGCGACGTCCTTGACCAGGGCGCGGCCGAGTTCGGCGTTGGCCAGCAGCACCCCGACGATCGCCTCGACGCTTACGTGGTCGTGGTCCGGGTGCCAGCAGTCGTAGTCGGTGACCATGGCGACGGTGGCGTAGCACAGCTCGGCCTCGCGGGCGAGCTTGGCCTCCGGCATGTTGGTCATGCCGATGACGTCGCAGCCCCACGAGCGGTAAAGCTCGGATTCGGCCATCGTCGAAAACTGCGGGCCTTCCATGGCGAGATAGGTGCCTCCGCGCTGACACGGGATGCCGAGCGCCCGCGTCGCCGCCTCGACAGCGTCGCCGAGCCGCGGACACACCGGATGGCCGATGCCGACGTGGGCGACCAGGCCGGGGCCGAAGAAGCTCTTGTCGCGGGCGAAGGTGCGGTCGATGAACTGATCGGCGACGACGAAGGTGCCGGGCGCCAGCGTCTCCTTCAGCGAACCGCAGGCGGAGACCGAGACGATCTCGGTGACGCCGAGCCGCTTCAGGGCGTCGATGTTGGCGCGATAGTTGATCTGCGACGGCGGCAGGCGGTGGCCGCGGCCGTGGCGCGGCAGGAACACCATGGCGACCGGCCCCGACGCCGTCTGAAACGTGCCTTCGAGCAGCGCGTCGGACGGCGTGCCGAAGCTCGACGCCACCTTGCGCCAGCGGGCGCCCTTCAGCCCGGCGATGTCGTAGATGCCGCTGCCGCCGATGACGCCGATCACGGGCGGCGTCCCCGGCGGCCTTTTCATCGGCTTACGCGGCATTTTGCCTCGCGCCATCGCCGGCCTGCCGCCTCAGCCGACGAACTTGCCGAACATGTTGAGGGTCCGCTTGCGCGCCGCGCGCGCCGCTTCCTCATTGTAATCCGGGCGGTGATTGCAGTTGAATCCGTGGCCGGCGTCGTAGACGTAGATCGGCACTTCCGGATGCGCCTCTGTGATTTTGTCGACATCGGTCATCGGGATCGAGGCGTCCTTCTTGCCGAAGTGCAGCATCACCGGGCATTTCAGCTTCTCGTCCTTGTGCGGGATGATTTGGCCGCCGTAGTAGCCGACGGCGGCGTCGACGTTGAAGCGGCATGCGGTCACCCAGGCCAGCGAGCCGCCCCAGCAGTAGCCGACGACGCCGATCTTCAGCCCCTCTGTCTTGAGGGTGCCGACGGCGGCGGCGATGTCGAGCAGCACGTTGTCGAGGTTGCAGGCGGCGCGGACCTCGCGGCCCTTGGTGCGGCTCTTCTCGTCGTAGCCGATGTCGACACCCTTCTCGACCCGGTCGAAGATGGCCGGCGCGATTGCCGTGTAACCCTCTGCGGCATAGCTGTCGGCGACCTCGCGGATGTGCGCGTTGACGCCGAATATCTCCTGAATGACGATGATGCCGCCCTTCGGCTTGCCCTTCGGATCGGCGCGATAGGCGTCGAACTTGTGGCCGTCAGACGCGGTCAGCGCGAGTGTCTTGCCCATCGGTCCCTCCGTGGTCGTTTGCCGGGCGGCGATTTGGCGGCCAGGGTAGCCCAATTGCCCGGGCCCACAAAGGCCCGATACTGGCGGGCTTCCCGGGCTTGCACCTTTTGCGGGAGTGCCAGGTAAATTCCTCTCGACACGCAAAACGGTTTCCCGTATCGTAAAACAAAAAGGGAACATAGACGCGGGGAGGTGCGTCATGGTGTTCGACAACGCGCTTCGTACTGTTGTCGCGGCCACGGTCGTGTCGCTGGGCCTTGCCGGTTGCCAAACGAACCTTCAGAAGCTCGTCACCGATAGCCAGCAAGCGCTTGCGTCGTCCGAGTCGTCGGCGCCCGCCGAGCAGTCGCAAAAACGCGTGTCGTGGGACTTGTACACGCCGCTTTACGACCAGGGCGATCATCTCAAGACATTGGTCACCGAGGACAAGAGGTTCGACGACGCGGCAACTTTGTATCTCGAGCAAAAGGCCTTTTTCACTGAGAATCGCGCCAACCAGCAGGTGATGGTCGATACTCTCGCCCGCGAAATCAACAAACCGAAACTGCCGGCGTTGCAAAATGCCATTGCGAAGTTCAGCGCGATCAAATGGCCGGCGCCCGTCGATCAATGGGCCGCCGTTCGCGACGGCCTCACGACCGCCGATGAGGCTCTCGCCGCCTATACCAGCCACGATATCTTGAGGGAAGCGAGGTTCCGCGCCGAAGAAGCGACGCAATTGGAGAAATCCCTGTCGAATTTGAAGGACAGGATCAGAAACGACGCGCCGACGCAGTTCAAGGCTTTCAACCACTTCGGCGCCACGCCGTTTTTTGATTCCTATCCTGTCGAGATCAGGCGCCCGGCTTTCATGAACACCTATTTCGCCGCCGTCGAACCGACGCTTGCGAATGCCACGACCACCCAGATCAAAGCGTTTGCCGCCAACTATCCGAAGGAAACACTCGGGTCGGACGAACAGTGGGCCCGCGTCGGCGAAAGATTCGTTGCCGCCGCATTCCGGGAGACCAGTAAAGGCATGGCTGGCGATCTGGTTGGCGTACTTAACGCGATCAACGCCGCCAAGGCGGCCGGCTTTGAGCCGACGAAGGTGCCGGGGCTCAAGATTGCGTTTGTCGAAGTCACCAGCAAAACACTGCTGAAACAGGGCCAAATAGATTTCGCCGCAAGCGTCGACGTGGATTTGCCTATCGAGTCGGTAAAAGCTGAATTGGACGATGCGCTGACCAACCCGACGGTCAAGACGGCAGAATTCTTAATCGTATTCGACGTTGCATTGGCTAAAGCGAGTCGGCGTGTTCTAAATCTTTCGCCTGTACCATCGATATTGGTCGCCGGTTATAAGACGGTTCCAAATTCTCAGTACAACATTGCGCAAAACGAGGTTAACAATGCCCAGTTGCAAGTCCAACGGGCGGCAATGAGCTCCGCCTCTACAAACGCTCAATATTGTTATGGTATCGGATGTCTCGGGAAAGCGATTGGGCAGATCGCCGCTGCGGCTGCTGAAAGTCAGGCAAGCGATGCCCTGCGCGCGGCGATGGCCAATCTGTCTGCCACTCCACAGTTTGTGGAAGAACCGATTCATCAGGAATACAAATTCGATAAAGCAACCATCGTCGCCCGAAAGGCGATGACGGTGCATTATTATGTTATCGACGAGACAAAAAAGATTTATTTCAAATCCAGTTTTGACGTTAATGAGGAGAAACGATTCAATGTAGCGTATCGAATTTCCGACAAAGACACCAAAAAAAATGATCGCCTTAAAGAGTTTGACACAGAAAAAGATGTCGATGAGTTCGAGAAGGCGGCACCTTCCGTTAAGTTAACTCAGTTGATTGACCATTACCTCGCGAACAAGGGTAAATCCAGGCCGTACACGCACCTTGCCGCTCTGCGTCAAGAGATGCTCACGGATAAAAACAAGGCGCTCGCTAACTTCAAGGCTAATACCTACGATTCCCGACCTTTGAACGATCCGCGCTTCGATAGTGTCGTTGTCGTCTACACAGGTGGTGGATCTCTCGGCAGCGGAGTTTTCGTTAAGCCAGACGTGGTATTGACCAACTGGCACGTGGTCGAAGAATTTAAATTCGTCGAGATGAAGACCTATGACGGCCAAGAGACCTTCGGTAAGGTGCTCGGGAAGGACGTGCGCTTGGATTTGGCCCTGATCAAGGTCCAGAGCAGGGGCAAGCCCGTCAGGTTTTACACCAAGAATACCGTCGATCTCGGCGCGACGGTTGACGCGATCGGCCACCCGCACCGGAAAGAGTTCAGCATCACCCGCGGAATCGTCAGCGCCATACGTAAGCATTTCAGCATTAACATGCCCAAGGGTGCGGGCGATCAGGTGCTTTATGTTCAGACAGATGCGCCGATCAACAAAGGCAATTCGGGCGGCCCGCTATTTCTAGGTGACCATGTGATCGGCATTAATACGTTTGGTGTCAGTAAGGACGTCGCCGAGGGCGTTAATTTTTCCGTCCACTATTCGGAAGTCTTGGATTTTTTGAAAGAGCACCTACCGGGGTTCGTGGTGCTGCAATGACAGGAGACGATCATGGTTGACCGATGCAGGGCGTCATATGCTCGCACCTCCGGTTCATTGTTCAGCGCGCTGGCGATGGCAATCTTGCTGGTCGGATGTGCGGGCAACATCGGCCAACCGACCACGCGTCTCGGCATGGTAAAGGACCCCGGAAGCGGGTTGATGTTCGGCTCGGTAGTAGAGAAAAGCTTGGTAACCGATGCGTCCTTTTACAAGAATCGAAAGATCAAGGTTCGCATCCGGAACACTTCGGGAGATGTGGCTTTTGGGCTCCGACAATTTACGGATCAAATCCGCGCCGCCTACGTGGAGAATGGCTATCAGACGACCGACGGAGACGATTTCGGGCTGCTTGTCGATGTGAATGTCCGCTACAGCGGCCAAGTGCAAACGAACCTCGCTAACGAATTCTCCTTTTTAGGCGCGACGGCTGGCGGCATCGCTGGCGCAAGTACCCACGGAGCCGTCGGCGGCGCCGCGGGCATTGCCGCGGGTGCAACTCTGGGTGCAATAGTCGGCAGTTTCGTTACCGATGACACTTACATTATCGTCGCGGACGTGACTTTTGGCGTGATCAAGGAGACAAGCGATTCACGGAAGACCATCACCTTCAGCCGAAGCGAAAAGCTGAAAAATATCGACGATCCGAACGAGGATGAGAAGGTGACTAAACGCGGGTTCAAACAAGCCCACCGGACGGGCGTGGCGGTGTTTGCCGGCGGACGAAACGTGCCGCAATCCCGGATCGCCGGCGAGGTTCGCCACCGCATCGTCCGCATCGTCAGCGAGTTTATTTAGATTTCGCTATGATGTTCCGACCCGCGCTTGGGTAACCGCGTAAACATCGTTATTTAGTCGGACGCGGAGGCACTTCATCCGCGAAAGTTATCCCACTAGTACCAAACGCCGTTGGCACGGCAACGAAACGCAATCCGAACTTGTTATTCACGAGCACGAGAACGGACTGTCGTCCACTTAGTTTGGCACTCTCAAATAGCATTTCGATGTGCGCTGACTTGAAGACGGGTTGTTGCGATACTTCAACCACCCAGTCTCCTGGAGAAAGTTTGGAAGTTAGAGGGCTCGTCGGATTCACTTTGAGAATCATTACACCTTGGTTTGGTGGATAAGTCGCAGTCGCGCATGACACCTGAGAAATCATGAGCGCCACGAGAATCGAACGCATCGTCGGCGCCAGCAGTTTAGACTTTGGCGCTGAATCGATGGTTTCAAATTTCACGAATCGACCCTCTAATTCGCCGGCTCCAAGTATAGGTATCCGAGGCCCGCGGCGACGCCGAAGCCGCGCGCGCTCTCGATTGCCAGCGGCTGCAGTGTGAATTGGTTGATGCCGGCGCCGACCAGCACCTGTATCCCGGTGCCAACACCTGCGGCCGCCGACGCCCGCCCACCCACATACTTGCCGGCCAGGGGGTGGGAGCCGGCGACATTGCTGGTCGCCCCGAGCACCGTAAATGCGATGGTTTCGGACTTGTTCCAGTTGAGGTCGATGCCGAGGCCGATTCCCGATTCGCCCTTGTAAAGAGCCTGCCGCTCCCCGGTAGCCGAGGTAAACATGCAATTCACCTGTACCGTCGAATGGACTAACAGGTTAATGCCGGAACCTTGGACCTGGTGGCACTTGAGAACACCTAGTTTGAAACCGGGTTCGGCGGCAGCCGCGCCCATGGCGGTGGCGAGAATCAGCGTCGGCGCGAAAATCCACTTTTTCATGGGTACAGTACCTGCGTAGAGGTATCCGACAGTATCGACCGGCGCCGCCGAGCCAGCAACCGACGATTGCGCCGTCGCTTTTAGCGCGCCGGCTCCAGGTACAGATACCCCAGCCCCGCGGCGATGCCGACGCCGCGCGCGCTTTCGATCGCCAGCGGCTGCAGGGTGAAGTGGTTGGAGCCGCCGCCGACCAGCGCCTGCACGCCAGTGCCGATGCCGGCCGAGGCGGACGCCCGGCCGCCGATGTACTTGCCGGCAAGCGGGTGCGAGCCGGCGACGTTGGTGGAGGCGCCAAACACGGTGAAGGCGATCGATTCGGTCTTGTTCCAGTTGAGGTCGATGCCGAGGCCGATGCCGGTCTCGCCGTGGTAGCGGGCCGACGCGCCGCCGGTCAACGAAGTGAACTGGCAACGCACGTTGACGGTCGAGTGAATCAGCAGGTTGATGCCGGTGCCCGGCACTTGGTCGCAGCGCAGCACGCCGAGCTTGACGCCGGGCTCGTCGGCGCGCGCCGCGTCCGAGGCCGCGGCGGTGAGGATCAGGGCAAGCGCCAAAGTCGTCTTACGCATGGAAAAGTCGCCTCCGTCTGGGATGTCAGGGGATCGCCGTTGCCGGAAAGCCTAGCACACGCGCGCCCGTCCGCCAGCGGATTCTCGTCCGCGCCGGAAGGCCGCGTTCGCCCTAGACGTTGAAGCGGCACAGCAGCACGTCGCCGTCCCTGACCTCGTAGTCGCGGCCTTCCTGGCGCATCCGGCCGGCGTCGCGGGCCGGGCCCTCGCCGCCGAGCGCGACGAATTCCCGCCAGCCGATCGCCTCGACGGCGATTAAGCCCTTCTCGAAGTCGGAATGCACGCGTCCCGCCGCCTGCGGCGCCCTGGCGCCGCGCTTCACCGTCCACGCGTGCGCCTCCTTGGCGTTGGCGGTGATGAAGGTGATCAGGTCCAGCGCCCGCATGCCGGCGGCGATGAGGCGCGCCAGTCCGGACTCGGCGAGCCCGAGCGAGGACAGGAATTGGGCCCGCTCGTCGGCGCTGTCGAGGCCGGCGATCTCGGCCTCGATCGCCGCCGAGATGACGACGCACTCGGCGCCCTCGGCCTCGGCGACGCGCTTGGCGGCGCCGGAAAGCGCGTTGCCGCCGGCGGCCGACGCCTCGTCGACGTTGGCGACGTACAACGTCGGCTTCGCCGTCAGCAGCTTGAAATCGTCGAATGCGGCGCGCTCGTCGTCCTCGACTCCAAACGCGCGGGCCGGCCGGCCGCCGTCCAGGTGGTCGACCAGGCGCGTCAGCAGATCGAGCGCGCGCGCCGCATCGGCGTCGCCGCCGCGCGCCTTCTTGGTGAGTCCGTCCTTGCGCTTCTCCAGGCTTTCGATGTCGGCGACCATCAGCTCGGTCGCCACCCAGCCGGCGTCGCGCTCGGGATCCGGCACGCCGGCGACGTGGGCGATGCCGCCGTCCTCGAAGCAGCGCAGCACGTGGACGACGGCGTCGACCTCGCGGATGTGGCTCAAAAACTTGTTGCCGAGGCCCTCGCCGCGGCTGGCGCCCTTGACCAGGCCGGCGATGTCGACGAACTCGAGCTGCGTCGGCACCACCCGGCCGGGCTTGACGATCGCCGCGACGGCTGCGAGCCGCGCGTCCGGCACCGCGACGCGGCCGACGTTGGGCTCGATGGTGGTGAACGGGAAGTTGGCGGCCTCGGCGGCTTGGGTCGCGGTGAGCGCGTTGAACAGCGTCGACTTGCCGACGTTGGGCAGGCCGACGATGCCGCAGTTGAAGCCCATCGCCGCCCGGCCCTAGGCCCCGCCCGGCTTGTCGGGCGCGGGTTTGTCGGTTGCCGCGGCGGCCTTTTCGCCTTGCTTGTCGGGCTTGTCGGATTTGGTCGCCGCCTCGCGCTTTGGCTGGTGCGGCTTGACGTCCAAGGCCACCTTGCTCATGAAGGCGCCGTCGTCGCCCATCACCAGCAGCGGCGCGTGGGCGGCAAGCGCCGCCAGCAGCGCCTCCAGCCACGCCGCGTCGGCCTTGGCGAACGGCCTCAGCACGTGGCCGGTGACCTTGTTGCGGTCGCCGGGGTGGCCGACGCCGAGGCGAACGCGGCGGTAGTCGGGTCCGATGTGCTCGTGGATCGAGCGCAGCCCGTTGTGGCCGGCGTGACCGCCGCCGCGCTTCGCCCGCGCCTTGCCGGCGATCAGGTCGATCTCGTCGTGGAAGACGACGATATCCTCGGGCTCGAGCTTGTAGAACGCCCGTGCCGCCTCGACCGAGCGCCCCGAGGAGTTCATGTAGGTCTGCGGCTTCAACGCCAGCACCCGGGTGCCGGCGATGGTGCCCTCGGCGGCCAAACCCTGGAAACGGCGGCGGAACGGCTGAAACGAATGGCGGCGGACGATCTCGTCGACCGCCATGAAGCCGATGTTGTGCCGATGTTTGACGTATTCGGGGCCCGGGTTTCCCAGTCCGACCAGCAGCAGCATGGGATGGCGCCCTCCGGCCGCCCGGGCGCGGCGTTACCTGTCGCCCCGGCCCTTGCCCTTGCCGCCGCGCGCCTCGCCGCCCGGCGCGCCTCGCGGCGCGGCACCCGGCGCGGCACCCGGCGCGGCGCGTGGCGCGGCGCCCGGCGCGGCGCCCGGGGCAGCACCCGGCGCGGCGCCCGGCGCCGGCGCGCCTTCCGCCGGCACGCCTTCGGCGCCCGGAACGCCCTCGACGGCAACGCCCTCGGCGCCCGGGACCACCGCGCCCTCGGCGGCGGCCGCCGTTTCCTCGACCTCGACCAGGATCGTCGGCGCGGTGATGGTGGCCACGGTGAAGTTACGCTTGATGGTGAGCTGCACGTCGGGCGGCATCTCGATCGATTCCACGTGCAGGCTGTCGCCGATGTCGAGCCCGGTCAGGTCGCACATGATGAATTCGGGGATGGCGTCGGGGCGGCAGCGCATCTCGATGGCGTGGCGGACGACGTTGAGCACGCCGCCGCGTTTCAGTCCCGGCGCCTCGGCCTGGTTGCGGAAGCGCACCGGGACGTTGACGTTGACGCGGGTGTCGGGGCCGAAGCGCATGAAGTCGACGTGGATCGGACGGTCGGTGATGGGGTCGAACTGGACCTCGCGCGCCAGCGTGCGGTGTTTCTTGCCGCCGACCTCGATCTCGAAGATGTGCGAGTAAAACCCGGGCGCGGTGAGCTGGTCCATCAGCGCCTTCGGCTCGACCGTGATCAGCACCGGCTCGTCCTTGGTGCCGTATATGATGCCGGGGACGCGGCCGGCGCGGCGAGCCGCCCGCGCGGCGCCCTTGCCGGTGCCGGTGCGCGGCTCGGCGGCAAGCGATACCTGGACCATCTGAAACTCTCCTCAATACCCGCCGGCGACGGCGGAAATCCGCCAAAATCGGGCGCCCGGCCGGGATCGCCCCGGGGCGCGCGGCGCATACATAGCCGCCCACGGCCGGGCGGTCAATAACCGCCCCGCCGCGGCCGCCGCCGGCCGGGGGTCAGTCGAACAGGCTGGAAACCGAGGATTCGTCGCTGATGCGGCTGATCGCCTCGGCGATCAGCGGCGCGATGGTCAACTGCTCGATGTTGCGCGACACCCGCACCGCCTCGGTGGCTCGGATGCTGTCGGTGATCACCAGCTTTTCCAGCGGCGACGACGTCACCCGCGCCACCGCGCCGCCGGACAGCACCCCGTGGGTGACATAGGCGTGCACCGACTTGGCGCCCTGCGCCATCAGCGCCTCGGCGGCATTGCACAGCGTGCCGGCGGAATCGACGATGTCGTCGACCAGCACGCAGCGGCGTTTCTCGACTTCGCCGATGATGTGCATGACCTCGGAGACGCCGGCGCGCTCGCGCCGCTTGTCGATGATGGCGAGCTCGGCGCCGAGCCGTTTCGCCAGCCCGCGGGCGCGGAACACGCCGCCGACATCCGGCGACACGATCACCAGGTCGTCGCCGTCGAGTTTTTCCTTGATGTCCTTCACCAGCACCGGGGCGGCGTAGAGGTTGTCGGTCGGGATGTCGAAGAAGCCCTGGATCTGGCCGGCGTGCAGATCCAGGGTCAGCACCCGGTCGGCGCCGGCCTCGGTGATCAGGTTGGCGACCAGCTTGGCCGAGATCGGCGTCCGCGGCCCCGACTTGCGGTCCTGGCGGGCGTAGCCGAAATACGGGATGACGGCGGTGGTGCGCTTGGCCGAGCCGCGCCTGAGCGCGTCCAAGGCGACCAGCAGCTCCATCAGGTTGTCGTTGGCCGGATAGGAGGTCGACTGAATGACGAAGACGTCCTCGCCGCGGACGTTCTCCTCGATCTCGACGAACACTTCCATGTCCGAAAAGCGGCGGATGCTGGCCTTGGTCAGCGGCAAATTCACGTGAGCGGCAATCGCCTCGGCGAGCGGCCTATTGCTGTTACCGGCGAGAATTTTCATGTCGCTGCGGTCACCGTGGCGCGCCTTGCTGGATCTTTTCGGCTGGCGTGAATGCGGCGGAATTTAACAGCCCATCCGCGGGCTGTAAACGGGATTCCCCGACGTTGCGCGGGCGTTCTCGGCGCGCCCTTCGGGCGATGCAACCGTCGAGTCCGGTCGGCCTCAGCGCGGCGGCGGCGGCGCCCGTCCCGGCTCGCGGGGCAGGTCCGGCAGCGGCGGCACCGGCGGCAGGTCGAGACGCGACGATTGCTTCTCGCCGACGCCGAACAACTCCTGGATGCCGGTGACGGCGGCATGGGAGACGATCTCGGCGATTCGGCCCCACGGGCCGTCGAGGCTGCCGGCCTTCACCGCGTTCTCCTGCACCGCCTTGCCGACCTCCTCGCCGGAAATGGTGTTGACCGCCCACACGATCTTCGCCTGCTGTCGGCCGTTGACGGCGGGGCCGACCTCGACCCGCCCCTGGATGATGAAGCCGGCCTGGCGCGGATCGTCGGTCACCGTGAGATCGCGCTTGCGCAGCGCCGCCTTCATGGCGTTGGTCAGCGACACGTTGCCGTCGCCCGGTGCGCCTTCGACCGACCGGATCAGGAACGACGGCCGGCTCCACACCACGGGCGGCGGATCGGGCACTAGGCTGGCGCTCTCGCCCGGCACCGGCATCAGGACTGGCGGAGGCTTGCGCGGCGTTGCGTCCTCGACCGGTTCCTCGCGCGGCTGGCGTGGCGGCGGACCCTTGCTCAACAGCTTCGGGCGGCCGGTCTCGGCCGGCTTCGGCGGCGACGGTTGCGGCGGCGCGCTCAACGCCGCCGTCTCGACCGGCGTTTCCCGCGGTTTCGCGGTCAATGCCGACGGCGCCGCCGCCGGCCGGCGCGGGATCACCTTCGGACGCACCGACGGCGTCTTGGGCGACGCGGCGGCGGTGGGCTTTGCCGGCAGCGTTGCGGCCTCGCCGGCGGTCTCGGCGGTCGGCGCCGGCGACGGCGCGGGGGTTGGCTTTTCGCTCGCCTGCGTCGGCGCGGCGGCGGCCGGTTGCGGCAATGGCGCGGCGGTCGTTGCTGCCGCCGGCGCCGAAACAGCCGGCTTCGACGGTGCCTCGGCCAGCGCCATCGGGCTCACGTAATCGCGGACCATGCCGGCGACCATCGGGCCGGCGTCGGCGACTAGCAGGTTGATCGCCTCCGGAGCGCCGTTCTGCCACAGTTTCTTGTCGACGACGATCTGGTGGCGGTACTCGGCGACGGAAGTGCCGTAAGGCGCCTTCAGCGCCCACGCCGCGGTCACCCAATAGACGCTGTCGCGTTCCTGCACCTCGACGACGCGCCCCGACACGGTCGGTCCCATTTCGTTGGCCTTGTCGGCCAGCACCGCGGGCTTGTTGGCGTCGCGTAGCGCCGCCGCGATGGCGTCGGCGAGCACCAGCCGCGCCACCGAGGTGACACCCTCGACCGGCGTCACGTAGATCAGCTTCGAGGCATCCGCCGACGATCGGGACTGCGCCGCCGCGGGCTGGCCGGTCGGCGGCCCGGCGGTCGGCGCCTTTTCGGTCGGCGCACAGGCGTTCATGCCCGAGACGGCGAATGCGGCTATCACCAGCGTGCGAAGGACGTGCTGCATCACCCTGACATTCAGGAACGCGTACGGATTCCCCCGGCGCCCAGGCCGCCGACATGCACCGCGCCCGCTACCGCCGCTGCCCATGCCGGCGGTATCGGGTCGCGAATCGATTCGCCCCAGGAATCTATCACGAACACGGAAAAAATTCACGGAAACCAAGGAGATTCAGGGCCGTCGGCGGACTCGACTCGCGGCCGCCGAGTCAGCCGCCGCCGGAAAACGGTTCGGTCATCGCCCCGACGTGAATCCGTCATCACCCCGGGGGCGTTGGTGTCGCGCTGGGATTTGCGGGCTTTCTCGGCCGCGCCGCGACGCCCTCGATCTCCAGCCCGGGCGGCGGCAGCGGCGCCAGGCCGGCGGCCGCCGGAATCTGCGTTTCGAGCCGGCGCGCCGACGCATCGGGACGGAACTGATCGGTGCCGGCGGCCCGGAGCACGCCCCGGATTCCGCCGAGCGCGGCATCGGCGACGACGATGGCGATCTCGCCCCACGGGCCGTCGAAGGTACCGGCAGCGACCATGTTCTTCTGCGTCGCGCGGCCGATCTCGCGGCCATCCTGGGTCAACACCCGCCACACGATCTCGATGCGCTGCAGGCCGTCCTTCGGCTGGCCGAGGCTGACCCGCCCGTCGAGCACGAACTCGGCGTATCGGCGGTCGTAGGCGACGGCGATGCCGGCGCGTTCGACGGCGGTGGTAATGGCGCGAGCGAGCGCCTGGTTGCCGTTGCCGGGCGCGCCGGTGATGCCGTTGACCCACAATCCGGCGACCCGCGGCCGCACCGGCTTCAGGCTGTCCTCCTCCCTCTCGATGCTGGCGGCGATGAACGCCGGCACGTTGTCGCCGACCTCGGCGATGATGCGCGGCGAGCCGTATTCCCACTCCTCGCGATCGCCGCCGACGCCCTGCACGTCGGTGCCGAGCGGCTTGCCGTCGATGTCGGTCAGCGTCCAGCGGATCAGCGCCACGTTGTCGAACGACGGATCGGTACGGTTGAGTTCGGCGCGGCCGCGCAGGTGGTAGCGGCTGGTGGTCGGCTCGTCGATGACCACCTTGATGCCCTTGGCCCGTAATCCCTCGGCCACCGAGTCGACCAGGAGCTGCGACATCGGCAACGACACGCCCTCGATCGGCGCGATCCAGACGCCGGCGGTGGCAATCTCCATCACCAGCGGATTCGGCGGCGCTTCCGCCTCCGGCTTAAACGGTCGCGGCAGCGGCCCGCAGGCGGCAACCGTCATCGCCGCCATCAGCATCGTCGCGACCAGCGCGCGCGTGGCCCGATGGACGCCGGCTCGAATTCCGGTCACATCAGCGCGCATGCCACCACCAGCGCGATCAGCATCGCCGCCACGAGGATGATAATATGCGGCATCGCGCGCCTCCATCAGCCGTCGAGCGCAATCGCCGAAAGGCCGCGGCCGTAGTCGCGCTCGCGCTTCAGCGTGGCGCGGCGGTAGCTGAAGAACCGTTCCTCGTCGGCGCAGGTGTCGGCGGCGGCCACCTCGACCGCGCCCAAATCGAGCGCGCCCAGGCGGCGGGCGACGAACCCGGGCAAATCGAACAGGTAATGGCCGGCGCGCGGCGCGACGACGAAGAGATCGGCGTTGCCGGGATCGGCGGCGACGAAGCGGGCATGGAACTCCGGCCCGACCTCGTAGGATCGCTGCTGGATGCACGGGCCGACGGCAGCGGCGATGCGCCGCTTGTCCGCGCCCAGCCGGCACATCGCTTCGACCGCCGCCTCGATGACGCCGTCGAGCGCGCCGCGCCATCCCGCGTGGGCGGCGCCGACGACGCCGGCGTCGGCGTCGGCCATCAGCACCGGCGCGCAATCGGCGGTGAGCACGCCGAGCGCGACGCCCGGCGTGGCGGTAACGGCGGCGTCGGCGTGCGGCATTTGGCCCTTAGGCCACGGCTTCTCGACGAAGGCGACCTCCGTCGAGTGGACCTGATAGAGCGTCGCCAGCGCGCCGTCGGCAAGATCGAGCCGCGTCATGGCGCGCGCCCGGTTGTCGGCGACCCGCGCCGGGTCGTCACCGGATCCGAAGCCGCAGTTCAGCGACGCGAAGGCACCTTCGCTGACGCCGCCCGCGCGGGTGAAGAACGCGTGCCGGACGCGACCGATCCGGTTGAGCGCATCGGCGGTGATCATGCGGTCAATTATTCACCAATCGTCGGCGATGGGAAGGGCCGCCGCCGGGCCGCCGGCGGCGACGGCGGTCAGGCGAAACCGGCAGGCTTCGGCATGCCAGGGCTGGCCAAGGCGAGCGCCTTGAACAGCCGCCCCATGGCATCGCCGCCGGTCAGCCGCTGCAGCGCCGCGTCGATGTCGCCGGCGCGCCCCGGCGACGCTTTTTTGAGCGAATCGGCGCGCATCCGGATGCCGAGCGCGGTCAACCAGCGGCCCTGGTCGATCGGTCCGAACACCTGCGCGCCGGCGGCGCCGGCGGCCCGCTTCAGCGCCTGGAAATCGACGTGGGCGGTGAGGTCGGCGTCGCCCGGATCGGCAAGCGGCGCCGCGTAGCGATGGCCCTTCACCGCCTGCAGCGTATCGCCGAGCGCCGTGGCGTCGTGGCCGTAGTCGACGATCAACGCCAGGCCGCGGTGGCGTTGCAGCCGCCGGCCGACGGCGGCGGCGAGCGCCACCCCGGCCGGACACGTCTCGAACACCGCGCCGAGAGGCGCCTTGATCGGCGCCCGCGGCGCCTCGTCGCGGGTCGGCGGTTTGGCGGCGAGCGTGAAGGCGAAGCCGCCGGTCTTGCCGGCGACGACCAGCTTCTCGCGCCAGCCGTCACGGGTCATCACGAACTGCCGCACCGGCAAGACGTCGAAGAATTCGTTGGCGACGACGATCAGCGGCCCCTGCGGGATCTTGGAAAAAGCGTCGAGCCATTGCGGCGGATGCCCGACCATGCCGGCGAGCGTTTCCTCTTGCCTGGCGCGCAACGCCGGGCTGACCTCGACCAATGACAGCCGCGCCGCCCGGTTGAATCCGTCGACGACTTTGCCGGCGCGCAGCGCGTCGGCGATCAAGGTGCCGCGTCCGGGTCCGAGTTCGACCAACTGGAACGACTCCGGCCGGCCCATCGCCTGCCAGGCTTCGGCGCAGGTCAGGCCGATCAGCTCGCCGAACATCTGGCTGATCTCCGGCGCGGTGATGAAGTCGCCGCCGCGGCCGAACGGGTCGCGGCCCATGTAGTAGCCGTGCGCCGGATCGGTGAGCGACAACGCCATGAATTCGGCGACGGTGAGGGGCCCGCGCTCGGCGATGCGTTGCTTCAGGACGTCGGCGAGGCCCGGCACCGGTTCAGCCTCCGGCGGCGTCGCGCCCCGCCCGGCCGATCAGGTAGAAGCCGGCGATCAGCAGCGGCACCGAAAGCCACTGGCCCATGGTAGTGCCGAAACCGAGGAAGCCGATGTGGGCGTCCGGCTGGCGGAACAGCTCTCCGACCATCCGCACCGCGCCGTAGCCGGCCAGGAACACGCCGGTCAACAGGCCGGGCCGGCGGCGCAGCCTCTCGTCGCGTGCCAGCCACATCAGCACCGCGAACAACAGCGCGCCCTCGCCCAACGCCTCGTAGATCTGGCTCGGATGGCGCGGACTCGGGCCGCCGCGCGGGAACACCACCGCCCACGGCACGTCGGCGACGCGGCCGAACAGCTCGCCGTTGATGAAGTTGGCGACGCGGCCGAAGAACAGCCCGACCGGCGCCACGCAGGCGAGCCGGTCGGCGAACGGCAGCATCGGGATCTTGCGCTTGCGGCAGAACAGCACGCCGGCGACGACGACCCCGGCCAGCCCGCCGTGGAACGACATGCCGCCCTGCCACACGGCGAGCGCGGCCATCGGATGCGCCATATAATAGGCGGCGTTATAGAACAGCACGTAGCCGATCCGTCCGCCAAGCACCACGCCGAGGGTCGCCCACACCAGGAAGTCGTCGATGTCCTCGAGCGTCGCCGCCTCCGGCGGGCGCACCGCCAACCGCCGCATCAGCCGCCAGCCGAGCAACAGGCCGGCGATGTAGGCGAGCGCGTACCAGCGGACGACGAACGGCCCGAAGCCGATCAGCACCGGATCGATGTTGGGAAAGGGGATGACGAAGGTCATGCGCTCAGCGTCGTTGCCTTGCCGCGCCGTCTCAACGATACGGATCGTCGGCGGCGAGGAAGCCGGTCACGTATTCGTCGACGCCGGCCTCGAGCTCGGTGAACGGGCGCTTGTATCCGGCTGCGCGCAATCGCTCCATGTTGGCCTGCGTGACGTATTGGTACTTGGCGCGGATCGCCACCGGCGTCGGCACGTACTTGATCTTCGGTTTCTTGCCGAGCGCCTGGTAAACCGCCCTGGTCAGATCGGCGAAGCTGCGCGCCTTGCCGGTGCCGCAGTTGTAGAGGCCGCTGACGCCCGGGTTGGCGAGCAGCCACAGTACGATGTCGATGCAGTCGCCGATCCACACGAAGTCGCGCCGCTGTTCGCCGTCGGCATAGTCCGGATGGTGCGACTTGAACAGGATCGCCGGCTCGCCGTCGCGGGCGTTCGGGAACACCTGACAGGCGACGCTGCGCATGCGGTCCTTGTGGTATTCGTTGGGGCCGAACACGTTGAAGAACTTGAGCCCGGCCCACTGTGGCGGCCGCGGCTCGTTGTTGGCGATCATCCGCGCCACCTGGCGGTCGAACAGGTGCTTCGACCAGCCATAGGCGTTCATCGGCCTGAGCCTGGCCAGCGCCGCCGGCGCACTGTCGTCGTCGAAGCCCTCGGCGCCGTCGCCGTAGGTCGCGGCGCTCGAGGCATAGATGAAGCGCACGTGGTGCTGGGTGCACCACCGCCACAGCGCCAGCGACAGGCGGTAATTGGTGTCGATGATCAGATCGACGTCGGTCTCGACGGTCGACGAGACGGCGCCCATGTGGATCACCGCCACGATGTTGGTGGCGTTGGCGTCGAGGAAGCCGAACAGCTCCTCCGGCGGCACCACGCCCGCGAGCTCGCGCTTGGCGAGGTTGCGCCACTTGTTGCCCTGGCGCAGGCGGTCGCAGACGACGACCTTGCCGAGGCCTTGGCTTTCCAGCCCCCAGACGATGTTGGAGCCGATGAACCCGGCGCCGCCGGTGACCACGTACATTGCCGATACCGCCAGTTTATTGCCGCCTTGAGGTCCCCGCCCTTATAGGGCCGAGCCGCCGGTGTCGCAAGCGGCGCGGCCGGCGTTGCCGGACGCGCCCCCAGCGCCCATAATGACGGCGAACACCGTGCCCGGAGACGACGCCATGCAGACCAAGAGCCGCCTCTTCGACGATCTCGCTAAAGTCGCGGGCGGCGCGGTGACGACGCTCGCCGGCGTCAAGGCCGAGGTCGACGGCTTGGTGCGCCAGCGCGTCGAGCGGCTGCTCGCCGGCGCCGACATGGTGCCGCGCGACGAATTCGACGCGGTCAAGGCGATGGCGGCCAAGGCGCGCGCCGAGCAGGAGCGGCTGGAAGGCCGCGTCGCCGCGCTCGAGAAGCGGCTCGCCGCGACCGCCGCCAAGCCGCCGCGGCGCGCCCGGCGCAAAGCCGCCGGACACCGCCGCAAGCGCCGCACCGCCTGAGCCGCCGCCCGCCGCCGCGGCCGCCGCAGCGGTTATCCACATATAATGCCGCCCCGCCGCCACTTGCCCCTTGCGCGCGAGTCCGCCTTCAGGCACCCTATCCCTTGTAACGACCGGGCCAGGTTTCACCATATTTGGTGGCACCTACCAGATATTGGGGGCCAACCCCATCCGGTCCGCGCTTCGGCCGCCGCCACGGGCAAGAAGGGGGAGCGGGCATGGCAACACTCAACATCCAACAGCACGCGGTTTCGACCAATCCGCTCGACATCGTCGAGCAGTTGGTCGAACGCAACGACTGGGCGTTCGATCGCCGCGGCGACGACGAGATCGCCGTCCAGGTGCCCGGCACCTGGTGCGACTACAGCCTGTTCTTCGCCTGGAACGAGGAGGTCGGCGCGATGCACTTCAGTTGCGCCTTCGACATGCGGGTGCCGCCGGAGCGGCGGCCGTTCGTCCACGAGCTCCTGGCGATGGTCAACGAGAAGATGTGGATGGGGCACTTCGGATTGTGGGCCGACGAGGGATTGCCGATGTTCCGGCACGCGATGCCGATGCGCGGCACCCACGGCCCGACCCGCGAGCAGATCGAGGATCTGGTCGACGTCGCGATCCTGGAATGCGAGCGTTTCTATCCGACGTTCCAGTACGTGATCTGGGGCGGCAACACCGCCGCCGAAGCGATCGCCGCCGCCATGGTGGAGACTTTGGGGGAAGCCTGATGGCGGGGCGCCGTCCAATCGCCGAATACGCCCGCCCGACCATCTAGGGCGATGGCGCAGGCGCTGGTCCTCGTTGGCGGCGGCAAGATGGGCGGCGCGCTGCTCGCCGGCTGGCTTGCGCGTGGGGTGGTCGCGGCCGGCCAGATCACCGTGGTCGAGCCGGACGCCAAGGCCGCCAAGGCGATCCGCCGCCGCCATCGCGTCGCCGTCGCCGCCGGTCCCGACGCATTGCGCCGGCGGCCGGCCACCGTGGTGTTCGCGGTCAAGCCGCAGGTGATGGACGCCGTCGCTCCCGCCTACGGGCGCTTTGCCAGCCCCGCCACCGTGTTCCTGTCGATCGCCGCCGGCAAGACCATCGGCTATTTCCAGGCGCGGCTCGGGCCCAAGGCGGCGATCGTGCGCGCGATGCCCAACACGCCGGCGGCAGTCGGTCGCGGCATCACCGTCGCGGTCGCCAACCGGCGCGTCGGCAAGGCGCAGCGGCAACGCTGCGACCGTCTGTTGGCGGCGGTCGGCGAAGTGGCGTGGATCACCGACGAGGCGCTGATGGACGCGGTGACGGCGGTGTCCGGCTCCGGCCCGGCCTACGTGTTTCTGCTCGCCGAGTGTCTCGCCGAGGCCGGTCGTGAGGCCGGGCTGCCGGGCGGTCTCAGCGCCCGCCTCGCCGCTGTCACCGTCGCCGGGGCGGGCGAGTTGCTGCACCGCTCCGGCGATGCGCCGGCGACCTTGCGCAAGAATGTCACCAGCCCCGGCGGCACCACCGCCGCCGCGCTGGCGCGGCTGATGGCGGCCAATGGACTGCAGCGGCTGCTCACCCGCGCCATCGCCGCGGCCGCCAGACGCTCCAAGGAGCTTGCCGGCTAGGGCCAGCGCGCCGTTCCGCGGTGACAACGGTCTCGGCCTTTTCCATGCGGCCGCGATCGGCGAAGATAGGCGGTCATGGCCAAGCGACCCCGCACCAGCAAGCGCCGACCCGGCCCGCGTCAGGGCACCGGCCGCGAGCGGCGCGAGCGCATCCTCGAGGCGGCGCTGAAGCTGGCCGCCGAGCGCGGCTGGCGGCGCACCGGCCTCGCCGACATCGCCCGCCAGGCCGGCGTCGGCCTCGACCAGCTCTGCGCCACGTTCCCGTCGAAGGCGGCGATCGTCGGCGGCCTGATCCGGCGCACCGATGTACGCGCGCTGGCCCTCGGCCCGGCCGAAGGGTCGTCGGCCCGCGACCGGTTGTTCGACATGCTGATGCGCCGCTTCGACGCCCTCGCCGCCGATCGCGCCGGCATCGCCGCCATCCTCGGCGATCTCTGCCGCGACCCGGCGACGGCGCTTTGTCACGCGCCGAGGCTGATGGTGTCGATGGCGTGGATGCTGGAGGCCGCCGGGCTGACCGCTTCTGGACCGATCGGACTGTTGCGCGTCAAGGGTCTGGCGGCGGTCTATCTGTGGGCGCTGCGCGCCTGGCTCGCCGACGACAGCCGCGATCTCGCCAAGACCATGGCCGCCCTCGACCGCGGGCTCAGGCAGGCGGAAGCCCTGGCCGCCCTGCTCAACAAAGGCCGCGACCGCGCCGCCAAGGCGGCCAAGACGGCGGCCCGCCAGGCGAGCAAAAAGACCCCGCAAAAGGCTGCCAAGGGCGGCAAGCGGCGGCGGCGCTGACCCCTGGCCAGAGCTCGCCGCGCCGTTTGCGGCGGCGGCCGGCGTCGGCCGTCGCCGGCCCGCCGTCACGGTCGCCCCGGATAACCCATAAGCCCCGTCCCGCCCGGAATTCCGGGCTTTTTACTGCAGTCGCGAAGAAAAGCCCTCGATTTTTTTGTGCAGTGCAATATTTTTCTTGACAACGCTCGGGAACGCCACCATATTGGCCTTATGCTGCAGTGCAGCAGAAAGGCCGCATGCCACCCTGGAAACCGTCCCGATGGACGCTGCGCTGCCCCTGGATCAACCGAGTGACGAGATGACATCAAGGAGTACCCCGATGACCGCCACCAAAGCCAATGCCGGCGCTAAATCCGGCGCCAACTACAACCCGTATCCGTTCTTCGAGTTCGACATGACCAAGGTGCTGGCGGCGTTCGACCCCAGCAAGTTCGCCGGCGAATTCGCCAAGATGGCCGACCGCTATCAGGTCCCTGGTTTCGACGTCGAGGCGCTGGGCGAGTCCCATCGCCGCAACGTCGAGGCGCTGACCGCCGCCAACCGCACCGCCGTTGAAGGCGTGCGCGCGCTGGCCAAGCGGCAGGCCGCGATCCTGCAGGAGACCCTCGACGTCGCCAAGGAGGCCTTCGGCCAGATCGGCAAGTCCGGCTCGCCGCAGGAGGCCGCCGCCAAGCAGGCGACGATCGCCAAGCAGGTGTTCGAGACCGCCGTCGCCAACGCCCAGGAGATCGGCGAGATGGTCGCCAAGTCGAACGCCGATGCCGCCGACGTCATCACCGGTCGCATCGCCGAAGGTCTCGACGAGATCAAGACCCTGGCCGAGAACCTGAAGAAGTAGTTACCCCCAAGCTCCTTCACCGAACGAAAAGGGCCGCTCTCTCCTCCCGGAGCGGCCCTCTCTTTTTGCCCGCTTGCCGGGCCGCGCCGATTGCCGCACGGTGCAGCTCGGGCGCGCGCCGCGCCGGCACCGGCGACCGACAGGGAGGGATTTCATGACCATCGCTTACGACGATTTTGCCCGCGTCGACGTGCGCGTCGGCACGGTAAGGCGCGCCGAGCCGTTTCCCGAGGCCCGCAAGCCGGCGCTCAGGCTGTGGGTCGATTTCGGCCCCGCCATCGGCGAGAAGAAGACCTCGGCCCAGATCACCAAATATTATCGCCCCGACGCCCTGATCGGCCGCCAGGTGGCGGCGGTGGTCAACTTCCCGCCGAAGCAGATCGGCAAGTTCCTGTCCGAGGTGCTGGTGCTCGGTTTCCCCGACGACGACGGCGCGGTGGTGCTGATCGGTCCCGATCGGCCGGTGCCGGACGGCGGAAAATTGTTCTGAGGCGCGGCGGCGACGGTCAGTCGGCCCTCGGATTGCGCGGCGCCGCAACCCCGACCAGCCCCAAGGCCGTCGCCTCGAACACCGCCTGGGTGCGGTTGGCGACGCCGAGCGCCTTCAGCACCGCGGCGACGTGCAGCTTGACCGTACCCTCGGCGAGGCCGAGGGCGCGGGCGATGCGCTTGTTGGAATGGCCGCGGGCAACGAGACGGAGCACGTCCATCTGGCGCGGCGTCAGGCGCGGTGGCTTTGCCTGCCCGCTTCCCTCTCGTTGCCGGCCGCCGCCGGGCGTATTTGCCTTCGGCCGGCTTTTGCGTTCGGTCGTGATGCCTCCCCCCCCTTCGCACCCTGAGCGCGAATCTTTCTTCTCTTATACACCCTTTGGCGGCTGTCACAATATGTCTGCGCACCGGCTGCCGGCGGCGAAAACCGGCGGTTGCGGCAAGCCGAACGAGGTCGGCCAAGGGGTTGCGATGACGCTGGAATTTTCGTCGTTGGCTACAGCGGCACGCGCAGCCGCGCCCTCAAGCCGCCATTGGGGGAGGCGCTGAGCGCGATGTCGCCGCCGTGGCCGCGCATCACGTCGCGGGCGATGGTCAGCCCGAGCCCGACGCCGCCGGTGCCGGGGTTGCGCGAGCCGTCGAGCCGGTAGAACGGCTTGAACACGTCGTCGAGCTGGTTTTCGGGGATGCCGGGGCCATCGTCGTCGACGGTGATTTCGACCGCGTCGCCGCGTTGCCCGGCGCGGACGCTGACGTGGTCGGCGTACTGAATGGCGTTGTCGATCAGGTTGGTCAGGCAGCGCTTGAAGGCATTCGGGCGGAGCGGCACCATCAATTGGCCCTCGGTGTGCAGATCGATGACGCCGCCTTTTCGCCGGGCCTGGGCGGCGGCCTCGTTGAGCAGCGCCGTGAGGTCGGTCGGCTGCGGCTCCTCGGCGCCCTCGCCGCGCGCGAAGGCGAGATAGCCATCCAGCATGTGCTCCATGTCGGCGATATCAGCCTTCAGCTCGGCGGCGCCCTCGGCGTCGCCCAGCATCTCGAGCTGCAACTTCATCCGCGTCAGCGGCGTGCGCAGGTCGTGGCTGACGCCGGCAAGCATGTCGGTGCGTTGGCTGATCTGGCGGATGATGCGCTCGCGCATCGCCAGGAACGCGGCGGCGGCCTGGCGCACCTCGGCGGCACCCTCCGGTTTGAAGGTGGAAACCTCGCGACCCTTGCCGAAGTTGTCGGCGGCGATCGCCAGCCGACGGATCGGCTTGACCTGGTTGCGCATGAAGATTGTCGCCAGCGCGAACAGGATCAGCGACGTGCCGACCATCCAGATGACGAAAACGTAGGCGGTCGAGCTGAACAGCCGTTTGCGCGGCGTCACCACCCTGAGCACGCCGTTGGCCAGTTGGATGTCGATGACGACGTCGCGGTCATGGGTTTCGGTGTCGATGCGATACGGACGGCCGACGTGGCTGTCGAGGGCTTCCGTCAGCGTCGTCTCCATCAATCCGCTGTACGTCCGCTTGGCGTTGGGCAGCACGGCGCCGGCGTCGAACAGCATTGCCATTTCCATGTTGTTGGCGGCGATGCGGAAGATCCACTCCTGGTTTTCCCGGCCGGGGTACTGGCGCACTAGGTTGATGACGGCGGCGATGTCGCCGGCGACGCCGCGCGCCAGCCGTTGCGACACCTTGTCCCAGTGGGTCTCCCAAAAGATCGCCGCCGACACCAGTTGCAGGATCACCAGCGGCATAACGATGATGAGGAGCGAGCGGCCGAGCAGGCTCTTCGGCAGGAATTGCTTGATGGTGGTAGTGATCGGGCCCATCGGGTCATCAATCCGGACGCAGGACGTAGCCTTTACCGCGCACCGTCTGCAGGTAGCGCGGCAATTTCGGGTCGTCCTCTATTTTACGCCGAAGCCGCGTCACCTGCACGTCGATCGCTCGGCCGCCGCCGCCGGCGCCGGTCAGCCGGATCAGCTCGTCGCGGCTCAGCACCTGGCCGGGGCGGCCGGCCAACGCCCCCAGCAGCGACGCCTCGACGTCGGTGAGCCGGATCGGCCGGCCGGCGCGGCTGAGTTCGCCGCGCGCGGTCTGGAACAGCACCTCGCCCATGCGCACCTCGGCCGCCGGCTGCGCCGGCGCCGGCGCGCGCTTGAGAATGTTGTTGAGGCGCAACACCAGCTCGCGCGGTTCGAACGGCTTCACCAGGTAATCGTCGGCGCCCTTCTCCAATCCGGTTATGCGGTCCTCGGGCTCGGCCATCGCCGTCAGCATCAGGATCGGCACGTCGTTGGAACGACGCAGACCCTGGGCGAACGCAAGCCCGCTTTCGCCCGGCATCATCAGGTCGAGGACGATGACGTCAAATTCGAGCGTCGCCAGCTTGGCGCGCGCGTCCTCGGCATCGGCGGCGGCGGCAACCATGAAGCCATTGTCGGTGAGATAATTGCGCAGCAGCCGCCGCAGGCGGTCATCATCGTCAACCACCAGGATGTGGGCCTGCCCGGCGGTGGCCCGTTCGGCGCTCAAATCGCCGTCGGCCGCGCCGGCCGGGCGACCCGCTCGCGGTCCTCTTCATTGATGACGCCGCGCAGCACGGTGCGGAAGCCTTCGACCGCCTCGGCGCCGGCGGCGCGGAAGGCGTCGGCGATGCGCTGGCTCTGGCGGTCGGTCAACAGCCGCTCGAGATCGGCGCCCTTGGCGGTCAGGAACAGGCGGCGGCGGCGGCGGTCGACCTTGTCGGTGCGTTGGTGCACGAAGCCGTCGTTGATCAATTCACCGAGCACGCGCGACAGACTCTGCTTGGTGATCTTCAGGATCTGCAACAGTTCGCTGACGGTGATGCCGGGGTTGGCGCCGACGAAATAGATGACCCGGTGATGGGCGCGGCCGAAACCGTAGTCGGCGAGGATGGCGTCGGCTTCGCCGGTAAAGTCGCGGTAGGCGAAGAACAGCAGCTCCATCGCCTGACGCAACTCGGCGTCGCGCAGGAACAGGGGGTTGGCGCGATGCTTCGCGCGGAACGAGGTGTCGGCCATCGGGTCGTGTGCTCCACTTCGGGGTCGGCCGCGCCGCCGGTCGGGCGGTTGCCGTCGGCGTCCGGGCGGACGGCCCGAGACGCGGCCGGCGGCGGGGCATTTAAGTCAGTGTTATTGACATATATGCCCAAGAATGCTACCCAACGCAAGAACCTTCGGGAGGAACCGCCTACTAAGAAAGAAAATTTCATGGAAGCCAAACCGTTCGACGACCGCGACGGGGTGATCTGGTTCAACGGCGAGATGGTGCCCTGGCGCGATGCACGAATCCACATACTGACCCATGCACTGCACTACGCGTCCTGCGTGTTCGAGGGCGAGCGCTCCTACGGCAGCGCCATCTTCAAGCTGACCGAGCACTCCGAACGCCTGGCCGCCTCGGCGGCGGTGCTCGGCTTCAAGCTGCCCTACAGCGTCGCCGAGATCGACAAGGCTTGCATCGAGACCTGCAACGCCAACGGCATCGTCGACGGCTATGTGCGGCCCGTCGCCTGGCGCGGCTCGGAGATGATGGGCGTGTCGGCGCAGGCGACCCGCATCAACGTCGCCATCGCCGCCTGGCCGTGGCCGTCGTATTTCTCGCCCGAGGCGCGCATGAAGGGAATCCGTTTGCTCACCTCCAAGTGGCGCCGTCCCGCCCCCGACACCGCGCCGGTGAAGGCGAAGGCGGCCGGGCTTTACATGATCTGCACGCTGTCCAAGCACGCCGCCGAGGACCAGGGCTACCACGACTCGCTGATGCTGGACTGGCGCGGCCGCATCGCCGAGGCGACCGGCGCCAACATCTTCCTGTCGTTCGGCGACGGCAAGCTGCACACGCCGACGCCGGACTGCTTCCTCGACGGCATCACCCGGCGCACCGTGATCGGGCTGGCAAAATTGCGCCAGATCGAGGTCGTCGAGCGCGCCATCATGCCCGACGAGCTGCCGAAGGCGACCGAGATTTTCCTTACCGGCACGGCCGCCGAGGTGACTCCGGTCGGCGAGATCGACGGAAGGACGTTTAAGGTCGGCGCCATCACCAAGGCGATGATGGAAGACTACGACAAGGCGGTCGGCAAGGCGCCGGCGGCGATACCCTCGGCGCGCGCCGGCGGCAAGGTCACTGCCGCGTACTAGAGACGTCCGCCGGGCTCCTTGAGCGCGCGGGCGGTCAGCTCGCGGGTCAGATAGGCGAAGGCCTCATCCACCGAATCGGTACGGAACAACAGGTGCAGGTCCTCGGCGTCGATGGTGCCGTGCTTGACCAGTGCCTCGAGATCGACGACCTTGGACCAGAAGTCGCCGCCGTAGAGCACGATCGGTATGGATTTCGAGAGCTTGCGCGTCTGCAGCAGCGTCAGCAGCTCGAACAGTTCGTCGAGGGTACCGAAGCCGCCTGGGAAGATGACGATCGCCTTGGCCAGATAGACGAACCAGAACTTCCGCATGAAGAAGTAGTGGAACTCGAAGTTGAGCTCGCGGGTGATGTAGGGATTGTCCGTCTGTTCGTGCGGCAGCTCGACGTTGAGCCCGGCGTTGATGCCCTTCGCCTCGGAGGCGCCGCGATTGGCGGCCTCCATGATTCCCGGCCCGCCGCCGGTGCAGACGATGAAGCGGCGGCCGCCGACCTTCAGCGTCTTCGACCATTCGGTGAGCCGCCGGGCCAGCGCGCGAGCGTCCTCGTAGTAGCGCGACATCGCGAGATCACGCATCGCCGCCCGCTTGTCCGGGCCCTTTGCCCGCTTCAGACGGTTCTCGGCAACGTCGCGGGCGACCAGTCGCGCCGAGCCGAAGAACACCACCGTATCGTCGACCTGGAAGTCCTGGAAGCGCGCCTGCGGCTCCAGGTACTCGGCGAGGATGCGGATCGGCCGCGCGTCCGGCGAATCGAGGAACCCTTCGTCCTCGTAGGCCAACGCCGGCTCGGCCCGGTTCGGCCGGGCGCGTTTGCGCCTTCCGGAACGGTTCGCCATGCGATTATTCCGCGGCGTCGGGCTTGTTGGTCGGCGTCTTCTCGATCCAGTGCGCCGCCGCCTTGTCGTCGGTGGACCGCGCGTCGACCCAGGCGCCGCCGTCGGGGGTTTCCTCGAGCTTCCAGAACGGCGCCTTGGTCTTCAGCCAGTCGATCAGGAAGTGGCACGCCTCGATGGCCGCCTGGCGGTGGCCCGACGCGGTCGCCACCATCACGATGCGGTCGCCCGGTTCGAGTCGGCCGTGGCGGTGGATGATCAGCGTCGCCTCGAGCGGCCAGCGGCTTTTCGCCTCGGCCTCGATCTTGGCGAGCGCCTTCTCGGTCATCTTCGGATAGTGCTCCAGCGTCATCGCGGCGATCTCCTTGTCGCCGGCCATGTCGCGGACGATGCCGACGAAGCAGCATACGCCGCCGACGGCGTGGTTGCCGCGGCTGAGCGCCGCAAGCTCGCGGCCGACGTCGAAATCTTCCGTCTGCACCTTGATCATCGGTAAATCCCCAACATCGCAATGCTTTGCGACTATAGCACCGGGGCGCCGGCCTCTAAAGACGGGCTTCGGCAACGATGCCGCGCGCCGCCTCAGCCGCCGGTGACCGGCGGGAAGAACGCCACCTCGTCGCCCTGCTTGACCGGGTGATCGAGCGGTACGTGCTCCTGGTTGACGGCCGCGCGCACCATGCGGGCGTCGGCGAAGGCCGCCGCGTGGCCGCCGCCACGCGCCTTCAGCCACTGCATCAACGCGCCGACGGTCTTCACCGACGGCGGCGGCTTTACGGTCTCTTCCGACAGGCCCGCTTTCTCGCGCAGCCAGGCGAAGTACAGCACCTTCATCCCATCACCCCGCTGAACGGCAGGAAATCGACTACCGCGCCCCGCTTCAGGCCGTCCATATCCTCGGGCAGCTCGACCAGGCCGTCGGCTTCGACCATCGAGCTGAGTATCCCGGCGCCGGACGCGCGGTACTTGACCGCCACCGGCCGGCCCGAGCCGTTGGATTGCAGCCGCACGCGCGCCCATTCGCGGCGGCCCTTTTTCTTCTTGTAGTCGAAGCCGGCGACCACCGGGAAGCGGGCACTGGCGACGTCGGTGGCGCCGGAAAGCAACAACACCAGCGGCCGGCCGATAACCAGGAAGGTCACCATCGCCGCCACCGGGTTGCCGGGCAGGCCCAGGAACGCCGTCGCGCCGACCTGTCCGAGCGCGATCGGGCGCCCCGGCCGAATGGCGAGGCGCCAGAAATGAATCTGTCCGAGCGCCGCGACGGCGGCGCGCACGTGGTCCTCCTCGCCGGCGGAAATGCCGCCCGAGGTCACCAGCAGGTCGTGATCCTTGGATGCCTTCCTCAGCGCCGCCGTCACCGTCTTGGCGTCGTCGGCGAGAATGCCGAGATCGGTTATCTCGGCGCCGAGGTTTTCCAGCAGCGCCATCACGGCGAAACGGTTGGCGTCGAAGATGCAGCCGGCGGGCGCGTCGTCGGACGGGTCGCGCACCTCGTCACCAGTCGAGAACACCGCCGCCCTCAGCCGCTCGTAGACGGCGAGTTCGGCTTGCCCGACCGAGGCGGCGAGCCCGATCTCCTGGGCGCGCAGGCGCTGGCCGCGCCGCAGGATGACGTCGCCCTTCTTCACGTCCTCGCCGGAAAAGCGGCGGTTGGCGCCGCGCTTCAGCCCCGGCGGACAGATCACGTAGTCGCCCGCGCGCTCGCAGTCCTCTTCCATGAATACCGCGTCGGGGCCGGTTTTCTGGCTGCCGTCCGGGCCGATCGGCATCGCCGCGCCGGTGAAGATGCGCACCGCCTCGCCGCGCCGCGCCGGGTGCGTGAGCGGGTGGCCGGCGGCGACGCGGCCGACGACCTTCAGCCGCGTCTCGGCGTCGGCCTTCAGATCGTCGGAATAAACAGCGTAGCCGTCGACGGCGCTATTGTCGTGCGGCGGCACGTCGCGCGTCGTGGTGACGTCCGCGGCGAGGACGCGCCCCAAGGCCGCCCGCAAGGCAATCGTCTCGGTCGCCGTCACCGGCCCGACGCGATCGGCGAGGACGGAGAGCGCGTCGGCCAGCGGCATCAGCGCGCCGCCGAACGCGAAACAGTCGTCCTTAAGCTGCGCCATTCCGCACCTTGGTCTTCAATCGGCAGTGGCCGACGATGAAATCGGCGACCGTATTGACGTCGTCGAGGTCGATCACCGGGCGGCCGATGTCGCCGAGGTCGGAATCGCTGGCGACCGCGACGATGGTCGGGTCGTCAGCGGCCAGCATCGGCTTGCCGACCGCCGGACGGAACACCTCGAGCTTGTGGTGACGGTGCGCCTTGAAGCCTTCGATCAGCACCAGGTCGACCTCGGACAATTGCCCCAGCAAGTCGTCGATCGCGGGTTCCCTTCCGTCGCGGTTTTCGTGCAGCAGCGCCCACCGCTTTGCGCCGGTGATCAGAACCTCGCTGGCGCCGGCGCGGCGGTGCTCGTACGAATCCTTGCCCGGCTGGTCGATGTCGACGTTGTGGTGGGTGTGCTTCATGGTCGAAACCGATAGCCCGCGGCTGATCAGTTCGGGCAATAGCTTGACCAGCAGCGTCGTCTTGCCGCTGCCGCTCCATCCCACCAGGCCGAAAATCTTCATGCCGATGCCGTCCGCCCACTTGCTCAATGCCGCCCAAGTGTTGGCCGGGAAGCCCGGAAAATCAACGAATTCAATTGCTGCCGGCGGCCGGCTTGGCGGCCGTCGGCTTGCGCTTCGGCGCCGGCGCGTGGTCGGTCTCGCGGATGTGGCGAAGCCCGGCGATAAGATAATCGTAGCCGGTGATCAGCGTCAGCGCCGCCGCGCCCCACAACCCGTAGACGCCGATCCCGGTGGTGGTGAGCGGGCCGAAGTCCGGTCCCGACGGACCGACCAGCAGGAACCCCAGCGCCAGCATCTGGATGGTCGTCTTCCACTTGGCGAGCGTCGTCACCGGCACGCTGACCCGGACCTCCGCCAGAAACTCGCGCAGGCCGGATACCAGGATCTCGCGGCACAGGATCACCGCCGCAGGCAGCACGGTCAGCCCTTCGATGCGGTCGATGCCGACCAGCACCAGCAGCACGGAAGCAACCAGCAGCTTGTCGGCAATCGGATCGAGGAACCGTCCGAACGCCGACTGCTGGTGCCAGGCGCGGGCCAGGTAGCCATCGAAGAAATCGGTGATGCACGCGAAGGTATAGGCGGCGAACGCCAGCCAACTGCCGAGCGGATCGTCGACGAACAGCAGCAGCCCGATCAGGACCGGGATGGCGATGATGCGCGAAAACGTCAGGATGTTGGGCAGTCGGGTCAGCATTGCCTAACCGGGTCGGGGAATCGGGGCTTGCGCGCCATTCTAGCGCCGAGCGCCGCCTGAGACCACTAACCCTCGGGGTGAAACCAATCGTAGATGCGCGCCGCCGTGGTCTTGCTGATTCCGTCCACCGCCTGCAAATCGGCGCGGCCGGCCTCGGCTACCGCCTTCGCGGCGCCAAAATGGTGCAGCAGCGCCTTCTTGCGCTTGGCGCCGATGCCGGGGATGTCGTCCAGCAGCGACTTGCCGATCGCCTTCGAGCGCTTGTCGCGATGCGCTCCAATGGCGAATCGGTGCGCTTCGTCGCGCAGCCGCTGCAGGAAAAACAGCACCGGGTCGCGCGGCGGCAGCATCATCGGCCGCCGGCCTGGCCGGTAGATGTGCTCGCGGCCGGCATTGCGGTCCGGGCCCTTGGCGATCGCCGCCACGGCCAAGCCCTCGATGCCGAGCTCGGCAAACGCGCCGAGCGCCGCCGACAGCTGTCCCTGGCCGCCGTCGATCAGCACCAGATCCGGCCATTGCCCCTGGGCGCCGTCCGGGTCTTCCTTCAGGGCGCGGCTGAAGCGGCGGGTCAGCACCTCGCGCATCATCGCGTAGTCGTCGCCCGGCGCCGCGGCGCCCTTAATGGTGAATTTTCGGTAGGCCTTCTTCATCAAGCCTTCCGGCCCGGCGACGATCATCGCGCCGACCGCCTTGGCGCCGGCGACGTGACTGTTGTCGTAGACCTCGATGCGCTCCGGCGGCGCCTCCAGGTCGAGGGTCTTGGCCAGCGCCTCCAGGAGCCGCCACTGCGAGGCGCTTTCCGCCATCCGTCGGGCCAGCGCCTCCTTGGCGTTGATCAGCGCGTGGCGAACCAATTTCAGCTTGTTGCCGCGCGCCGGGCGCAGCAGCCGTACCCGCCGGCCGGCGCGCATGGTGAGCGCCTCGGCGACCAGCCCCTGGTTCGGCGGCGCGTGGCTGAGCAGCACCGTGCGCGGCGGCTCGGCGCGGGCGTAGAACTGGCCGAGGAACGCCTCGACCACCTCGGCCGGGCCGTCGCCGGCGGCGTGGCTCGGGAAATACGCCCGGTTGCCGAAGTTGGCGCCGGTGCGGAAAAAGAACACCTGCACGCAGGTCTGGCCGCCGGCCTGGTGGGCGGCGACCACGTCGGCCTCGCCGACGCCGGCGAGGTTGATGTCCTGGTGTGCCTGGACGCTGGTCAGCGCCCGGATGCGGTCGCGGTAGCTTGCGGCCTGTTCGTAATTCTCGGCGTCGGACGCCGCCTGCATCTGACGCGCGAAGCGCTGCTGGATCTTCTGCGAGCCGCCCTTCAGGAACGCCCGCGCCTCCTCCACCGACTGCCGGTAGTCGGCTTCGTCGATGCGGCCGACGCACGGCGCCGAACAGCGCTTGATCTGATGCAGCAGGCACGGCCGGGTGCGGGCGGCGAACACCGCGTCTGTGCAGGACCGCAGCAGGAACGCCCGCTGCAGCACGTTGAGGGTCTCGTTGACCGCCCATGCGGAGGCGAATGGGCCGAAATAGGCGCCCTTGCGGCTCTTGGCGCCGCGGTGCTTGAGGACCTGCGGGAACGGATGATCGCCGGTGACCAGGATCGATGGGAATGACTTGTCGTCGCGGAGCAGGATGTTGTAGCGCGGCTGGAACCGCTTGATCAGGTTGGATTCGAGCAGCAGCGCCTCGGCCTCGGTGTGGGTAGTGACGAATTCCATCGCCGCTGTTTCGGCGATCATGCGCCGGGTGCGGATCGGATGGCGCTCGGGCCGGACGTAGCTCAGCACCCGCTTTTTGAGGTTCTTGGCCTTGCCGACGTAAAGCACGGCGCCGCGCGGATCGATCATCCGGTAAACGCCGGGCTGGCCGGGCAGCGCGTTCAGGTAGGACCGGATCACCGGGGCGCCCTTCGCTAGCGCGGGCATTTGCTGGATGGGCGGGGTCGCGGCGGGCGCGTCGGCGGACGCCGCCGGCACGGCGTCGTCAAGGGCGGCCGGTTGACGCCGCCCGCTGCGCTTTTGCGATGCCTTCTGCCGCCGTTCGCTCATCGCCCTCACCGCCGGCCGCCGGAAAGCCCCGCCCGGACAACCGCAAACCGTTGTTTTGCCGCGGATTCTAGACGACTCCCGGGTATCGCGGAACCTGTGGATAAGTATGTTGAAAAGCCGCCCGCGCCGCGGAATATTCTGGCATCCGGATCGGTTTTTCCCGTATTGCCGATTGTCCTTGATTGTGCACGACCCCGGCCGAGTTGTTAACGCATTGATTTTATGAATCAAATCTCGGTGGCGCGGGATGACTTCCCAGCTTCACAAGACCGTTAAATACAGTTACCCGATTTCAAAACAATCGGCCGACCTGTGTAAAACTTTTGGCGGATGACGCCTTTAAGTGCCGATGCGGATTGAAGCAACCACGCGACTAAAGACGCCAATCTATACTTTGGAATTGAACCGTTCAATTTCGACACCGACACTTTCTGCATCGTCGAGTATGTCCAATTTCTCGACCCGCACCCGGGCGGACTTAACCCGGCGGTCCTCCAGGCACATGGCGGCGATGTTCTCGGCCAGCGTCTCCACGAGGTTGACATGGCCGCCGTTGCAGATTCGTTCCACCCCACGCGCCAGCTGCTCGTAACAGATCACGTTACGGATGTCATCGTCGATCGGCCGATCGTCCTCGGTCACCGCCAGATCAAGGTTAATTCGCACCCGCTGCTCGGTGTCCCGTTCGTGGCGGTGGACGCCGATCGAACACGGCATCATCAGGTTGCGAATGAAAACGTGACGGAGCTTGCGCCCGGCGTCGGCGATGTTCGACGGTTCGACGAGCTTGATGTGACTTGCGGTCATTGCCGTTTTCCTTCGCTGGCCGCCGCCGGACGGCGGTCGCCTGGTGGTCATTCCGCCGTGCGTCGGGTGGTCGAACCCGGGGCCCAGCCCAGGTGCTGGCCGCCGTCGAGCACGATCATCTGCCCGGTCACCGATGGGGCGTCAAGGAGGAATCGCACGGCGCGGCAGATCTCCTCGGGATCGACCCGGCGCTGCAGTGGCAATTTCGACCACTGGCGGCGGAATTGCGCCTCGCTCTGATGCACGCTCGGCAGCGTCGGCCCCGGGCCGATGGCATTGACGCGGATGCCCGGCGCCAGCGCCAGCGCCAGGTTCTGGGTCAATCCCCACAGCGCCACCTTGCTCACCGTATATGAGGTGAAATGGGGGGTAACGTTCCACACCCGCTGGTCGATCACGTTGATGACGTGGCCCTCGGTGCGTTTCGACAACTGGGCCGCGAACGCCTGGGTCAGCAAAAACGGTGCCCGCACATTGACCTGCATGTGGGTGTCCCACGTCTGGCGCGTCGCCGTGCGCGGGTTGTCCTCCTCGAATACCGAGGCGTTGTTGACCAGGCAATCGAGCGGCCCGACTGCCGCCGTCGCCCGGGCGACCAGGCGCGCGGCAGCCTTTTCGCTCATCAGGTCGGCCGAAACGGCTGCCGCCTTGCCGCCGCCGGCGATTATCTTGGCGACGACGGCGTCGGCGTCCTTTTTCGAGCGGTTGTAATGCACCGCCACCGTCGCGCCGGCGGCCGCCAGGTCGAGCGCGATGGCGCGGCCGATGCGACGCCCGGCGCCGGTGATCAGGACCGTGTGCGCGGCCATGTCGTTCATGGCCGGAGCATGCGGGATGGCTCGGGCGCGCGCAAGGGGCCGGCGGCACCCCGGCCTCAGCCGCCGGCGGCGATGCGTTCCGGCAAGTCGCCGAATTCGGCGATGACGTCGTCGTAGACGCGGCGCTTGAACGGCACGATCAGGCGCGGCAGCTCGTCGATTGCCACCCATCGCCAGCGGTCGAATTCCGGCTTGCCGTGAGCGTTGAGGTCGAAATCGGAATCGACGCCGACGAAGCGCAGCGCGAACCATTTCTGGGTCTGGCCGCGAAACCTGCCGTGCCAGGCGACGCCGACGAGGTCCGGCGGCAGGTCGTAGGTCAGCCACTTGCGGGACTCGGCGACGATCTCAGCGTCGCGGGTGCCGGTTTCCTCCTCGAGCTCGCGCAGCACCGCGTCCGCCGGCGTCTCGCCCTCGTCGATGGCGCCTTGCGGCATCTGCCAAGCGCCGCGCTGGCGCGACCGGCCGGAGCGGCGGCCGACGAATACCTTGCCCTGGCGGTTGATCAGCATCGCGCCGACGCCGCGCCGATAGGGCGGCGCCGAGGCAGTCGGGGATTTGTCTCTGCTCATGACGTCGGCGGCGATTACTTCTTCGCCGGCACGGTCGTCTGTTTAGCCAGTGCCGATACCGGAACCAGGGCCACCTTCTTCTGCTTCAGCGTCGCGGTCCAATTGATCAGGCGCTCGATGGTGGCGGGGTGGGGATTCGCGGCGGCGACGGCGACCGTGCGTTCGCGGACGATCTGCTCGAGCTCGTTCAGCTTCGCCTCGACCGCCAGTCGCGACGGGTCGTCGTCGAGGGTGAGGTCGCTGATCACCCTCGGCAAGCCGATCCTGGCGGCGACCTTCGGCGTCGCCATCGCCGTCTGGGGGCCGGTGGTGGCCAGCATCAGGCCGCGCGCCTTGATCGCCTCCAGAACCGGGGTCAACAGCGCCTCGGAGGTGCCGAAGCGGGTTCCCATGATGGTCGCGACGCCGGTGTAGCCCGAGACCTGGCCCAGCACCTGTTCCAGGCGTTTGATGTTGTCTTCCGCCGACAGCGAGGTATCGAGCGCCATCGGGCCGGCGTCGTAAACCGGGAAGCGGTCGCTCTCCATCGGCAGCCCGAGCATCACCTCGTGGCCGGCGAGTCGGGAGCGCACCACCCAGTCGCTGAGGTCCGTCGCGTAAGGGTCGAGAACCATCGTCACTTCGGCCGGCAGCTTGGTGATGGCGGCCATGCTAGCCGCGCGGCTTAGGCCGATGCCGGTGACCAGGATCGCCACCCGCGGGCCTTCGACGATCTTGTTGGGCCGGGCGTAGAGTTGCCACGACATGACGCCGTCCTTGCCGGCGATCGGCAGCGGCGCCGGCAGGCCTTCCCTTTTTTCGATCAATCGCACGTCGGGAGTCGCCGGCAGCGCGTCGCTTGCGGTCGCCGGCTGGTCGGGCAACCGGTTGACGGTGCTCGACGTCACCGCCGGGACGACGAGGCCGGCGCCCTGACCGGGGGCCCGGCCGCCGATCACGTTCAGCGAACCGCCGAGCGGATCGACCAGGCCGCCGAACGGGCTGCTGATGTCGCCGGTCTTGGCGGTGTAGCGGGGCGCCGGCGCGGTGCCGGCGGCGGCCGGCGCGGCGGCTTGCGGCTGGCCCGGCTTGGCCGTCGGGCGCGGCGCGGCGGCGGCCGGTGCCGCGCCGCCTTTTTGCCCCGGCACCGGCGCCACCAGGGTGTTGAGAGAGCCCGGCGCCGGCGGCAGCGCCATCGCGATGCGCGTGCCTTTTCTTTGATCCTGTGCAGCGGGCCCCTTGCCGGCGGCGGTTTTCTTGTCGTCGGCGCCGCTGCTGGAAAAATACCACCAAGTACCGCCGCCGATCATGCCGACCAGCAGCACCAAGCCGCCGGCGGCGGCCATGATCAGCTGCTTTTGCCTCTTGTCGGCGGCGCCTTTGCCCTCTCCGCCCTCTTCGCCTTCCTCGTCGTCGGCGCCGGCCGTCGCGCCCGCTTCTTCCTCTTCCTCGTCGCCGTCTTCGGATTTTTTCTTGCGCGCCAGAAACGCCGGCAGCTTCAGCCGGGCGGCCCAGCCTTTCGCCTTGCCGCCGCTTTCGGCCTCGTCGTCGCCTTCGGCCTCGGGTTGTTCGTCGCCGTCACCGTCCTTGTCCTTCTTCTCGCGCGTCAGGAAGGCGGGCAGCTTCAGCCGATCGCGCCAGGACTTCTTCGCGGTCGCGGCTTCGCCGTCCTCGCCCTCGTCGTCGGGCTCGGACTTCTTTGCCGCAGGCTTCTGAACGCCGGGCTTGGCGGCACCCGCCGGCTTGACATTGGCTTTTTGCGCAGTTGGCGGCTTCACGCGATCACCCAAATGGTTGTCCCGTCGTCCCCCTGGGTGCGCCCGGCCGTTTTTCGGCCGGTGCGTGTTAGTTGGTCGTGGTCGCCATCCGGCCCGGGAACAGCGCCAGTCCGCGCAGCAAATCGACGGCTCGGATCAACTGGTAATCCTGCAGCTCGGCCGGCTTCGCATCTGCCGCCTTGGCCGCATCGCCCGGCTTCTGGTCGGCCGGCTGTTTGTCCTGCTTGACGCCCTGGTCGGGCTTCTTCGGCACCGCCTTGTCGGCCGGCGGCACCGCCGGATGGCCTTGCGGCTTGTCGCCCTCGGCGCCCTCGGGGTTCTCCAGCGCGTTCCTGAAATCGGCCTCGCGGCGGCCCTTCGGCTGGTCGATGTTCTCGATCCGCGCCTGCTGGACGACGATGTCGGGCTCGATGCCCTTGGCCTGGATCGAGTGCCCCGACGGCGTGTAGTAACGCGCCGTCGTCAGCCGCATGGCGCCGTGGCCCGGCAGCGGCATGATCGTCTGTACCGAGCCCTTGCCGAACGACTTGGTGCCGAGAATGACGGCGCGCTTATGGTCCTGCAGCGCCCCGGCGACGATTTCCGACGCCGACGCCGAGCCGCCGTTGATCAGCACCACCATCGGCAGGCCGCTGGCGATGTCGCCCGGCCGGGCGTTGAAGCGCTGCGTGTCCTCGGCCTTGCGCGAGCGCGTCGAGACAATTTCACCTTTGTCGAGGAAGGCGTCGGCCACCGCCACCGCCTGATCCAGGAGCCCGCCCGGATTGTTGCGCAGGTCCAGCACCAGGCCTTGAATCTCCTTGCCGAGCTTTTTGTGCAACTCGGCCATTTGGGTCTTCAGGCCCTTTTCCGTCTGTTCGTTGAATGAGGTGATGCGGATGTACGCGACATTGTCTTCGGCTTTCGAGCGCACCGAGGTGATCTTGATCACCGCGCGGGTCATCGTCACGTCGAACGGCTTGCTGCCTTCGCGGACGATGGTCAGCTTGATGTCGCTGCCGATCTTGCCGCGCATCCTTTCGACTGCCTGGTTGAGGGTCAGACCCTGCACCGACTCGCCGTCGAGATGAGTGATGATGTCCGCGGGCTTGACCCCGGCGCGGAAGGCCGGTGTGTCGTCGATCGGCGAGATCACCTTGACGAAGCCGTTCTCCATCGTCACCTGGATGCCGAGGCCGCCGAACTCTCCCTTGGTATTGACCTGCATCTCGCGGAAGTTCTTGGCGTTGAGGTACGCGGAGTGCGGGTCCAGCGCCGCCAGCATGCCGGTGATCGCGGCTTCGATCATCTCTTCATCAGTCGGCTGTTCCACATAGTCGGAGCGCACGCGCTCGAACACGTCGCCGAAAAGGTTGAGGAGCCGATAGGTATCGACGTCGTTCTTCTTCTTCGTCTCGGCCGACCACGCGGCGCCCGGCAGCATCGCCGGAGACAACACGAAGGCGACGGCGCCCGCCGTCAAGATCATACGAATTTTCATGCTCCAACCTTACCTTTGCGCCGCCAGCCACGGCAGCGGGTTGATCGGCTGGCCGTCACGTCGGAGTTCGACGTACAGGACCGGCCTGCGTTTCTCGGAGCGTCCCATGACGCCAACCGGTTCGCCGGCCACGACCCATTGGCCAATAGCGCTGTCGATCCGCGAGAGACCTGCGAGAAGGCTATGATATCCCTCGCCGTGTTCGATGATCAAGAGTTCCCCATAGCCGCGGAACTGGCCGGCATAAACGACATTTCCCTCGTACGGCGCCACGACTTGCGCGCCGGGAGCGGTCTCCAGAGTCAGGCCCTTCTGCGTCAGGCCGGTCGATAGAACCTCGCCGTAGCGACCGAGGATTCGCCCTACCGCCGGCGGCGGCAGCTTGCCGCGCTGGCCGCTGATCGGCGCCCCGGTGAGTCCGGCCGGCAGGCCCTCGATGGTCGGCGCCGCCGCGCGCCCGGGCGGTTCGTCGGCACCGGCCTTCGGCGCCGCCGCGCGCGCGCGCGCGGTCAGCTGCTCGCGGCTCCGGCGCACCCGATCCAGGAGCTCGCGCAAATCCGTCGCCTCGGCCGCCAGGTTTTTCATCCGCCGCGCCTCCGCCCGCGCCTGCGCCAGTGTGCGGTGCTTGAGCGCCGTCTGCTGGCCGTACAGCGCCGCCAGCCGCCGTCGCTCCGCCGCGAGGCCGGCGCTGACCTGGTCGAGCTGCGCCTTCTTCGCCGCCACGTCGCGCCGCGCCGCCGCCAGGCTGTCGATGTCGTCACGCAGCCGCAGCGCGCGCGCCTCGATCTCGGGCACCGCGGTGCGCAGCAGGATGGCGCTGCGCACCGTATCCGAGGGCGGGATCGGCTGCGTCATCAGCGCCTCCGGCGGATAGCGCGCCACCCTTTCCAGCGCCACCAGCACCTTCGCCAACTGCGCGCGCCGCGTCTTCAGGCGGGCGAACTTGGCGTCCTCCCGGGCGCGCAGCTCGGCGAGTTCCTTCTCCACCTCGCCGGCGCGCCGTTCCTGTTCCTGGATGATGCTGGCGGCGGCAACCATGTCGCGGCGGATGCGCGCCAGCTCGGCGTCGATTTCGTGCGCCTTCTCCTTCAGCAGGCGCGACTTCTCCCGCCCCTCGTCGATCGCCTTTTCCAGCGCCTTCAGACGTTGATCGGGATTTTCGGCGGCGGGCTTCGCGGTGTCCGCCGCGGCGACGATGCCGGCGAAGACGATGACCATCACGGCGGCAGCGACGCCGAGGGACAGGCGAGCGGTTGCGGTGATCGCTGTCATTGCGCGGCGGCGGTCGCCGCCTTCTTCGGCTCGATCAGCGAGTGGCCGGTCATCTCTGCCGGCTGCGCCAGGCCCATCAGACCAAGGATGGTCGGGGCCACGTCCGAAAGCCGGCCGTCGCGCAGGTTTTTGACCCACGCCGGCGCGTTGACTATCAGCACCGGCACCAGGTTCATGGTGTGGGCGGTGTGCGGCTGGTCGCCGGTCTCGTCGAGCATACGCTCGCAGTTGCCGTGGTCGGAGGTGACGATCAGCACGCCGCCGGCCCGGGTTACCGCTTTTTCGAGCCGGCCGAGGCAGCGGTCGATGCACTCGGCCGCCTTGACGGCGGCGGCGAGAATCCCGGTATGGCCGACCATGTCGCCGTTGGCGTAGTTGACGACGATCAGGTCGAAACGGCCACTTTCAATCGCAGCCACCAGCTTGTCGGTGACTTCGTCGGCCGACATCTCCGGCTTCAGGTCGTAGGTGGCGACCGTCGGCGACGGCACCAGGATCCGTTCCTCGCCGGGGAACAGTTCCTCGCGACCGCCGTTGAGGAAAAAGGTGACGTGGGCGTACTTCTCGGTCTCGGCGATGCGCAGCTGTGTCAGCCCGGCGTCGGCCACCAATTGGCCGAGGATATTGGTCAGCGCCTCGCCCGGGAACAGCGCCGCGAAGTGCTTGTCGAGGGCGTCGGAGTATTCGACCATGCCGAGCCGAGCCGCCAGCTTCGGCAGCTTCGGGCGGGAGAATTCCTTGAACGCCGGGTCGGCGAGTGCGGTCAGGATCTGGCGCGCCCGGTCGGCGCGGAAATTCGCCATCAGCACGCCGTCGCCGTCGACCATGCCGCGGTAATCGCCGATCACGGCCGGCACCATGAATTCGTCGTTGACGCCTGCGTCATAGCTGGCCTGGATGGCGACGATGGTGTCCGAATGCTTTGCGCCGTCGGCCAGCACCAGCGCCCGCCACGCCTTCTCGATGCGCGGCCAGCGTTTGTCGCGATCCATGGCGTAGTAGCGCCCGGAAACGGTGACGACGCGGATGCCTCCGGAGCCCCCGAGATCGTCGAGCAGTTTCCGGACGTAGCCCTTGGCGCTCTTCGGCGGCGTGTCGCGACCGTCGAGGAACAGGTGGAGCGCCACCGGCACGCCGGCGCCGGCAACGATGCGGGCCAGCGCGGCCAAGTGGTCCTGGTGCGAATGCACGCCGCCCGGCGATGCCAGCCCCATCAGGTGACAGGCGCCGCGACTCTTGATCAGCGCCGCAATGAAATCCTTGAGCGCGGGATTGTCCTTGAGTGCGCCGCTGTTCACCGCCTTGTCGATGCGCGGCAGGTCCTGCATCACGATGCGCCCGGCACCGATATTCATGTGGCCGACCTCGGAGTTGCCCATTTGCCCGGCCGGCAGCCCGACCTGCTCGGCCGAGGCGTCAAGGCGCGCCTTCGGCACGCTCGCCATCAGCCGGTTCCAGTTCGGCATGTCGGCGAGCGCGATGGCGTTGTGGTCGCGCTCGGCGCGCTCGCCCCAGCCGTCGAGCACGCACAGCACCACCGGGCGTGGGCGCCGGGATGGCGAACGAACGCTTGAGTTTCCGGGCTTTGGCATGGGCTCACTATATAGGTGTCGGGCGCCTAACGACGATAGCGCCGGCAACGATAACGGAGCGTTAATCGAGAATCGCCCGCCGGGCCACCCCCGGGGCCGCGGATTTTCGGGATTTCCGTTGCCGTTCAACGGTCTCGCCGCCGGCTGGCGGGCCAGCCGGGAGCCGCGCCCGCGAGCCCGCCCGGGGCCCCGGAAACCGCCCGATGGCGCGAATCGACGGTAGAGTCAGGCTTTATGCTTATTGACCGGAGGTTGAGGCCGGAGTTCCATGCCGTCGCGGCAACCTTCCGGGAAACTAACTATCGCCCGTCCCGGATCGGCGATTCGCGGACGCCGGCAATTTCCGCGCGCGGGGAACCCGCGCAACCAACGGAGCGTTTCATCCATGTCATACCTGAAGGGGGGACCGGCCGGCGGCACGTCACCGATCGGCCGTGTCGCAACGGCGATCGCGTCGTTGTTGGTGCTGGCGCTGGCCGCGCCGGCGGCCGACGCCGCCAGCGCCGAGGCCGGCAAGACGAAGGCCGAGCCGTGCATGGCCTGCCACGGCGACAACGGCGTCAGCGTCGCCGACGACATTCCAAACCTGGCCGGCCAGAAAGCCAAGTACATCGAGGCGCAGCTCAAAGCATTCAAGGCCGGCACGCGCAAGAATAGCTTTATGAACGCCATCGCGCCGCAGCTTTCGGACGCCGACATCGCCGATCTGGCGGTGTTCTTCTCGGGCCTCACGCCCACCGGCACGGAGAAGTCGAAGATGTCGCCGAAGGTGGCGAAGACCAACGTCACCTTCCCTGAGGGCTACAAGAACACGTACACCCGTTATCACACCATCAATTTCCCCGACCGCAAGCAGGTGCGCGACTATTTCGCCAGCCCGGACCTACTGGCGGCGGTGAAAGCCGGCAAGCCGGTGCCGAACGGCGGCATGGTATTCGTCGAGGTCTACAGCGCGAAGCTGGAGGGCGGCAAGCCGGTGACCGCCGCCGACGGTTTCTTCGTGCGCGACAAGCTGACGCTGTACACGGCGATGGCGAAGGGACCGGGCTGGGGCAAGGACATCCCGGATATCCTGCGCAACGGCGATTGGAACTACGCGGTGTTCGCTGCCGACAAGAAGCGCCGCGACGCCACCAACCAGGCGCTGTGCTTCGCCTGCCACAAGCCGCTCGACAAGGACGACTACCTGTTCACCATCAAGGAGATCAAGGCCAAGGCGAAATAGCCGCGGCGGTTCGATCCGATTGCGCAAGCCCCCGCCTTCGTTCTTTGTTTCGAAACGAGCGCGGGGGCTTCGTTCGACGGCCATTCAGCCGCGATGATAAGGATGGCCGGTGAGGATCGCCTGGGCCCGGTAGAGCTGCTCCGCCAGCATGGCGCGCACCATCAGGTGCGGCCACGTCATCGGCCCGAGGCTGAGAACCAGGGCTGCTTTTTTCCGCAAGCCCTCGTCGAGGCCGTGCGAACCGCCGATCGCGAACACCAAGTCGCGCACGCCGTCGTCGCGCCACGCCGCGAGCCGGCGCGCGAAGGCGACGGAGGTGAACGGCTTGCCGCGTTCGTCGAGGGCGACCATGACGGCGCCCTTCGGCACCTGCGCCAGCAACAGCTCCGCCTCGCGCCGGACCAGCGCCGGCGGCGGCAGCTTCTTCTTCTCTTCGACTTCCCTAAGCTCGAGGGGCAACGCGATGCGGCGGGCGAAATGTTCGTAAAGCGATCGTTCCGGGCCGGCCTTCCAGCGGCCGACGGCGGCGACTTTCAATCGCATGAGTGTCCTCCCGGTAATTGCCGGTTGCGCCGCGGACCCGGGGCCGGGGCGGCGCCGCGTTGTCGTCGTGCCGTCGCCGCGGTGTTACGCGGTCAAGCCGTGGCCGATCCCATTGGGGCCGATGCCATGAGCCGCTTCGGCCTTCGGTCCCTTCCCCCACATCTTGTCGAGATTGTAGAAGTCGCGGATCTCCGGGCGGAACAGGTGCACGATCACGTCGCCGGCGTCGATCAGCACCCAGTCGCAGGCGGGCACGCCTTCGGCGGCGACGCCCTTCAGGCCCTTGGCTTTCAGTTTACTTTGGATGTGGTCGGCCATGGTGCCGACTTGGCGTTGGGATCTGCCGTTGGCGATGACCATGAAGTCGGCGATGTCGGTCTTGCCGGCGAGGTCGATGACGACAATGTCCTCAGCCTTGTCGTCGTCGAGGGATTTCTCCACCAGCCTGAGCAAGTCTGCGGTCGCCGGTGGATGCATTCGCTCACGTGGTATGATTGGCCTCCTTTCTAACCTATTCCTGACCTAAACTCTTGCGTTTCGCGCGCCGGGTTTCGGCGGGCTTTTCGCCCCGGGCGCGAATCCTGGTTGCCGACTGGGCGTTCAACGGCGTCATCAGGAACACCCACGCCGGCGGTCTCCTGTCGGCCAACTGGGCCGCCCGTTCGGCCTTCACCCGGCGCCGCGAGAAGCGCCGGGCCGCCTTGGAAACCAGGGCCTTACCAGAATAGTTTGGCCGCGCGAAAACCGCAACTGGGACGGCATTGAAGATTTCCGTCCAGTCCTTCCAGCGCTCGATGTCGATCAGGTTGTCGGCGCCCATGATCCATACGAACCGGAAACCCGGGAAACGCTCGGCGAGCGCCGCCAGGGTATCGACCGTGTAGCGGGTGCCGAGCACCCGCTCGATGTCGCTCACCCACAGCTTGCGGCCGCGGGCGACGGCGCGGGCCCGCCGCAGCCGCTCCTTGTACGGCAGGGTCTCGGCGCCGGCCTTCAGGGGATTCTGCGGCGACACCAGCCACCAGACGTTGTCGAGGTCGAGCTTTTCCAACGCCAGCCGGCTGATGTGCAGGTGCCCCTCGTGGGCCGGGTTGAAGGATCCTCCAAGCAGGCCGATGCGGGGGCGTCTGCCGTGGCGGCGCGGCGGTCGTCGTCTCACTTAGGGCCGGGCTCCCGCCCGTTCATGGCCGGCATTGACCGTCGCCGCGGACCACGTACTTCATCGAAGTCAGCTGCTCGACGCCGACCGGCCCGCGGGCATGCAGCTTGCCGGTCGAGATGCCGATCTCGGCCCCCATGCCGAACTCGCCGCCGTCGGCGAACTGGGTCGAGGCGTTGACCAGCACGATGGCGCTGTCGACGTTCTTCAGGAACTTCTCCGCCGCCTCGGCGTTGCCGGTGATGATGCCGTCGGTGTGGTTGGAGCCGTGGCGGGCGATGTGATCGATCGCCTCGTCGACGTCTGAGACGACCTTCACGGCGATTATCGAATCGAGATATTCGGTGTCCCAATCGGCGGCGGTGGCTCGCTTGACTCGGTCGTCGACGGCGCGCGTCTCGGCGTCGCCGCGCACTTCGCAACCGGCGGCGATCAGGTCGTCGAGGATCGGCTTCAACATCGGCTTCACCGCGGCGCGGTCGATCAGCAGCTTCTCGGTGGCGCCGCAGATGCCGGTGCGCCGCATCTTGGCGTTGAACACGACTTTCCGCGCCATTTCCGGATCGGCGTCCTGGTTCACGTAGGAATGGCAGTTGCCCTCCAGGTGTTTGAACAGCGGCACCCGGCTGTCGGCGGTGACGCGCTCGACCAGCGACCTGCCGCCGCGCGGCACGATGATGTCGATGAACTCGGTCATTGTCAGCATCTCGCCAACGGCGGCGCGGTCGCGAGTCGGCACCAGTTGGATCGAAGCCGCCGGCAGCGCGGCCGCTTTCAGGCCTTCGGCCAGCGATTCCATGATCGCCTGCGACGAATGGAAGCTTTCCGAACCGCTGCGCAGGATCGCCGCGTTGCCGGCCTTCAGGCACAGCCCACCGGCGTCGGCGGTGACGTTGGGGCGCGATTCGAAGATCACGCCGATGACGCCCAGCGGCACCCGCAGCCGCTGGATGTGCAGTCCGTTGGGACGGTCCCATTCGGCGGTGACCGTGCCGACCGGATCGGGCAACCGGGCGATTTCGTCGAGGCCGCGCGCGGTCGCTTCCAGGCGCTCGTCGGTGAGCCGCAGCCGGTCCAGCATCGCCGCGGTCAGACCTTTCTTCTCGGCCGCCGCCATGTCCTTGGCGTTCTCCGAGAGAATTTCGTTGTTGCGCCGGCGCAGGCTCGCCGCCGCTTCTTTCAGCGCCTTGTTCTTTGCCGCCGTGGACGCGAGCGCCAGCACGCCGGCGGCCTGCTTGGCCGCCTTGCCGATGCGGCGCATCAGGGCGCGAACGGCCGTGCCGCCTTTTTGGCTTCCCCGCTTGCGGTTTTTGGCGGCCATGCCCGCCCCCTCAGTCCAGCACCAGATCGTCGCGATGGATCAGCTCGTCGCGGCCACGGTAGCCGAGAAGGGCCTCGATTTCACTGGTTTTATAGCCTTTTATGCGCTGTGCGTCGGCCGCCGAGTAGGCCGAAAGCCCGCGCCCGAGCACGCGCCCGTCGGCGGTCTTGACGATCACCGCGTCGCCGCGTTGGAACGTGCCCTCGACGCCGACGACGCCGGCCGGCAACAGGCTCTTGCCCGAGCGCAGCGCCTTTTCGGCGCCGGCGTCCAGCACCACCGCGCCGGCCGGCTTCAGCGCGCCGGCAATCCACCGCTTGCGCGCCGCCTTCGGGGTGGCCGACGGCAGGAACCAGGTGGCCCGCGCGCCATCCTCGAGGCGTTTCAGCGGATACGGCGCCTTGCCGTCGGCAATCACCATGCGGCAGCCGTTGGCGAGACACACCTTGGCCGCCGCCAGCTTGGTGATCATGCCGCCGCGGCTTTCGCCGGCTTGCACGCGGCCGGCCATCGCCTCGATCTCGGGCGTCACCGCCGTCACCTCGGGGATCGGCTTGGCCTCCGGGTCGCGGTCCGGATCGGCGGTGTAGAGGCCGTCGATGTCGCTGAGCAGCACCAGCGTGTCGGCGCTGACCATGACGGCGACGCGGGCGGCCAGCCGGTCGTTGTCGCCGAAGCGGATCTCGTCGGTGGCGATCGTGTCGTTCTCGTTGATCAGCGGCACCGCGCCGAGCCCGAGCAGCGCATTGAGGGTGTTGCGGGCATTGATATAGCGGCGCCGATTCTCGGAGTCGTCGAGGGTCAGCAGCACCTGCGCCACCGTGATGTTGTGGCGGCCGAGCACTTCCTGATAGGCATGGGCGAGACGGACCATGCCGGTCGCCGCCGCCGCCTGGTTCTCGTCGAGGCGCAGCGCGCCCGCGGGCAGGTTGAGGTGCCGCCGGCCGACGGCGATGGCGCCCGAGGTGACGATGATCACCTCCTGGCCGCGGCCGCGAAGCCGGGATACTTCCTCGGCCAGCGCCTCCAGCCAGGCGCGGTGGATGGTGCCCTTTTCCTGGTCGACCAGCAGCACGGTGCCGATCTTGATCACCACCCGGCGGCTGCTTTCGAGTTTCGTCCGGGCGGTCATGGCAGCGCCGCCGGTTCGCGGTCTGCCACAGCCTTTTCGCGCCGCACGATGGCTGCGAGCGCTGCGGTCAGGGCGTTCAGGCCGTCGCCGGAGACCGCCGAGATTGCCGCGACGTCGCGGCCGGCGGCCTTTTTGAGCTCTCGCACTTTCTTCTTCACCGCGTCGGCGGCGAGCGCGTCGGTCTTGTTGAGCGCCACCAGTTCAGGTTTGCTGCCGAGGCCGGCGCCGTAGGTCTCGATCTCGTGGCGCACGGTGCGGTAGGCGGCCGCGACGTCCTCATTCGTGCCGTCGACCAGGTGCACAAGCACCCGGCAGCGTTCGACGTGGCCGAGGAAGCGGGTGCCGAGGCCGGCGCCCTCGCTGGCGCCCTCGATCAGGCCCGGCAGATCGGCGAGCACGAACTCTTCGCCCGCCGCCGCGCTGCCCCCTCGGCCACCGACGTGAACGACGCCGAGGTTGGGGTGGATGGTGGTGAACGGATAGGCGCCGATTTTCGGGTGCGCCCGGCTGACCGCCGCCAACATCGTCGACTTGCCGGCGTTGGGCAGGCCGACCAGCCCGGCGTCGGCGATCAGCTTGAGGCGCAGCCACAACCAACGTTCCTCGCCCGGATGGCCGGTGCCGTGCTGGCGCGGCGCCCGGTTGGTGGCGGACTTATAATGGGTATTACCGAAGCCGCCGTCGCCGCCCTTGGCGATCACCACCTTCTGGCCGGGCCGCGTGATGTCGGCGATCTGGGTCTCTTTGTCCTCGTCGAACACCTGGGTGCCGACCGGCACCTTGACGGTCACCGTCTTGCCCGCCTTGCCGGAGCGGTTCTGTCCCATGCCGTGGCCGCCGCGGTCGGCCTTGATGTGTTGGTGGTAGCGGAAGTCGATCAGCGTGTTGAGGCCGTTGGAGCCCTCGAACACCACGTCGCCGCCGCGCCCGCCATCGCCGCCGTCGGGGCCGCCATACTCGATGAACTTCTCGCGACGGAAGCCGACTGCGCCGGCGCCGCCGTCGCCGCTTTTTACGAATATCTTGGCTTCGTCGAGAAACTTCATGGCCTTCACTCTGAAAGGGTCGCTCGTTGCGCGCGTCAATTTCCGGCACGAAAAAAGGGGAACGGTCGGCCATTCCCCTTGCGCGCGTCCGGTTGGCCGACGGTCCTATGTCAGTTCGTCGGCTCCACCGCCACGAAGATCCTGCCTTTAGCCGCGTGGCGGAACGTCACCCGGCCGCCGGCCTTGGCGAAAAGCGTGTGATCCTTGCCGATGCCGACGTTGTCGCCGGCGTGGAACTTGGTGCCGCGCTGGCGCACCAGGATATTGCCGGCGAGCACGCTCTGGCCGCCGAAGCGCTTGACGCCGAGCCTGCGGCCTCGACTGTCGCGGCCGTTGCGGGAGCTGCCGCCTGCCTTTTTATGTGCCATCGAACTCGCTCCTTAGCCCTTGCTCTTGCCCTTCTTGGCACCCGGCGCCGACTTCTTCTTGGCGGCCGCCTTCTTCTTGGCCGGCGCCTTGGCCTGCTTTTTCGCCGGTTCCTTTTTCGCCTTAGCCGCCGGCTTGGCTTCTTTGGCTTCCGTCGCCGCCGGCTTCGCCGGCTCCTGCTTCGGGGCCGTCTCGGCCTTTTGCTTCTTGTCCTTTTTCGCCAGCGGCCTCGGTTCCCGCTTCGGCGTCGGCGTGAACTTGGGCGCCGCGCCGGTCGGGCTGACATCGACGATGCGCAGCACGGTCTGGTGCTGGCGGTGGCCGGCCTTGCGTCGGTAGTTATTGCGCCGCTTTTTCTTGAACACGATGATCTTGTCGGCGCGGTTGTGCGTCAGCACCTCGGCGAACACGGCGGCCTTGGCCACCGCGGGCTGGCCGACCGTCGGCGCCTTGCCGTCGCCGCCGAGCATCAGCACATCGGAAAGCTGGATCATGGTGCCCGGCTCGCCGGCGAGCCTTTCGACGACGATCCTGTCGTCCTTGGCAACCCGGTACTGCTTGCCACCGGAGCGGATGACGGCGAACATGGAAACCTCTGGAGCCGTTGGTTAAAAAGGGCCGGACGTCGCGCGCCCCGGCCCCGCCCGAAAGACGCGGCACTATACCCCGGAAAGCCTGGATGTCAACGGTCGGGGCCCGGTACGCCGGGGCTTGCGGAGACCGGCGATGCCGGCGCGGCGGCGGCCGGCCCGTTTCCTTGCCTGGACGCGCGTTTTCGGGTTAGTCTCCGCCCGCCTTGCGGCCCAGGGCACGGCGCATTGCCACGACAACAGACGCACGCCGATCCGGAGAGGTGCCAGAGTGGTCGATCGGGGCGGTCTCGAAAACCGTTGTACCCTTGCGGGTACCGAGGGTTCGAATCCCTCCCTCTCCGCCACCCCGCCGGCGGTCCCGGACCGGCGCTCGACGGCGTCGGAAAGACCACCCGAAAATCAAGGAATGGCGCTCGATCCCATCGTCCGTGCGGCGAATCCCGACGACATCATTGCCCCTGTCGGGCGCCCGAAACAGGTGTTAGATTCAATCCTCTAGGCTGGGGGACTCACGCATGCCGAACGTCATCGTCACGGGCGCCGCCGGTTTCATCGGTTCGGCCGTCGTGCGGCTGCTGCATGGTCGGGGCGATAAGGTCGTCGCACTCGATGCCCTTACCTATTCCGGCCGGCGCGAAAATCTGTCGGAATTTGAAGGAAGTGGCGGTTTCGCCTTCGTCGAGGGCTCGATCGCCGACGGTGCCTGCGTCGCCGCCGTCTTGAACAGGTACAGACCGCGCGCGGTGCTCAATCTGGCCGCGGAAACCCACGTCGATCGCTCGATCGGCGGTCCGGCGGCTTTCGTCGCAACCAACGTCAACGGCGTCTTCGAATTGCTTGGCGCCTGCCTCGACTATTGGAACGGCCTCAACGGGACAGAAAAATCCGACTTCCGCTTCGTCCAGGTTTCTACCGACGAGGTCTATGGGTCGATCAGCGAGGGCATGGCGAACGAGGACTCTCCCCTTCGCGCCAACTCGCCCTATTCCGCCACCAAGGCCGGCGGAGACTTGTTGGTCCGCGCCTACCACCGGACTTATGGCCTGCCCGCGATCATAACCCGGGGCTCCAACGCCTTCGGACCGCGCCAGTTCCCCGAGAAACTGATCCCGCTCCTGACCTTGCGCGGTCTATCGGGTCTGTCGCTGCCGATCTACGGCGACGGACGCAACGTTCGCGAATGGATTTATGTGGACGATGCCGCCGCTGGCATCGTCGCCGCGCTCGACGGCGGCGCCCCCGGCGAGGTCTATAATTTGGGCTCGCCAAACGCCCAAGAGAATATCGACTTGGCGCACAAGCTCTGCCCGCTGATCGATCGCTTCGCGCGCGAACCGGCCGGCGCTACGGCGCGACGGATCGAGTTTGTCGCCGACCGGCTCGGCCACGATTTCCGCTATGCGATGGACAATTCGAAAGCCCTGGCTCAGCTTGGCTGGCGGGCGGAAGTGCCTTTCGAAGAGGGTCTTGAATATACCGTCAATTGGTATGTCGCCAATAGGACCTGGTGGGAACCGATCACGCGCGACCATTATGATCTCGGTCGCCTAGGCTCGGTTGCCACGGCGGGCACCTGATTCGCGGATCGAGAAGATGAGAAAAGGTATCGTTTTGGCCGGCGGGACTGGCTCGCGCCTTTATCCCACCACCACGGCCGTCAACAAACATCTCTTGCCCGTCTATGACAAGCCGATGATTTATTACAGCCTGTCGGTGGTGATGCTGGCGGGAATCCGCAATATTCTGCTGATATCCAACCCCGGCGACCTGTCGCAGTTTCAGCAACTCTTTCAGGACGGGAAACATCTCGGCCTCGATATCTCGTACGCCAGCCAGGAGCGGCCGCGCGGCATCGCCGAAGCGGTCATTATCGGTCGCGAGTTCATCGGCGATGATTCAGTCGCGCTGATATTGGGCGACAACATCCTGTTCGGGGCCGGACTCAGCGGACGCTTGCGCGCTCACGAGAGCGACGAAAACGCGGTCGTATTCTCATACAAGGTGAAAGATCCGGGAAGGTACGGCGTTGTGGAGATCGACGACCACGGCCGCGCCCGCTCCATCGAGGAAAAACCGGCCCGGCCGAAATCCAATCTCGCCGTCACCGGTCTGTATTTTTATCCCAACGACGTCATCGAGATTGCCGGCAAGTTGACGCCGTCGGCACGTGACGAGCTTGAGATTACCGACGTGAACCGCGTTTACATGAATCAAGGCCGGTTGACGGTCGAATACCTTAGCCGCGGATACGCGTGGCTGGATGCCGGCACCGAGGCCGCTCTGCTCGAAGCGTCGAATTTCGTGGCAACCATCCAGGTCCGGCAGGACTTGAAGATCGGCTGCGTCGAGGAAATCGCCTGGCGAATGGGCTGGATCGACACGCAGCAGCTGGTCAGTTTGGGCCGGCGCATGAAGGGCTCGGCATACGGCGATTACGTCGCGATGCTTGCCGACGAGCCGCGATGAAGCTCGTCGCCACGGACTTGCCGGAAATTCTTATCGTCGAGACCCCGGTGTTCGAAGACGATCGCGGCGCATTTTGGGAATCCCATCACGCCCGCAAGTTCGGTGACATCGGGATAGACGCCGTATTCGTCCAGGACGCCGTGTCGCGATCGCGCAAGGGAACGGTGCGCGGCCTGCATTTTCAGGAGCCGAATGCACAAGGCAAGCTCGTCGGCGTTGTCGCCGGCGCGGTCATCGATGTTGCCGTCGACATTCGGCCGGCGTCGCCGACCTTTCGGAGGTGGATTGCGGTCGAATTGAATGATACGGCCGGCCGGCTGCTCTGGATTCCCCCCGGGTTCGCGCACGGCTTCCGCGTCCTCAGCGACGCCGCGACGGTAACCTACAAGTTGACGGCATTCCATTCCCCGGAGCACGAACACGTCATCCGATGGAACGACCCGGAGATCGGGATCGTCTGGGGCATCGAGTCCGCGGTGATGTCGAAGCGTGACGCCGAGGCGCCCTATTTGCGGGACCAGCGCCAGCTCCCACCTTACGCATCAGGCGATTAGGCCATCGCAATGACATATCTGAGCGACATTACGACGGTTACGGTCAACTATAATTCGCGCGCGGTGATCGAGGGCGCTTTGCGTCCGTTTGTCGGCACCCACGAAATGCTGATCGTCGACAACGCCAGTACCGACGATTCTGTTTCCTACATCCAGGCGGCGTTTCCCGCGGCGCGCATTATCCGCAACCGGCAAAATCTCGGCTTCGGGGCGGGGATCAATGCCGCGCTCCCTTATGTTGCGACGCCTTATCTTCTTCTGACCACGCCCGACGTGCTGGTGGACGCGGATGGCCTGCGCCGGCTTCACGACCAGTTGATCCGCTACGACGATGCGGCTTTCGTCGCCCCCGCCCTGCGCGTGCCGCGCGGCAGGATCGAGACCTGGGTCATGGGGCCGAATGAGGTGCAACAGCGAAACGCCGGCCTTCAAGCCGACGGACCGTTCTGTACGTGGTTCGCCTCGGTCGCTCTCTGCCTGTGGCGGACCGACGCGTTGCGGGCGCTCGGCGGATTCGACGCCAACATCTTCCTTTATGAAGAAGACCTCGAGTTGTGCCTGCGGACGCGGCAAGCCGGATATTCCATCATCATCATCCCCGACGTCGTCGTCGATCACGTCAGCAGCGGCTCCGCGCCTCGCAGCCGGCGGCTGCACTGGCGCAAGGACTGGAATTTCGCCTGGAGCCGTCTGTACGTAATCGGCAAGCACGTCGGGATGAAGGAAAGTCGCCGCGCCGCCTGGCGCATGATTGCGTCGCGCGCTCCACGGGCGCTGCTGTATGGTCTGACGATCGACATAAAACGATTCATACGGGATTTCGCGGCGTTGCACGGGGCCATCTGTTATCTTTTGGGCCGCGTTCCCTCTCGTCCGCAGTGACCCGTTTGCGGACCGGATCGCCGGCAAAACAGTAGATCGAGACAATGACAACCTGCCGCATCTGCGCGACTTCGATCGCCCCCTTTATCGACTTCGGAGAGATGCCGATCGGCAACGCCTTCGTCGCGCGCGCCGATTTCGATACCGAATATTTCTATCGCATGCGCGTCGCCGTCTGCGGAACCTGCGCCACATTGCAAGTGATTGACGTGCCCGACCCGGACCGCATGTTTCACGATCACTATGCGTACTTCGCCAGCACGTCGGCCTTTATGTCGAGACACTTCCAAGAATTGGCAAAGGACCTGGAGGGTCGTTATCTGTCGAAGGAGTCGCCGTTCGTGGTTGAGATCGGGAGCAACGACGGCATCACGCTCCAATACTTCGCCAATGCGGGAATTCCGCATCTCGGGGTCGATCCATCGTCCAACGTGGCGGCGGCGGCGCGCGCAAAGGGCGTCAAAACCCTAATCGACTTCTTCAATGAGCGAACCGCGCAGCGCATCGTCGACGAACACGGCAAGGCCGATGTGTTGATTGCCACCAATACGATGCATCACATCGAAGACATCAATTCGGTGGCCGCGGGGGCGGCCACGCTGCTCAAGCCATCCGGCATCATGGTGCAGGAGGATCCGTATCTCGGCGACATGATCGAGAAGACCGCCTATGACCAGCTCTATGCGGAGCACATGTACATCTGGTCGGTAAATTCCCTCGGTAACGCCTTCGGACGACATGGCCTGGAAATTTTCGACGTGGAAAAGAACGATTTCCACGGCGGATGCATGCGCTATTTTCTTTGTCACGCCGGCACATGCGCGCCGACCCGGAGATTGGAGGCGCAGCGGGAAAAGGAAAAAAAATTGGGCTTGGCCGAACCAAAAACCTACGAAACATTTCGCCGCGCCTGCGAGACATCGCGCGAGCGCCTGGTCGAGCTGCTTCGCCGGCTGAAGCGGGACGGCAAGCGCGTCGCCGGGTACGGCGCCACCGCCAAGAGCGCGACGATCATCAATTATTGCGGGCTCGGTCCGGACGATATCAAGTTCATTTCCGACACGACCCCGATCAAACAGGGGAAATTTTCCCCGGGCGCGCATATCCCCGTGGTGACGCCGGATCAATTTCACGAGGAGCATCCGGATTATGCGGTTCTGTTTGCCTGGAACCACCTCGCCGAGATCGACGCCAAGGAACAGGCCTTTCGCCGGAACGGCGGCAAGTGGATAATCCCCGTTCGCATGGTCGAGGTCCTATAGCCGTGAAGCGCATCCTTTACGCCGAAGCCGTTTACGGCCAGCAGGAGATCGACGCGGTCATCGAAGTCCTGAAGAACAGCCCGCATCTGCTGATGGCGGGGCCGCGCGTCGCGGAATTCGAAAAACGCGTTGCCGCCCTTTTTGGGAAAAAGCACGGCCTGATGGTCAATTCGGGCTCGGCCGCCAATCTTTTGACCGTGGCGGCACTCGGCCTCGACCGCGGCGCCGAGGTCATCACGCCGGCCCTCACGTTCTCCACCACCGTCGCGCCCCTCGTACAACACGGGCTTGTCCCGGCGTTCGTGGATGTCGAGCCGGATACCTATGTGGTCGACGTCGATGCGATCGAAGCGATGATCGGCCCGAGAACGCGCGCGCTAATGGTTCCGAACCTGATCGGAAATCTGCCGGATTGGTCGCGGCTGCGGGCGATTGCGGACAAGCACGGCCTGATCCTGATCGAGGATTCCTGCGATACGATCGGCTACCGCTTCGACGGCGGAACCACCGGCCGGCTGTCTGACGCCGCGACCACCAGCTTCTACGCGTCGCACGTGATAACTGCCGCGGGCTTCGGCGGCATGGTTCTTTTCAACAACGACGAACTGCACGAACGCGCGACGGTGTTGCGGGGATGGGGGCGCGCGTCCAGCCGCATGAACGAGATGGAAACCATCGAAAGCCGATTCCAGTCCACGATCGACGGCATCGAGTACGATACCAAATTCACTTTCGACGACATCGGCTACAATTTCCTGCCGTCCGAGCTTGCCGCAGCATTCGGCCTCGTTCAACTCGACAGGCTCGACGACTACACCCAGCGGCGGACGGAAAATTTCGCCCGCATGACCGATTTTTTCCGCGGCTATGAACAGTGGTTCACGCTTCCCCGGCCTTCCAACAAGGCGCGGGTGACGTGGCTCGCGGTCCCGCTGATCGTGCGGGACGATTCCCCGTTCACACGACGCGACTTGCAAACGCATTTCGAACGCGCCGGCATCCAGACGCGGACGGTGTTCACCGGCAACGTGCTGCGCCAACCCGGATTCCGCGACATCGAACGGCGGGAGCCTCCCGGCGGCTTCCCTAACGCCGACCGGGTCATGAGAGGCGGCATGTTGGTCGGCTGCCATCAAGGCATGGACTCGGCGGATATCGAATACGTGCAGCGCTGCTTCCGGGAATTCGCGGCGAGGTTCTAGGATGAAGCGTGCCCTTATCACCGGCGCGAGCAGCTATCTTGGCAACAAGCTCGCGGCGCGGCTGGCTTCGTCGGGCATCGACGTGCACGCCCTGGTTCGCCCGCAAGCCGATCCGGCGCGCCTGCCGGCTTGCATAGCCGCCGACCGCCGGCATCCTCACGACGGTTCCACCGAATCGATGATCGCGGTCGTCGCCAAGGCGGCGCCGGATGCGACGTTCCATTTGGCCGGGCTTTATATCCGGGAGCCGAAACCCGCCGACGTCGTTCCGTTGATCACCTCGAACTACACGATTGGCATCCAGCTTTTGGAGGCGCTTTGCCGCCGCGGGCCCGAAGCGAAGGTGATCAGCGCCGGCACCTACTCGCAGTATTTCATGAGCGACCGGCCGCGTCCGCTCGACCTTTATTCCGCGGCCAAGCAGGCCTTTCACGACGCGCTCGCTCTTTACGCGGATCGCAACGGTTTCCGAACCGTGACGCTGGTCCTGTTCGACAGTTTCGGCGCCGACGATCCGCGCGCAAAGCTGCTGAAGGCGATCGTCGACGCGGCGCTCAATGGAACGGAGTTGCCGCTGCCCGACGAGGACATCACGGTCGATCTGATTCACATCGATGATGTCACGGCGGCGTTCGTGCGTGCCGCCGATTTGCTCGAAAACGACCCGACCGCCGTGGCCGCCGGCACGTTCGCCGTCGGTTACGGGCGGCGCTACCGGTTGAGCGAAGTTGTCGCGTTGTTCGAGCGCGTCACCGGCCTGCCGGTCGCCACCCGCCCCGGCGGCTACGAATTGCCGCGACGCCGGATCATCGTGCCGTGGGACGGCCCGCGACTGCCGGGATGGCAGCCGGCGGTGACGCTCGAGGACGGATTTCGCCAATATCTGGCGGCCCGGCGCTAGCGATACTGCCGATATGACGTTTGCCGTCTCGACGGCGGCGGTGTCGCCGCAGGGCGGCCCTTTCGGTACCACACCCGGTTATGTCTAAAAAGTAGGCTTTTGGGGCATTTGCCTATTTATTAATCATTTTTATCGCTTGCCGGTGCCGGCCGAAACCCGCTCCGGCCGTTGCCTCCACCTTATTATCATTTTAACTCAATGCGTTGAAGAAAATGCCCGGGATCGGGCCGTGATGGCACGGGTCTTGCGCCTGTACGGGCGATCAAATTCGTTCCCAGGCAACTGACGACATTTCGGAGGCGTATCGATATGAGCAAGACACTGCGTACATTCGCGACCGCGGCCGCCGTCGCCGGCTGGGCCCTGGCGTCCACGGGCGCCATGGCCGCCGACACCATCAAGGTCGGCATTCTGCATTCGCTGTCGGGCACCATGGCCATCAGCGAGACGACGCTGAAGGACGTGATGCTGATGCTGATCGACGAGCAGAACAAGAAAGGCGGGCTGTTGGGCAAGAAGCTCGAACCGGTGGTGGTCGATCCCGCCTCCAACTGGCCGCTGTTCGCCGAGAAGGCCCGCGAGCTGATCTCGAAGCAAAAAGTGGCGGCGGTGTTCGGCTGCTGGACTTCGGTCTCGCGCAAGTCCGTGCTGCCGGTGTTCGAGGAACTGAACAGCCTGCTCTTCTATCCCGTCCAGTATGAGGGCGAGGAAAGTCAGCGCAATGTGTTTTACACCGGCGCGGCGCCGAACCAGCAGGCGATTCCGGCCGTCGACTACCTGATGAAAGAAGAGAGCGTGAAGCGCTGGGTGCTTGCCGGCACCGACTACGTGTATCCACGCACCACCAACAAGATCCTCGAGGCCTATCTGAAGGCCAAGGGCGTCGCGGCCGAAGACATCATGATCAACTACACGCCGTTCGGTCACGCCGACTGGCAGACCATCGTCGCGTCGATCAAGAAGTTTGGCTCGGCGGGCAAGAAGACGGCGGTGGTTTCCACCATCAACGGTGACGCCAACGTGCCGTTCTACAAGGAGCTCGGCAACCAGGGGATCAAGGCCACCGACATCCCGGTCGTCGCGTTCTCGGTCGGCGAGGAAGAGCTCGCCGGCGTCGACACCAAGCCCCTGGTCGGCCATCTCGCCGCCTGGAACTACTTCATGAGCGTCGACAAGCCGGTCAACAAGGACTTCATTAAGAAGTGGCATGCCTTCATCAAGAACCCGAAGCGCGTGACCAACGATCCGATGGAGGCCCATTTCATCGGCTTCAACATGTGGGTCGAGGCGGTGAAGAAGGCCGGCACGATCGACCCGAACGCGGTGATCGATTCCATCGTCGGCGTCGCGGTGCCGAACCTCTCGGGCGGCTATTCGACGATGATGCCGAACCACCACATCACCAAGCCGGTGCTGATCGGCGAGGTCAAGGCGGACGGGCAGTTCAACACCGTCTGGGAGACGCCGGGCCTGGTCGTCGGCGACGAGTGGTCGGACTTCCTGCCGGGGTCGAAGGACCTGATCGCGGATTGGCGCGCGCCGATGTCGTGCGGCAATTTCAACGTCGCCACCGGCAAGTGCGGCGGCAAAGGCAAAGGCAGCTGACGCACCACTTCTAAGGCGTAAACGAGCGAGGGGCCGGCGCGGCTGATCCACGGCCGCCGGCCCCTCGACACCAACGACGGTTCCGCGCCATGCTTCTGTTAGCCAGAGTTCTGCTTCTGATCGGCATTGTCTTCGCCGCGCTGTTGCCGACGCGCACCGAAGCCGCACCGGCCGACGAGGCGTTTTCCGGTTTCGCCTCCACCAAATACGACGCCATCGAGAAAGCGATCGAGACGCTGGCCGCCAGCGGCCATCCGACGGCCGAAGCGGTGCTTCGCGCGCTTGAAGGCGGCAACCTGTTCGTGCGCGAAGCCGACAAGGCGATTGTCTACAAAACCCAGGACGGCAAGATTCTCGACGCCCGCACCGGGGCAGCCCTCGCCGGCGATGGCGCTGGAGGCTTGAAACCGGTGCGCGTCAACAACCGCATCCGCCGCGCCGTCACCGCGGCGCTGGGAAGCCTGCGCCTGATGAACCCCAAGCCGGAGGCGCGCCGTGCCGCCGCCGAGGCGGTGTTCAAGGGCCGCGACCCGACGGCGTTGCCGCATCTGGAGGCGGCGCTGGCCAGGGAAACCGATTCCGGCATCCGCCGCGCCATGGAGCAGGCCCGCGCCGCGGCGTTGCTCGCCACCGACGCCGCCGAGGCGGCGAAGCTGGCCGCCGTGGCGGTGCTTGCCGAGCGCGCCGATCTCGATGCCCGCGCGCTGCTTTCTTCGCTCGGCAAGGACGTGCCGCCGGCAGTAGCCAAGGCGGCGGCCGCCGCCGTCGCCGCCATCGACGGCCGGCTGGCGGTGTGGAACACGGCGCAAAGCGTCTATTACGGCATCAGCCTCGGCTCGGTGCTGCTGTTGGCCGCCATCGGGCTGGCCATCACTTTCGGCGTGATGGGCGTCATCAACATGGCGCACGGCGAGATGGTGATGCTCGGCGCCTATACCACCTTCGTCGTGCAGGAGACGATCCGCCAGAAGGCGCCGGGGTTGTTCGACTATTCGCTGACGATCGCCGTGCCGCTGGCGTTCCTGGTGGCCGCCGCCGTTGGCATCCTGATCGAGCGCACGGTGATCCGTTTCCTGTATGGCCGGCCGCTCGAGACCTTGCTCGCCACCTGGGGGCTGAGCCTGGTGCTGCAACAGGGCGTGCGCAGCCTCTTCGGGCCTTCCAACCGCGAGGTCGGCACGCCGGCGTGGATGAGCGGCGCCTTCGATCTCGGCGGCCTGACCCTGACCTACAACCGGCTGACCATCATCGTGTTTGCCGCCGTCGTGCTCGCGCTGTTGATGCTGATTACGCGCTTCACGCCGTTCGGCCTCAGGATGCGGGCGGTGACACAGAACCGCCAGATGGCGGCCTCCATGGGCATCCGCACGCCGTGGCTCGATTCGCTGACCTTCGGCCTCGGCTCCGGCATTGCCGGCATCGCCGGGGTGGCGCTGAGCCAGATCGACAACGTGAGTCCGAACTTGGGCCAGTCCTACATCATCGACAGCTTCATGGTGGTGGTGTTCGGCGGCGTCGGCAACCTGTGGGGAACGATGGTCGCGGCGCTCACCCTCGGCGTCGCCAACAAACTGCTGGAGCCGTTCGCCGGCGCCGTGCTTGGCAAGATCCTGATCCTCGTCTTCATCATCCTGTTCATCCAGAAGCGGCCGCGCGGCCTGTTCGCGCTCAAGGGCCGCGCAGTGGAGAGCTGAACCATGGCGGGCTGGCGTCCCGGCTTCGCGCAGATCCTCGGCGATCGCGGCGGCTTAGTGCTGTTGGCGTCGCTGGCCGGCGCCGCCGTCTTGGTGCCGGCGCTCAATCTGCTGACGCCGACGGCCTCGGCGATCCACGTTCCGACCTATCTGGTCAGCCTGTTCGGCAAGTACCTGTGCTTTGCGCTGCTCGCCCTCAGCGTCGATCTGGTGTGGGGGTTTTGCGGCATCCTCAGTCTCGGCCATGGCGCGTTCTTCGCGCTCGGCGGCTACGCCATGGGCATGCACCTGATGCGCCAGATCGGCAGCCGCGGCGTCTACGGCCACCCGCTGCTCCCCGATTTCATGGTGTTCCTGAACTGGAAAGAACTGCCGTGGTACTGGCACGGATTCGACTACTTCGCCTTCGCCGCCTTGATGGTGGTGCTGGTGCCGGGGCTGCTGGCGTTTCTGTTCGGATGGTTCGCGTTCCGCTCGCGGGTGACCGGCGTCTATCTTTCGATCATCACCCAGGCCATGACGTTCGCCTTGATGCTGGCGTTCTTCCGCAACAACATGGGCTTCGGCGGCAACAACGGCCTCACCGATTTCAAGGACCTGCTCGGCTTCAACTTGCAGGGCGACGGCACCCGCGCCGCGCTGTTCGCCGCCTCGGCCGTGATGCTGGCCGCCGGCTACGTGCTTGCCCGGTCGATCGTCGATTCGCGCTTCGGCAAGGTCCTGATCGCCATCCGCGACGCCGAGAGCCGCGCCCGTTTCCTCGGTTACCGGGTCGAATCGTATAAGCTGGTGGTGTTTACGCTCTCGGCGGTGATGGCCGGCGTCGCCGGCGCCCTTTACGTGCCGCAGGTCGGCATCATCAACCCGAGCGAGTTCTCGCCCGCCAACTCGATCGAGATCGTCATCTGGGTGGCTGTCGGCGGGCGCGGAACGCTCTATGGCGCGGTCCTCGGCGCGGTGGTGGTCAATTACCTCAAGTCCTATTTCACCGGCGCGCTCCCCGATGCCTGGCTGTTCGTGCTCGGCGGTCTGTTCATCGCCGTCACGCTGTTCCTGCCCAAGGGCATCGTCGGCACACTGCCGGCGCCCGGGCCGGGCGGGCGCTGGAGGGCAATCGACGCGGCCGCCGACCGGCTGGCGCGCCTGTTCGGCGGCGGGAGGACACGGCTGTGAACCCCGCCCCCGCCATCGGCGCCAGCCACGACACGGCACCGACCATTCTCTACCTCAACGGCGTCACCGTCAGCTTCGACGGCTTCAAGGCTCTCGACAGCCTGAGCTTTTACATCCGCGCCGGCGAGCTGCGCGCCGTAATCGGCCCAAACGGCGCCGGCAAGACGACGATGATGGACGTGATCACCGGCAAGACCCGCCCCGACGCCGGCGAGGTGTTTTTCGACGAGCGCATCGACCTGACGCGGCTCGACGAGGCGCGCATCGCGAATTTAGGCATCGGACGCAAGTTCCAGAAGCCGACGGTGTTCGAGAACCACGCCGTGTTCGAGAACCTGGAGCTGGCGCTGGCTGGCGACCGGCGGGCGCTGCCGGCGTTGTTCTTCCGCTTGGGCCCGGCCGAGCGCGCCCGCATCGACGAGGTATTGACGACCATTGCGCTGGCGCCGGTCAAGAACCGCGCCGCCGGTTCGCTGTCGCACGGCCAGAAGCAGTGGCTGGAGATCGGCATGCTGCTGATGCAGGACCCGGACCTGCTGTTGGTCGACGAGCCGGCCGCCGGCATGACCGACGCCGAAACCGCGCAGACGGCGAGGATGCTGCGCGAGATCGCCGTCAATCACTCGGTGGTCGTCGTCGAGCACGACATGGAATTCGTCCGCGATCTCGACTGCCGCGTTACCGTGCTGCACGAAGGCCGCGTGCTCGCCGAAGGCTCGCTCGACGTGGTACAGGCCAACCCGCGCGTTGTCGAAGTCTATCTGGGGCGCTAATTATGTTGAGCGTCGAGGCAATCGATCTCTTCTACGGCGCCAGCCAGGCGCTGCGCGGCATCAGCCTGAACGCGGAGAAGGGCAAGGTGACGTGCGTGCTCGGCCGCAACGGCGTCGGCAAGTCGAGCCTGATCCGCGCCGTCGTCGGCCACCAGCCGGTGCGCGCCGGGCGCATCGAATGGGAAGGCCGGGACATCACCCGCATGGCGCCGTTCGACCGGGCGGCGCGCGGCATCGCCTACGTCCCCCAGGGTCGCGAGATATTCCCGCTGCTGACGGTGGAGGAAAACCTGAAGACGGGCTTTGCCGCGCTGAAGCGGGCTGAGCGTTTCATCCCGGACGAGGTATTCGGGCTGTTTCCGGTGCTGACGGACATGCTCGGCCGCCGCGGCGGCGATCTGTCGGGCGGCCAGCAACAGCAGCTTGCCATCGCCCGCGCCCTGGTCACCCGGCCAAGCCTGCTGGTCCTGGACGAGCCGACGGAAGGCATCCAGCCCTCCATCATCCTGGAAATCAAACGCATTATCGGGACCCTGGCCGGGCGCGGCGATATGGCGATATTGTTGGTCGAGCAATACTTCGAGTTCGCCCGCGACCTCGCCGATTCCTTCGCCGTCATGGACCGCGGCGAGTTCGTGCTGAGCGGCAACGCCGACGCCATGGTGGAAAACGATGTCCGTCGCTACCTTACGGTCTGAGCCGGCCCGGGACGCCACCCCCCAAACCCACGGCGCGGCGAGCGTGACCTTCGCCCGCAACGACGGCGCCACCCGCCTCGCCGGCCTTTATCAGCGACAGCCGTTGCGCGTCCTGTTCCCCGAGGTGCCTGCCGGCGAAATTCCGACCGCGGTGCTGGTGACGACATCCGGCGGCCTGGTCGGCGGCGACCGCCTCGACGTATCGGTCGCCGTCGGCGACGGCGCCGAGGCCATGGTGTTCGGCCAGGCGGCGGAAAAGGTCTATCGTTCCGCCGGTCCGACCAGCCGCATCGCCGTCGCGCTCGCCGTCGCCGGCGACGGCTGGCTCGAATGGCTGCCGCAGGAAACAATCTTGTTCGACGGCGCGCGCCTGCAACGGCGCACCCGCATCGACGTCGCGCCGGGCGCCCGCGTGCTTGCGGGGGAAATCCTGGTGTTCGGCCGCATCGCCGGCGGCGAACAGTTGGGCCGCGGCTTGCTCCGCGACGCCTGGGAAGTGCGCCGCCAGGGCCGCCTGCAATGGGCCGATGCGCTGCATCTGGAGGATGACATCGCCGACGTGCTCGCCGATCCGGCCTGCTTCGACGGCGCGACTTCCTATGCGACGGTCGTCCACGCCGGCGACGACGTTGCGGCGCGTCTCGATCTGGCGCGTGCGCTGCTTGCACGGGACGAGTCCGGGTTGAGGACCGGTGCCACGGTCGTCAACGGCGTGCTGGTGGCACGCTGGCTCGGCCGCGACGCGGCGACCTTGCGCCGCTCATTCGGCAATTTCTGGGCGGCATTCCGCGCCGCTGTCGGCGGCCGGCGCGATACCTTGCCGCGCCTGTGGCACGTATGAACACGAACGGGAGGACGGGAACGTGAGACTTTCACCGAGGGAGAAGGACAAGCTGCTGGTGGCGATGGCCGCCGCCGTGGCGCGCCGCCGGTTGGAGCGCGGCGTCAAGCTGAACCACCCGGAGGCGGTGGCGCTGATCAGCGATTTCGTCGTCGAAGGCGCCCGCGACGGCCGCGCCGTCGCCGACTTGATGCGCGACGGCGCCGGCGTGCTGAGCCGCGATCAGGTGATGGCGGGAATTCCCGAGATGCTGCACGAGATCCAAGTCGAGGCGACCTTCCCCGACGGCACCAAGCTGGTGACCGTCCACAACCCGATCCGCTGAGGACGCTGCCATGATCCCCGGAGAGATCATCGTCGCCAAGGGCGCGATCACCCTCAACGACGGCCGACACGCGGTAAAACTGAAAGTCGCCAACACCGGCGACCGGCCGGTGCAGGTCGGCTCGCATTATCATTTTTACGAGACCAACGCGGCGCTCGCCTTCGACCGCGATGCCGCGTCGGGCATGCGCCTCGATATTCCGGCCGGCACCGCGGTGCGCTTCGAGCCCGGCCAGAGCCGCGAGGTGACGCTGATTCCGTACGCCGGCAAGCGCGTGGTCAAGGGCTTCAACGCCAAGGTCCAGGGCAAGCTGCCCGGCAAGGCGGCGCGCGGAAAATCCAGGAAAAAGAGGAAGGGGGGCTGAGCCATGCCGTTCAGGATCGACCGCGCGGCCTATGCGTCGATGTTCGGCCCGACGGTGGGCGACAAGGTTCGCCTTGCCGACACCGAGCTGTTCATCGAGGTCGAGGAAGACCGCACCCGTTACGGCGAAGAGGTGAAATTCGGCGGCGGCAAGGTGATCCGCGACGGCATGGGCCAGTCGCAGGTCACTCGCGCCAAGGGCGCCGTCGACACCGTCATCACCAACGCGCTGATCGTCGACCACTGGGGGATCGTCAAGGCCGACGTCGGCCTCCGCGACGGCCGCATCGCCGCCATCGGCAAGGCCGGCAATCCGGACGTGCAGCCCGGCGTCGACATCGTCATCGGCCCGGGCACCGAGGCTATTGCCGGCGAGGGTCGCATCCTCACCGCCGGCGGCATCGACGCCCACATCCACTGGATCTGCCCGCAACTGGTGGACGACGCGCTCTATTCCGGCGTCACCACCATGCTCGGCGGCGGCACCGGTCCGGCCGAGGGCACCAACGCCACCACCTGCACGCCCGGCGCCTGGCACATCGGCCGCATGCTGCAGGCGGCTGACGGGTTTCCGGTCAACCTCGGCTTCTTCGGCAAGGGCAACGCATCCGACAAGGCGCCGCTTGTCGAGCAGGTGAAGGCCGGCGCCTGCGGGTTGAAGCTGCACGAGGACTGGGGCACGACGCCGTCGGCCATCGACGCCTGCCTCGCCGTCGGCGACGCCATGGACGTGCAGGTCGCCATCCACACCGACACCTTGAACGAGTCCGGCTTCGTCGAGAACACCACCGCCGCCTTCAAGGGCCGCACCATCCACGCTTTCCACACCGAGGGCGCCGGCGGCGGCCACGCGCCGGACATCATCAAGGTGTGCGGCGAGAAGAACGTGCTGCCATCGTCGACCAATCCGACGCGGCCGTATACGGTCAACACCATCGACGAACACCTCGACATGCTGATGGTCTGTCACCACCTCGATAGCCGCATCCCCGAGGACGTGGCGTTCGCCGAGAGCCGCATTCGGCGCGAGACCATCGCCGCCGAGGACATCCTGCACGACCTCGGCGCGTTCTCGATGATCACGTCGGACAGCCAGGCCATGGGCCGGGTCGGTGAAGTCATCATCCGCACCTGGCAGACCGCCGACAAGATGAAGCGCCAGCGCGGCCGGCTGGCCGGCGAAAAAGGCGACAACGACAACCTGCGGGTCCGGCGCTACATCGCCAAATACACCATCAACCCGGCGATCACCCACGGCATCGCCAAGCACGTCGGCTCGGTCGAGGTCGGCAAGCTTGCCGATCTCGTCTTGTGGAAGCCGATGTTCTTCGGCGTCAAGCCGGACCTGATCCTGAAATGCGGCACCATCGCCGCGGCGGCGATGGGCGATCCCAACGCCTCGATCCCGACGCCGCAGCCGGTGCATTACCGGCCGATGTTCGGCGCGTTCGGCCGCTCGCTCACCGCCAGCAGCGTCTCCTTCGTTTCCAAGGCCGCCGCCGCCAACCGCATCGGCGCCCGCCTCGGGCTGGCGAAGCCGGTGATCGCCGTCGCCGGCACCCGCAAGCTCGGCAAGAAGCACATGGTTCTCAACGACCTCACGCCGGAGATGGAGGTCGACCCGGAGACCTATCAAGTGCGTGCCGACGGCGAGCTTCTCACCTGCAAGCCGGCGACCGAGCTCGCCATGACGCAACGCTACTTTTTGTTTTGACCATGCGGCGGGCGACGGAAATCCATCATCGCGGAAGCTGGCCGGCGGAAAACGCGGTGGCCACGGTGACGCTCGCCCTCGACGACCGCCACCGGCGGCGGATCCGCCTCACCGACGACCGCGGCGAAGCGTTCCTGCTCGATCTCGCCCAGGTCGCGATGATGGCCGATGGCGATGGTCTGAAGCTGGACGACGGCGGCTTCATCCGCGTCGTCGCCGCCGCCGAGGCGGTAGCCGACGTCCACGGATCATCGCCGGCGCACACGGCCCGGCTCGCCTGGCACCTCGGCAACCGGCACACGCCGGTCGAGGTCCTGGCCGACGGCGCCCTGCGCATCCGCGACGACCACGTGCTGGTGGCCATGCTCGAAGGCCTGGGCGCCCGCGTGGCGCGCCGTCAGGCACCGTTTTCGCCCGAGCCCGGAGCCTATGCGCGCACCGGAGACACACACGATCATGAGTACGACCACGATCACGGACATGGGCATGGGCATGGGCATGGGCATGGACACGGTCACTGACGCCGGCCTGTACCGGCTGCTCACCTGGCTGTCGCCGGGGTTCCCGGTCGGCGGTTACGCCTATTCCCACGGCATCGAACGCGCCGTCGAGGAACGACTGGTCACCGATTGCGAGTCGCTCCGCCGCTGGGTCGCCGCCATCGTTCTCAACGGCGCCGGCCGGCTCGACGCCGGGTTTTTCCGCGCCGCCTGGCAGGCGGTGAGCGACGACGACGGCGCGGCGTTGCTCAGCGCCGCGGAATGGGCCGGCGCCATGCGCGCCACCCGCGAAACCGCCCTGGAAAGCGCCGCCCAGGGGCAGGCCTTCGTGGACGCGCTCGCGGCCGCCTGGCCGACGCCGGCGTTGGCGCCGTGGATCGCGACCCTCGCCGGATCGGGCCGGGCGCCGGCTTACGCGGTCGCGGTCGGCGTCGCGGCGGCCGTCGCCGCGGTGCCGCTCCGCCACGGTTTGCTCGCTTATCTGCATGCGCTCGCCGCCAACCTGGTGTCCGCCGGGGTGCGGCTGGTGCCGCTCGGCCAGAACGACGGCCAGCGCGCGCTGGCGGCGCTCGAGCCGACGGTGCGCCGGGCGGCGGAACGGGCGATGGCGACGCCGTTGCAGGCCATCGCCAGCGCCGCGCCGATGATCGACTGGACCTCCATGCACCACGAAACCCAGTACACCAGGTTGTTCCGCTCATGAGCGCGCCATTGCGCATCGGCATCGGCGGCCCGGTCGGCTCCGGCAAGACCGCGCTGATGGATTGGCTGTGCAAGCGTCTGCGCGACGACTACAGCATCGCAGCCATTACCAACGACATTTATACCCGCGAGGATGCCGAGTTTCTCACCCGCTCCGGCGCGCTGCCGCCCGAGCGCATCGCCGGCGTCGAGACCGGCGGCTGTCCGCACACGGCGATCCGCGAGGACGCTTCTATGAACTTGGCGGCCATCGCCGACATGTCGGCGCGGTTTCCGGGGCTGGACGCCGTACTCGTGGAGTCGGGCGGCGACAACCTCGCCGCCACTTTCTCGCCGGAGCTTGCCGATATCACGCTCTACGTCATCGACGTCGCCGCCGGCGACAAGATCCCGCGCAAGGGCGGCCCCGGCATCACCCGCTCCGATCTTCTGGTCATCAACAAGATCGACCTGGCGCCGCTGGTCGGCGCCAACCTCCAGGTGATGGAACGGGACGCCAGGAAGATGCGCGGGGCGCGCCCGTTCGTGTTCACCGACCTGAAGGCGGGAACCGGCGTCGCCGCCATCGTCGACTTCATCGTCTCGGCCGGCGGCTTGACGCCGCGCACGGCCGGCCACCGACGGGCCGCCGGCGGCCGTGATTGATTCGCCGACGAATCCCTGCAAAGGTTCCGGCTTCGCCAACCGGAATAGAAATTTTCCAGGGTGATGGCGGAGGATTCCAGCGATGCCCAATCCCGACATTGCCCGACCCGCACGCGCGTTGATCGAGCGAATCCGTCCGCTCGCCACCAGCACGCTCGCCAACGCCCTCGACGACGTCGGCCTGCATGACAACGTGATCGTCGCCATCAAGGCGGTCGCCACCGGCTTCCGGTTCGTCGGCCCGGCGGTGACGGTGAAGGAGCGGAGCGGCGCGTACGGCAGATTCGCCTCCGACGATTTCAAGGTCGGACAGATGATCGACGCCGCCGAGCCCGGCGACGTCATTGTCGTCGACGCCGGCGGCGCGCCCTATTCGACCTGGGGCGGCATGGCGTCCTACGCCGCCAAGCTGAAGGGCGTCGCCGGGCTGGTGGTGGACGGCGGCGTGCGCGACCTGGAGGAGATGGTGGAATTCGGGTTCCCGGCGTTCGCCCGCCACCTGGTGCCGACGACCGGCCGCACGCGGCTGAAGGTCGAAGCGATCAACGCGCCGGTCATCATCGACGGCGTCGCCGTGGCGCCGGGCGACATCATCGCCGCCGACGGCACCGGCATCGTCTGCCTGCCGGCGGCCGAGGTCGAGAAGATCGTCGCCCTGGCCGAAGGCTTCGCGCGCGACGACGCCGCCGCCGTCGGCGATCTGAAGCGGGGCCTGACCTTCTCGCAGGCGATGGCCAAGTACAAACGGATCTGAAGTCGCGCCCATGGCCGCCGCCCCCACCTTGGCCGAGACCGTCGTCGCCGCGTTCAAGCGCCACGGCGTCAAGCGGATGTTCGGCATTCCCGGCGGCGGCTCAAGCCTCGACCTGATCGACGCCGCCGGCGCCGCCGGCGTCGAATTCGTGTTGACGCGCACCGAAACCGCGGCGGCGTTCATGGCCGCCGTCACCGGCGAGCTTTCCTCCACCCCCGGCGTGGTGCTGACCGGCATCGGCCCCGGCGCCGCCAGTGCCGTCAACGGCATCGCCTACGCGAAGCTCGAGCGCGCGCCGGTGGTGCTGATCACCGACGGCCCGGCGTCGTCGCTGCACCAGGCGTTCGACCAGCCGGCGTTGTTCGCGCCGATCACCAAGGCCCAGGGCCGGTTGCGGCCGGAGGATGGCGCCGCCGCCATTGAGCGAGCGATCGCGACAGCGCTGACGTCGCCGTGGGGACCGGTGCAACTGGATTTGACCGCACCCGACGCCATGGCGAGCGTGACCGCCGCCGCGCCCGACGCCGGCGGCGCGCCGGTGTCGGCGACGGTCGACGCGAAAACCCTCGAGCGCGCCCGTGGCATGCTGGCCGCCTCCAGCCGGCCGGTGATCCTGGCCGGCCTGGAAGCGCGGCACGGCGACGCGCCCGCCGCCTTGCGCACCCTCGTCGATGCACTCGCCTGTCCGGCGCTCGCCACCTACAAGGCCAAGGGCGTGCTGGCCGACGCCCACCCGTGCGCCGTCGGCATCGTCACCGGCGCCGCCGCGGAAGCCGATTGCATCGGCCGCGCCGATCTGATCGTCTGCTTCGGCCTCGATCCGGTGGAACTGATTCCCGGCAAATGGCGCTACAAAGCGCCGATCCTCGAGCTGCGCGCCGCCCCCGGCGCCGTGCTGCCGGCTACGTCGGCATGTCGCGTCGTCGCGCCGCTGGCCGATGCCGTCGCCGCGTTGCTGCCGGTGGACGCCTCGGGATGGACGGCCGACGAGATCGCCGTATTGCGCGACGCCATGCGGGCGCGCATCGCCATTCGCGGCTCCGGCCACACCGCGGACTCGGTGACGGCGGCGCTGGCGAAGGCGGCGCCGGCGGGCACGCGCCTGACGGTCGATGCCGGCGCCCACATGTTCAGCGTGTTTGCCCTGTGGCCGGCGCAGGAGCCGTTCGGCGTGCTGAAATCGAACGGCCTTTCAACGATGGGCTTCGCCCTGCCGGCGGCCATCGCGTCCGTCCTGCACGAGCCGCAGCGGCCGGTCGCCGCGGTCACCGGTGACGGCGGCCTGTTGATGTGCCTGGCCGAATTGACGACGGCGGTCGAGCGGCGCTGCCGCATCGTCGTCGTGGTGATCAACGACTCGGCGCTGTCGCTGATCGACATCAAGCAGCAGCGGCAACAACGCAAGAGCCGCGGCGTGCGCTATCCGACGGTCGATTTCGCGGGCGTGGCCGAGGCTCTCGGCTGCCGGGCGTGGCGCGTCGGCGCCGGCGAGGCGCTGGAGCCGGCGCTCGAACAAGCCTTCGCCGGTAACGGGCCGGCGCTCATCGACGTCATCGTCGATCCCAGCGGCTATGGCGACCAGCTCGTCGCGCTCCGCGGATGATTACGGCACCGCGACGACGCCGGCAGCGATCAACTCCTTGATCGTGTTCTCGTCATAACCGAGCGCGCTCAGGATTTCCTTGCCGTGCTCGCCGAGCCGTGGCGCCACTGGCGGCACGCGTTCCGGGGCGGCGGAAAAGCGCACCGGGAACGCCATCCCCTTCAGCTTGCCCTCGTTCGGGTGGTCGTAGGATTCGAAGAGGCCGCTGGCCAAAAGCTGCGGGTCGCCGAGCAGGCCCGCGAGGTCGTTGACCGGGACCGCCGGGATGTCGAGGCGCCGCATGTCGGCCATCCACTCGGCGGTGGTCTTGGCGCGCATCGCCGCATCCATCACCGCGTAAAGTTCGTCGATGCGGGTGCTGCGCCGGCCGGAATCCGTCACCCAATTAGCTTGGGCGAGGTCGTCGCGGCCAATGTGGCGTAGGAACCGCTGCCACTGGGCGGTGGTGTAAGGCATCGCGGCAATGTGGGAGTCCCGTGTCGCATATGGCCGGCGTCCCGACGCGAGCGACCGCGTGTGCCCCGGCGGTCCTTTCGCCGGCTCGAAGCTGGCTGCCGACAGATGTTCGGCGAGCACGAACCAGCTCAGGCACTCCATCATCGGCACCTCCACGAACTGCCCGGCGCCGGTGGCGTTTCGCTGCAGCAGCGCCGCCAAGATCGCGTTGGCGGTGAATAGGCCGGTCACCTTGTCGGCGACGATAGTGCGCACGTAGCGCGGCGCCGCGCCGGCATCGCCGGCGAGCGTCGCCAGGCCGCTGGCGGCCTGGATGATGTCGTCGTAGGCCGGTTGGTCGGCGTAGGGGCCACGGCGGTCGAAACCCCAGGCGGCGCAGTAGATAAGGCCATCCTTCACCGCCTTCAGGGCATCGTAGCTCAGCCCGAGGCGTTCGATCGCCGGCTGGCGCATCGAATGGACGAAGACATCGGCGGTCTCGACCAGGCGGGTCAGGATGTCGCGGCCGCGCTCGTCCTTGAGATCGACGGCGAGGCTTTTCTTGCCGCGCGCCAGGTTCATGAACATCGTGCCCATGGCCTTCGAGCGCATCGGTTCGACGTGACGGGCGATGTCGCCCTCCGGCGGCTCGACCTTGATCACCTCGGCGCCGAGATCGGCCAGCACTTGCGTCGCCAGCGGCCCGAGCACGACGGCGGTGAGATCGACGACGCGAATTCCATCGAGCGGCCGGGTCATGGCGGCGGCTCAACCGCGCGGCAGCGGTGGGCTGTAGACGATCAGCAGCCGGAGCGGATCCGGACCGACGCTCTCGACCGCGTGGTCGAGGCCGGGCGGGATGCGGAAGATCGTGCCGGCGCCGTGGATCTCGGCCGGCGCGACGCCGAGCGCCACCCGCGCCCGGCCGGCGATCACGTACATCGCCTGGGTCTCCCCGCCGTGGCTGTGGCGCGCCGCGGTGCCCCCCGGCTCGATGGTCCCGAGCACCATTTCATAATCGCCGGCGAAGGCGCGATCGACCAAACGCACGTTCGACGTGCCGCTGTGGCCGGGCGGCGCGTAGGTCGGCATATTCGAAACATGCTCGACGACTTTGGTCCTGTCGTCATCCTTGGCCATTGCCGGCCCCCATTCGGTCGCAGGCTTCATTTTGCCGCCCGAAAGATCAAGAAGCCAGCGTGGTATCGCCGCCGTCAGCGCCGCACGTCGGGCACGTTCCGGAGCAAGACGAGCCCGATGACGTAGAAACCGAGGATGGTCGCCATGCCGGCGCGTTGGCTGCCGGCGGCCGCCGTCGCCCACGCCAGCACCGCCGGCCCCATGAACGCGGTGATCTTTCCCGACAGCGCGTAAAGCCCGAACATCTCGTTGCGCAAGCTTGGCGGCGCCATGTGCGCCATCAGCGAGCGGCTGGCCGACTGCGCCGGGCCGACGAACAGCCCGAGCGGCAGCCCGAACACCCAGAACATCGTCTTCGATTCGATGACCAGCAGAATGGCGCCGAAAATGAACAGCATGACGACCGCGCCGACGATGGTGCGCTTCGGGCCGAACCAGTCGTCGAACCAGGCGAACAGCGCCGCGCCGATGCCGGCGGTGATGTTCATGCCGACGCCGAACAGGATCAATTCCGAGAAGTCCATGCCGAAGGTGCCGGCGGCATAGATGCCGCCGAAGGCGAACAAGGTGTTCAGCCCCTCGGTGTAGAACATCCGCGCGACCAGGAACCAGATGATCGTCCGGTGCCGCCGATGGTCGCGCACGGTGTCGGCCAGTGTCTTCAAGCCGCCCTTCACCGCCTGTACCCATGTCGCGGCGGTGCGCGCGGTATCCGGCGTGAACACGAACAGCGGCAGCGCGAACACGGCGAGCCACGCGGCGACGATCGGTCCGCTGGCGCGGACGTGCTCGGCCGCAGCCTTGTCGAGGCCGAACCACGGCACCTCGGCGTCGACGAAGCCGACGAACGTAAGGCCGAGGCAGGCGAGGCCGCCCAGGTAGCCGAACCCCCACGCCCATCCGGAGACGCGGCCGATGCGTTCGCGGCCGGCCAGCGCGGGCAGCATGGCGTTGTAGAACACCGTCGCCATCTCGAACGCCACGGTGGCGACGGCCACCAGCACCAGGGCCGGAAGCGCGTAGGCCGGATCCGGCTTGATCCACCACAACGCCGTCGTCGCCAGCGCCAGCACGACGGTAAACCAGAATATCCACGGCTTGCGGCGGCCGGCTTGATCGGCGATGGCACCCAGCGGCGGGCTCAGGACAGCAATGGACAATCCGGCGAGACTGATGGCGTAGCCCCACATCTCGGTGCCGCGCACCGGATCGGTGGCAACGCCCTTCACGAAATAGGCGCTGAACACGAATGTGGTGATGACGGCGGCGTGGGCCGAATTGGCCCAGTCGTACATCGCCCAGGACACGAGTCCGAGGCGCGAGGCCGGCGGGGGTTGTTCGGCGTTGGCCATGGATGGTCCCGATCCGGGCGATCGCGGGCCGGGTATCGGCTTCGGTCGCGAGCGGCCCGTCGCGCGCCTGCTGTCACGGTGTTTGGCGTATTTTTGCGCGGTGCACAAGGGCCGCCTTGGCGACCGATCCGGCCGCGGCCGGTCGCCGCCGCAGGGCGAGCCGACACCGGCGGCAAAGCCCTTTCCCAACCGCCCGCGTCGGGCGAGGATGGCCGTCCGATGCTGGTCCTCGATGAAAAGCGGGTGCGGGCGGCGATCACCGTCGCCGACCTGATCCCGGTGATGGAGCGGGCGCTGATCGACTTCTCCGCCGGCCGCGTCGTCCAGCCGGTGCGCCAGATGCTCGAAGTCGCCGACCACGGCGGCCTGTTCGCGCCGATGCCGGTGATCATGGGCGACATCGTCGGCGTCAAGGCGCTGACCTATTATCCCGGCAACGCGGCGCGCGGGCTTCCCACCCACCACGCCCAAATCCTGCTGTTCCGCGCCGACAGCGGTGAGCCGTTGGCGACCATCGACGGCCGGCTGATCACCGAGTTGCGAACGGCGGCGGTGTCGGCGGCCGCGACCAAGGCGCTGGCATCGCCCGAGGCCCGTGTGCTGGCCATTCTCGGCAGCGGCGTCCAGGCGCGAAGCCATGTCGAGGCGCTGCGTCTTGTCCGCGATTTCGCCGAGGTGCGGGTGTGGAGTCCGACCGCCGACCACGCGCGCAAGTTCGCCGACGCCGCCGGCGCCCGGATGACGGCCGGCGCCGCCGACGCGGTCGCCGGCGCCGACGTGGTCGTCACCGCCACCGCCGCCACAACCCCGATCCTGAAAGGCGCGTGGCTGAAGCCGGGCGCTCATGTGAATGCCATCGGCGCGGTGCGGCCGACCTGGCGCGAGCTTGACGACGCGGCGATGGCGAACGTGCTGGTGGTCGACTCCCGCGATGCCGCGGTCAAGGAATCCGGCGACGTGATCGGGTCGAAGGCGACCATCGCCGCCGAGCTGGGCCAAGTGCTGGCCGGTCACAAGATCGTGAACCGCGACGCGACCACGGTGTTCAAGTCGGTCGGATTGGCGGTCGAGGACATCGCCGCCGCACGGCTGGTTTACGAGCGAACCAGTCGCTAGCGGCGCACGCGCGCCGTGTAGGCATGAAAACGGCGCCGCGGCAGAACGTTAAGATGGCGGTTCGAGGGGTGGCGGACGGTTCTTTGACAGGTCGGCAAAAGCGGCGCTAGGATGGTCGCAATGGGCCGATGCCTCCGGCGCACGGGGGTCGTCCCGGGCCTGTCGCAAGACCGATTTCGGATATTCGAGTCAAAATATAGCCGAATCGCGCGCGGGCAAGCGGTTGCCACACCCGGCAAAGACCGGTCAGGCGGCAACCAGTCGAAAACGAATCTTGCGACAGCATCTCGTGGTGGATGTCATCCACTATAAAACTTACCGGCGGGCGCATCGCATCCGCCAAGGGAGGAACCTGTAATGGATAAAGACCAAAAACAATTCAGTCGCCGCGACTTCCTGAACGGTCTCGGCGCCACTGCCGGTGCCGCGGGACTCGCGGCGGCGGTCGGTGGAGCGACCTACTTCGCCGGTCCGCGTCCGGCCGGCGCGGCCATGAACGTCAAGGGCAAGATTCCCGACAAGCCGTACAAGACGGGCCACATCACGTTCTTGACCGGCCCTGCCAACCTGTTGGGCGAGCCGGGACGCAAGGGACACCTGTTGGCGGCGGAAGAAATCAACGCCGAAGGCGGACTCCTGGGCAAGCGCAAGATCGAGACCATCGTCGCCGACGAGGCAGCCGGCACCGATGCCAACGTGAAAGAACTCCGGCGCATGAAGCTGTCGGAGAAGATCGACCTGTTCACCGGCGTCATTTCGTCGGGCAACACGCCGGCGCTCGGCCCGGTTGCCGAGGAGTTGGGCGTGCTGACGCTGTTCAACGACGGCTGCACCGACTTCCTGTTCGACAAGGCGGTGCCGAAGCCGAAATTCGTGTTCCGGATCACCAACATCCAGTCGGCCGACGGCATCACCTCGGCGGTCGGCGCGGCCAAGGCATGGCCGAACGCGAAGAAGGTGGCATCGATCCAGCCGGACTACAGCTATGGCCGCAACGTGCATGAGCACTTCATGCTGGCGTACCAGCACTTGGTTCCGGGCTCGTCGGCCGTGGCCGAGGCGTGGCCGAAGCTGTTCACCACCGACTTCACCCCGCACATCACCAAGTTGCTGTCGGCCAATCCCGACGTGCTGATTTGCGGTCTGTGGGGCGGCGACTACGTGGCGTTCTACAAGCAGGCGCTGCGCTATGGGCTGTTCGACAAGATGAAGGTTGCGACGACGTTGGCCTTCGGTGGGCAGCCGCACGCCATCGGCAAGGACCATCCGGAAGGCGTGCTCGCCGGCGTCCATGCCAACTACTTCTTCCTGCACCCGGGCAATGGGCAGTGGCCGATCAACGACGGGTTCGTCGCCCGCTATCACAAGCGCTGGAACGAATACCCGAGCTTCGAGTCGGACGGCGCCTATACCGCGCTGTACGCGCTCAAGGCGGCGGTCGAGAAGGCCAATCAGCTGACCGGCGGATGGCCGGAAGATGAGGCGATCATCGCCATGCTCGAGGGCATGGGCATCAACGCACCGTCCGGTTACACCTACATCCGGCCCGACAACCATCAGGGCTACAAGGACACCGTGATCGGCATGACCAAGAACAATCCCAAGTATCAGTTCCCGGTCTGGGATCCGAAGTCGGTCATCACCATCCCGATCCGCGACATCACGGCGCCGCCGAACTGGCCGAAGCCGGGTGCGGGGCACAATGAGTCGACGGCAGCCGCCAACTGGCTGAAGTCAACTTGGAAGCACGCATAAGAAAGACTCTCTATGGAAGGTGCGGCCGTGTCGCCACGACACGGCCGCTTCCTTTACTGGGTTATGGTGGATCATGAGCATCGCGGACGGCTTGGTCCTGCGGGCCGCGCGGCGAAGCTGCCGCGGCGCCGGGCTAGCGCTCGGCCTAGCCGCCGCCGCCGGCGGCGTGGCGGTCGCCGGCCACACGATCGGCCACTACCCGTCCTACTATCCCGACGAGATTCGTATTGCCACGCTCGATCCCGCGGCCGCCGCCAAGGGCCTCGCCGACAAGACTCTGCATGCCTATGTCGGCGGCGCGCCGGCATTCCAGGGGCAATCGGCCTCGCATATCAAGGCGGCCACATCGTTGGGATCGCTATTGGTGCTTCGCTTCGACAAGGCGACCGGACCCGAAAGCGACCGTTGCCCGGCGGCCCGCGCGGCGATGGCGGCGATCGCCGCCGGCAACGTCGAGGGATTCGTCTTTCACCCCTATCCGGTGACGCCCTATCACGCCGACCACGTCTACCACCTCGACCGAATTGAGGCGGCGATCGCCGCCGTCGCCGGCGCCGCCCGGGCGACGCCGCCAAAGATCGAGGCCCGCGGCAGGCTGGCCGAGGCAGTGGCGGGACCCTTGCGGGCGCCGGCCGACGCGGGAGAGGCGGTGCTCGAGGCGGTGGCGATCGATGACCTGATCGCCCGCGCCGGCATTCAATTCGCCGGCTGGCTGGGACCGCCGTGGCTTAAGGACGGCTGGTTCGAGGCCTGGCAAGTCCTCGGCGGCGGCTTGGCCGGCAAGGCGAAGGCCGCGGCCGAGGATATCCTGGCTGCCGTGATGCGCGGCGACTATGCCGATTTGACCGGCCAAGCGAACCTGGAACGCCGGCTGGTGGCGGCGCTTACCGGCGGTTGCCGGCAGCTGGTGATCGGCTACACCGTGAAGCGGGAGTACCTCAACGACGACGATTCCGACGGCGTCGAGAACGTCGCCGTCGATTCGCTCGCCGGCATGAACGCGCCGATCTTCGTGCGCACCGCCAAGCTGAAGGACTATCCGTGGAACGGCAGTCTGCATCTCGGCATGCCCGGACGCGCCCAGGCGGCGTGGAACCCGGTCGCCGGGTTCACCGACCCGGCCGGCCGCCTGATGTGGTCGGCGCTCGGCGACACGGCGCTGATCCCGTTCCCCTTCAACGCCAGTTGGGTCGCCAACCGGTCGCAGGCCACCATCACTTCCGCCAAAGGGCAGTCGGGCGGCGTCAAGGTGCCGGCGGACGCGATGGTGCCGGCTCCCGGCGGTCGCCGCCTGGTGCCGGTCGGCGGCCGAGCGTTCGCATCGGCGAAGGTACTTTACGAGGTGGTGGGGTCGCCGTTTCTCGACGGCACCGAGACCGACATGGCGGATTTGATCTATCCGTACCTGTTCGCCTATCGCTGGGGCGCTGGCGACGACCGCGAACCGCGCCTGGAGGCAACGCTGGCGCTGTTGCGCGACCGCCTGATGGGGTTGAAGGCGCTGCGCGTCGAACGCGCGGTCAAGTCCATCGCCCCCGGTTTCGACATCACGCAGAGAACGCCGGTACTCGAGGTCTACCTCCGCGACGCGCCCGGCGACGCCCAACAGGTGGCGGCGCTGGCGGCGCCCTGGAGCACATTGCCGTGGCACCTGCTGGCTCTGTTGGAGGAGGCGGTAGCGCGCGGTTTTGCCGCCTTTTCCGAGGAACAGGCGGCGCGGCGCGGATTGCCGTGGATGGATCTTGCCCGCGATCCGGCGTTGCTCGGAAAGATGAAGGAGATGATCGCCGAATTTGAGCGCCGCAAGTTCGTTCCCGCCGCGCTCGCCCGGATGGTAACGCCGGACGACGCGGCCAATCGCTGGCAGGCGCTGGCCAAGTTCGCCGAGGCCAACGGCCACCTGCTGGTCACCAACGGTCCCTACCGATTGCGGTCGTGGACCGCCGATTCGGTGGTCCTGAAGGCGGTGCGCGATGCCACCTACCCGCTCGGCTTCGGCTCGTTCGACCGCTACGTCAACCCGCCACAGGGCGCGATCCGCGAGGTGCGTCGCGATGCCGGCGGCATCGCCGTTGCCGTCGACGCCGACATCACGGTCAAGGTGGCGCGCCACTATGAGACCAACCGCGCGCCGCTGACCCGCAACACCCAGCACGGGCTGTACGGATTGCTTGTGGTGTCGCGCTATTACCTGGTTGGACCGAAGGGCAACGTGGTCGACGCCGGCAAGATGGCGTGGGCGCCGGACAACCGTTTCATCGTAGCGGTGCCGGCGACGCTGCCGGCTGGCGAATACAAGGCGCTGGTCGGCGTTTTCCTCGACGGCAACGCGTTGCCGCCGTCGACCCGGCTGTTCGGCTTCCGCGTGCCGAGTGCGAAGAAGGCCGGTAACTGAGCCGGCGGTCTTAACTTTCGCAGAACTCGACGACGATGCCGAAGACATCGACGACATACAGCCGGTCGCCGGTTTTCACGAACGCCATGGCATTGTCCTCGAGCAACCCCGCAACGCGGCCGAGCGCCGCGACTTCGACCCGATAGGCGGCGAAACGGGGCGGCGAACCGGCGGCTGGCACGGACGCCGCCGGGAAGCGACGGGCGAAGGCGCCGCGGTCGAGCACCGAAATTCCGCCTCGCGCCGTTTCTACCGCCAGCGTCCCGTGATCGGTTTTTACGTTCGCCGCGCCTTCCAATTTCTCGAAAAACGCGCGCAGCGACGCCGGCGTGTCGGCGACCATCACCACCTCGGCGACGACGACGGCGCCGTTGGCGTGGTGTTGGAATTCGGGTTTCCAGAAAAACTCCGGCGCGTGCTGTTGGCAGGCGAAAAACGCCAGCCCCGGGAGCCGCGCGTCGGTGACATAGGCGAGCGAGAAGGCGACCGTCGCCTGACGGCCGTCTGGCAGCGTCGCCTGGCGCGAAAAGTCGAACACCGGATAGGTGTCGAGGCCGGCGGTGGCGAATTCGCGGTGGTCGCGGCGCGCGTCGTCGCTGGCCAGCGCCAGCATCGACATCCCCTCGCCCCTGTTCAGGATCCGCGCGTTGTGGTCGCCGAAGCTGAATTCGCCGGCAGGAGCCGCGGCGATCCTGGCCGGATCGACCACCGTGAGCAGCTCGATGAAGTTGCCGTCGAGTTGCATCAGGTGATTGCCGGTGCCGAACGGGTGCACCGCCTTCGGCGTTACCGTGAAGCCGAGATTCGCGTAAAAGCGCCGCGCCTCATCGAGGTCGCGGACGCACAGCACGAGATGATCAATGCTCCGGTTCACCGCCGCTTGCTCGGCCTTTTGCCGTTTTCGCCCCTTAGGCCGGGGGACGCCGGTCGCGGTAGCCGCGGCAGGCACCCTTGACCCCGCCGCTGTTCGCCCAGCCGCCGGGGCAGTTCTTGCATGTCCCCCCGATCATAGCCTATCCTCGAAAAATCAGGCATTCCCGGGCATTTCCGGGAATTTTTGCCGCCGCCGGTTTCGCGCATGCACGCTTATAAAAACCGAATAAAAACCGAATAATAATCGAGGGGGAAAATGGACATATTCATCATTCAGGTTCTGAACTCCATTTTCTACGCCTCGATCCTGTTTCTCATCGCCGCCGGGCTCAGCCTCATCTATGGCGTCATGCAGATCGTCAACATGGCGCATGGCAGCTTTTACGCGCTCGGCGCCTATGTCACCGCCTGGGCCATAGGCACCGCTGCCGCCGGCGCCCCGACGGCGTTGCTTTTCATCCTGCTGCCGGTGGGCGCATTGGCGGTTGCCGTCGTCGGTGCCATCGTCGAGCCGACGTTGCTGCGGCCGCTCTACAATCGCCCGGAGGAATATCAGCTTCTCATCACCTTCGGCCTGCTGCTGATCCTCGAGGACGTCATGCACTTCTCGTTCGGCGGCGTGCCGCTGACGGCCGGCGCGATCATGGACGCGATGGGCACGTTTTCGGTGGGGAGCCTGCGCTATCCCACATACAACCTGATCGTCATCGTCATCGGCGCCGTCGCCGCCGTCGGGTTGTGGGCGTTCATTTATCGCACCAAGTTCGGGGTAATCCTGCGCGCCACATCCCAGAACCGGCGCATGGCCTCGGCGCTCGGCCTCAACGTCAAGCAGGTTTATATCCTGGCTTTCGCCCTGGGGTGCTTCATGGCCGGCCTTGGCGGCGCCATCGTGGTGCCGAGCCAAGCGGCGCAGTTGGGCATCGGAGTCGACGCCCTGGTGCTGGCGTTCGTGGTCGTCGTCATCGGCGGGCTCGGCAGCTTGGAAGGCGCGCTCGTCGGCGCGTTGCTGGTCAGCTTCGTGCGCACCGCGGGCGTGCAGTTCTTCCCGGAGATCGAGCTGGCGGTGCTCTACTTGATCGCCGCCGTGGTGCTGTTGATCCGCCCCACCGGCCTGTTCGGCAAGGCCTAGAGATGGCCGAACATATCGCCAAGATTTTCGACGGGCCGCTGCCGCGCCTGATGGCGTGGGTAGTGCCGGTCGTTTTCGCGCTGCTGTTAGTGCCGCCGCTCGCCGGGGCCTATCAGACGCAGCTCTTCACCTATGGCTTGATCTTCGCCATCGCGGCGCTCGGCTTCAACCTTCTCTTGGGCTACACCGGGTTGTTGTCGTTCGGGCATTCCGCCTATTTCGGCATCGGCGCCTATTCGGCCGCCTTCATGGTGAAATACCTCGGCATCGGCTCGATGGAGTTGTATCTCATCGGCGGGATCGTGATCGCCGCTGCCGTATCGGCGTTGTTCGGCTATATCTGCGTCCGTCACACCCGGATCTTCTTTGCCATCCTGGCCCTCGCCTTGTCGCAGGTGCTGTGGACGGTCGCCTACAAGTTCTTCTGGGTGACCGGCGGCACCGACGGCATCCGGGTGCCGTACGCCAAGATGACCCTGCTCGCGGGCACGCTCAATTTTACCGGGTCAGGGTCCTACGAGCGGTTCGTCAGCTACTATTATTATTATGTGCTGGCACTTTTCGTCATTTGCGCGGTGCTGATGTGGGTGATCGTCCATTCGCCGTTCGGCAAGGCGCTACAGGCGATCCGCGACAACGAGGTCCGCGCGCAGTTCGTCGGCGTGCAGATCAAGCGCTACCGGTGGTTCGCATTCCTGATTTCGGGTACCTTCACCGGGCTCGCCGGCGTCCTGTGGGTGCCGCTGAACGGCCTGGTCACCCCCGATATCCTATATTGGCCGTTCTCGGGCGAGATCGTGTTCATGGCGGTGCTCGGCGGCTTCCGCAACTTCACCGGACCGATTGTCGGCGCCGTCGCCTTCAATTACCTGAAGGCCTACGCCGTGGCGTCGACCCAGTACTGGCAGTTTCTGCTCGGGTTCGTCCTGGTGGTGCTGGTGCTGACGCTGCCGACGGGGATCGTCGGCGCCGGCGCGAAGCTGATGGAAAGACTCCGCGGCAAACGTAAGACGGATGCCGGGGAGGCGCTGCCATGACGCTGCTCCGCACCGTGAACCTTAAAAAATATTTCGGCGACACCCATGCCGTGGACGGGATCAATTTCACCGTCGCCAAGGGTGAATTCCTGTCGCTGGTCGGATCCAACGGCGCCGGCAAGACATCGCTGGTCAATCTGATCAGCGCCTATCTGGTCCCGGACGAGGGGCAGATCATCCTTGACGACGTGGACATCACGTATTCGACCGTCAATGATCGCGTGCGCGCCGGCATTTCCCGCAGCTTTCAGCTTGTCAATCTGTTCGACGACATGACGACCTTCGACAATGTGGCGCTGGCGATTTTTTCGCGCCAGGAGAAGACCCGCAATCCGATGATGCTGGCCGATCACGACGCCGAGGTGAAAAAGGAAACGCTCGACCTGCTCAAGCAGTTCGGGCTGCACCGCCAGCGCACCCTGCAGGCCAAGGGACTGTCCCAGGGCGAGCGAAAGCTTTTGGACGTCGCGGTGGCCTACGCGCTCCGGCCCAAGCTGTTGTTCCTCGACGAGCCCACCAGCGGCGTCAGCACCCGCGACAAGCTCACCATCATGGATACCATTTCCCAGGTCGTGCGCGGCGGCAACGTGACCGCGGTGGTCATCGAGCACGATATGGACGTGGTGTTTAAGTACTCCGACCGCATCGTCGCCATGCACGAAGGCAAGATCTTCGCCGACGGCACGCCCGAGGAGATCCGCCGCAACAAAGAGGTGGCGACGACGTTGATCGGCGCTGCGTTCACGGATTGACGGCGGAGACGGCCCATGCCCTTGCTCGAAATCAGCAACGTCAATACCTTCCGGGCTTCGGCCCATGTGCTGCGCGACATTGCGCTCAACGTGAACGACCGAGAGGTGGTGTGCCTGGTCGGCCGCAATGGCGCCGGAAAGACCACCACCATCGAGAGCATCATGGGCCTGCTGCCGGTGAAATCCGGGACCGTCCGTTTTCAGGATCGGGACATTACCGCTCTGCCGGCCCATCAGCGCGCCCGCCTCGGCATCGGCTATTCGCCCGAGGATGCCGGCATTTTTCCCGACCTCACGGTCGCCGAAAATTTAATGATCAGCGAGTGGCTGGTGGCGGAGAAGGCGAAGAGCGCCGGTGAGACGGCCATCGCCGACACCGAAGCGCGCATCTATTCGGTTTTCCCCGAGGTGCGCGGGCTTACCGGCCGCCGCGGGCTGAACCTGAGCGGCGGCCAGAAGAAGATGGTGGCCATCTCCCGTGCCATGGCGCTGCTGCCAAGTTTGCTTTTGCTCGACGAGGCGTTCGAGGGCCTGGCCCCGGTGGTGGTTAATCGGTTCCGCGACGCCGTCAACAAGATCAAGGATTTCGGCATCTCGATCCTGATCGCGGAATCGAACGTGGTGACGGCCTCGGCGGTCGCCGACCGGCTTTACGCCATCGACCGCGGCGAGATCATCTTTGAGGGCAAACCCGAAGAAGCGCTCAACAACGCCGAGGTGATGCGAACACTTCGCGGCTGATTCCCGTGGCGGAGCCGGCAATCACGAAACCCATCACGACGATGTCGCTCGCGATTGCCGCGATGGTCGCGTTGTTGCCGATGCCGTTTGTGCTGGAGCCTTATTCCCTTATTCAACTCTCCAACGCGATGGTGTTGGCCATCGCATGCATGGGCATGAAGGTGGTGTTCGGGACGGCCGGCCTGCTGTCGTTCGGGCACGCGACGTTTTTCGCTGTTTCGGCCTACGCCGGGGCTTTCTTGTGTCATTTCGGCCAAATCGATTCGTTCGAGATTTATCTGCTGTTCGGCGTCTGCTTTTCGGTGCTCCTGTCCGCCGTGCTGGGGTATTTGAGTGTCCGCGCGACGCGCATCCATTTCACCATTCTGACGCTGGCGTTCTGTCAGATCGTCTATTCGCTGTTCATCAACGGCGCAGTGTTCGAGTTATTCGGCGGCGACGGCCGGGCGATCTATTACGTCACCGAGGGAGGCATGTACATTCGGCGGCTGGCGCTCCTCGGCCAGCAAATCACGCCGCCCGATTTCATTCCCTCGCTCTATAACGTCATCGCCGTCGCTTTCGTTGTCGCCGCCGCCTTGCTTTGGCGGATCGACCGCTCGCCGTTCGGGCTGGCGCTGATGGCGATCCGGGACAACGCGACGCGGGCGGCGGCCGTCGGTATCCGGGTGCGGCGCTACCGCTGGTACGCGTTCATCCTTTCCGGCGCATTCGTGGCTCTTGCCGGCAGCTTGTACGGGCAGCTCAACCGGCAGATCACCCCGGAACAGCTGGACTGGTTGTTTTCCGCCAAGCTCATCCTCGCCGTGGTCCTCGGCGGCTCGCGGCGGTACCTGGGGCCGATCCTCGGCGCCATCCTGTTCATCGGCTTGGACGAGGCGGCGTCGGGCTTGCTCGGTTACCACGGACTTATGCTCGGCGTGCTGTTGATCGCGGCCGTTTTCCTGTTCCCCGGCGGCCTGGCGGAGACGGTGGCAACCGTCGTCCGGCGGCTCCGCGGCCGTGTCGCCGGCGGGCCATGACGGCGGCCTCCCGGTGCACTAGAATTCAAAGATGGGCCGGATGACCACCATCAAGGCATTGGCGGGAATCGTTGCCATTGCGGGTACGATGGCGGCCGCCGCCGTTGCCGTCCGCGCCGGCCACGAAATGCCGGTCTATCCCTCCTATTACCCGCAGGAGATCCGCATCGAGGCGATAGCGCCGGCAGCGGCGGCCGAGGCGCTGGCCAAGACCCGCATCCAGGCCTACGTCGGCGACATGCCGCCGCCGGGCCCGGAGGCGAAGTCGGTGCGTGCCGTCGATACCCTCGGCGCTTTTCTGGTGGTGCGCGTCAATCCCGCCTCGCCGGCGGCCACGGACGGTGTTGGCCGTTGCGCCGCGGCGGCGCGCGTCATCGGCGGCCTCGCCGACGGCGACAAGCAGTTCCACCGCCACCCCTATCCGGTGACGCCGTTCCACGCCGATTATTTCCATCACGCCGATCTGGCCGAGGCGGCGAACGACCGCTTCCGCCGGGCCGCCGGCGACGCTGGCGCGTTGAAGGTCCGCGCCGAGGGGACGTTGGCGCGGCGTGTGTTGGGGGCGCAGCCGGTGGCGACAGGCGATGCCTGGGACGCGGCGTTGGAGGAGATCACGCTCGACCGCCTGCTTGGGCCGCACCGGCTCGACCTCGCCGGCTGGTCGGGACCGCCGTGGCTGAAGGATGGATGGTTCCACGCCTATCTGCTGCTGGCCGGCGGAATCGCCGATGCAGCCGTCAAGGGCCGCGTCGAGGCGATAATCGGTCGCCTTAAGCGCGACGACCACGCGACGCCCGAGGAGCGCATCAACCTGGAGCGCGATTTGGTCGGCCTTTTGACCGGCAACTGCCGCCGCGGCGTCGCCGGCTATGCCGTGCGGCGCCAGTATTACACTGCCGAGTATTCCAACGGCGTCGAGAACGTCGCCTACGATTCGATCGACGGCTTCAACTCGGCGATTTTCATGCGCACAGTCAAGCTCAAAGATTTTCCCTGGAACGGTTGGCTCACCCTCGGCGTCGACAGCGCGCCGACGGCGGCTTGGAACCCGATCGGCGGCTTCACCGACGATGCCGGGCGGCTGATCTGGCGCGCTCTCGGCGATCCCGCGTTCTTCTCCGAGCCCTACGCCGCCGGCTGGAGCATGAACCGCATCGGCGACGTCAAGAGGACGCCGAAATGACCCGATGGCCGCGCGCGCGGTACTGGACGATCGGCGTCGTCGCGGTGGCGCTGGTGTTCGGCTTGGCGGCGCCGGCCCTCGCCCACGCCTTCGGCCAACGCTACGACCTGCCGGTGCCGCTGTCGCTGTATCTGGTCGGCGCCGGCGCCGCGGTGGCGCTGTCGTTCGTCGTCATCGGCGCGTTCATCGGCGGCGGCGTGGCGCGGCGCGATTATCGGCGGCTCAATCTCCTCGCCTATCCGCTTGGCCGGGCTTTGGCCGGCGATGTGGCCGTCGCCGCGGTCAAGACCGCCGCCGCGGCATTGTTCGTGCTGGTGGTGGCGGCCGGATTCCTGGGCGAACAGCACCCGATGCGCAACATCGCCCCGGTCATGGTGTGGATCATCGGCTGGGTCGGACTGGTCTATGTGCAGGCGTTCGTCGGCGATGTGTGGACGCTGATCAATCCGTGGCGGACGCTTTTCGCCTGGGCGGAAACGCTGTGCCGCCGTTTGGCCGGCGGTCGCGAGCTGGGCCTGGGGCTGGACTACCCCGTTGCCTGGCAGGCGTGGCCGGCGGTGGCGTTGCTGGCGGCGTTCGCGTGGGGAGAGTTGGTGTTTCCGGAGCCGGCCAAGCCGGCCAACATCGGCTGGATGCTGGCCGGCTATTCGGCGATCACCTGGACCGGCATGGCGGCCTTCGGCCGCGAGCGGTGGCTCAAGCAAGGCGAGGTGTTCAGCGTGCTGTTTGCCTTGTTGGCGCGTTTCGCGCCGCTCGAGGTGCGCGTCACCCGACCGGAGATCTGCGCCCGTTGCGGCCTCGGCTGCCTCGACCACGACCACGCGTGCGTTAACTGTGCCACCTGTTTTGCGATCGCCAACAACGCCGAGAGGCAGTGGGCGCTGCGTCCTTACGCGGTCGGCCTGCTCCGCAACGACACCGTTTCGGCATCGGTGATGGCGCTGGTGCTGCTGTTCCTGTCGGTGGTGCTTTACGACGGGCTGATGGCGACGCCGGCTTTTCGGCAGTGGGAGGGCGCGGCGCTGTCTGCCGTCGGCGCCGCCGGCGAGGGTTGGCAGATGGTCGGCCGGACTTTCGGCATGGTCGGCTTCTGGCTGCTTTTTCTGGCCGCCTATCTCGCCACCTGCCGGCTGATGGCGGCGTTGGTCGGCAATCGCCCCGGCGTCGTCGAGATGGCGCGGCGGTTTGCGCCATCGCTGGTACCTATCGCCATCGCCTATCATCTCGCGCATTACTTGACCTTCCTGTTGGTCCAAGGCCAATACGCAATCCCGCTCGCCTCCGATCCGTTCGGATCCGGCCTGAACCTGTTTGGCAGCGCGGGTTACCGGGTCGACATCGCCATCGTCGGCGCCAAGTTTACTTGGTACGCGGCCGTCGCGGCTATCGTCACCGGCCATGTCATCGCCGTCTATTTGGCGCATCGACTGGCATCGGTGACGTTCGCCGAACGTCGGCCGGCGATGCTCAGCCAGTACCCGCTGACGGCTTTGATGGTGGCGTTCACGGTGATCAGCTTGTCGATCCTGGCCGAACCGATCGTCAACCAGCCCGCTGTCACGCCCGCCGCGGCATCGGGCCCCTCCGTCATCCGGGTGCCGGCCGACGCGCTGCTGCCGGACGCGGCAAGCGGCCGCTTGAAGCCGGTCGGCGCCGGCAAGCAGGCGACGCTGGCACTCCGCTACGGGGCGATGACCTCGATCTTCCACGACGGCACCAAGACCGAGGCAGCGGACCTGCTTTACGCCTACGCCTTCGCCTACCGTTGGGGCGTCAAGGCCGACGACGGCGATCGCCGCTACGATCCCATGGTCGCCCGCGCCACGGCGCTGTTGCGCGGCCAGCTCGCCGGCATCCGGCTGGCCGGCGTCGACAGCGCATCGAAGTCGTTCCGGGTCGGCGAGACGATATTCGTCCGGGAACTGCTGCTGGTCGACGTCTACTTGCGTGGCGCGTCGGCCAATCCCGGCCACGCGGCGGTGGTGGCGCCGCCGTGGAACCCGGTGCCATGGCACGTGATGGCGTTGATGGAAGAAGCGGTCGGCCAGGGCATCGCGGCGTTCTCTGAGGCCGAGGCCCGGCGCCTCGGCGTGCCGTGGCTGGAGATGGTGCGCGACAAGGCGCTGACGGCGAAGCTCAAGCCCCTGGTCGACAAATTCGCCGCCGCCGGCTTCTTACCCGCGCCTCTCGCCGGCCTGGTGACGGCCGAGCAGGCGAAGGCGCGCTGGCAGGCGTTGCAGGCGTTCGGCGCCAAGCACGGGCATTACCTGGTCACCAACGGCCCCTATTTGCTGAAGAGCTGGTCCCAACAGGCGACCGAGCTGACCGTGTTCCGCGACATGACGTATCCGCTCGGCGTCGGTTCCTACAACGCCTACGCGACGCCGCGCCGTGCCTTCATTTCGGCGATCGAAACAAACCAGATGAGCCTGAAGGTCACCGCCGAGGTCGAAACCGTCGAGACCTACGGCCGCGATTACAAGATCGTGCGGCGGCCGCTGCATGAGGTCCACCGCGCCGTGTCCAAGAGCGGCAAGCTGGATTGCGTCTATTTCGCGCTTGACGGCGCGGGCCAGGTCCGCCGCGCCGGCCTCGGCGCCCTCCAGAGCGACGGCAGCTTCGCCATTGCGCTCGCGGGCTCGTTGCCGCCGGGCGACTACCGGGTCCTGGTGACGCTCTACCTGAATGGCAATACCGTGAATGCGGATGTCCGCACGGTGCCCTTCCGAGTGCCGGGCCGAAAGTGATAGGGTAACGGCAAGACGCGAATACGGATGATGAAGAACCTCGGTCAATTCGATTACGTTGTGGTCGGCGCCGGCAGTGCCGGTTGCGTGCTCGCCAACCGGCTGAGCGAGGACCCCAACACGACCGTCGCTGTTCTAGAGGCCGGCGGCAGCGACAACTACATCTGGATCCGCATTCCCGTCGGATACCTGTTCTGCATGGGCAACCCGCGCACCGACTGGGGCTTTGCCACCGAGCCCACGCCGGGGCTCAACGGCCGCTCGCTCGGCTATCCGCGCGGCCGGGTGCTCGGCGGCTGCTCGTCGATCAACGGCATGATCTACATGCGCGGCCAGGCACGCGATTACGACCATTGGCGCCAACTCGGCAACCGCGGCTGGGGGTGGGACGACGTGCTGCCCTATTTCCTCAAGTCCGAGGACCAGGCGGCGGTGCCCGCCGACGAACTGCACCGCGCCGGCGGCGAGTGGCGGGTCGAGAACCAGCGCCTGCGCTGGGAAATTCTCGAGGCGTTCCGCGACGCCGCCGAGCAGGCCGGAATCCCGAAGACCGCCGACTTCAACCGCGGCAACAACGAGGGTTGCGGCTATTTCCACGTCAACCAGCGCCGCGGCTGGCGCGTCAACACGGCGCAGGCGTTTCTGAAGCCGGTGCGCAACCGCTCCAACCTGAAGGTGTTCACCGGCGCCCAGGTGATGCGTATGCGTCTTGACGGTCGCCGCGTCACCGGGCTGGAATTGCGGCTAGGCGGCGAGCCGGCGGCGATTCATACCGGGCGCGAGATGATCCTCGCCGCCGGTGCCATCGGCACGCCGCAGATCTTGCAGCTTTCCGGCATCGGACCGCCGGCGGTGCTGAAGCAGCACGGCATCGCCGTCGCCCACGAACTGAAGGGCGTCGGCGAAAACCTGCAGGACCATCTGCAGATCCGTTGCGCCTATAAGGTCGAGGGCGTGACGACGTTGAACCAGCGCGCCAACAGCCTGCTCGGCAAGATCGGCATCGGGCTCGAATACATGCTGTTCCAGTCCGGGCCGATGTCGATGGCGCCGTCGCAGCTCGGCGCCTTTGCCAAGACCGACCCGGCGTTCGCGACGCCCAATGTCGAGTACCACGTGCAACCGCTGACCCTGAATAAGTTCGGCGAGCCGTTGGACCCGTTCCCGGCGTTCACCGCCAGCGTCTGCAACCTGCGCCCGGAAAGCCGCGGCACCGTGCGCATCAAGTCCCCGGACCCGATGGCGGCGCCGGCGATCCAGCCGAATTATCTGGCGGCGCCGGCCGATCGCAAGGTAGCGGCTGACTCGATCCGCCTCACCCGCCGCATCGTCGCCCAGCCGGCGCTGGCGAAGTACAGACCCGACGAGTTCAAACCGGGTCCGGAGGTGCGGAGCGACGAGGATCTCGCGGTCGCCGCCGGCAACATTGGCACCACCATCTTCCACCCGGTCGGTACCTGCAAGATGGGTTCGGACGATGCGGCGGTTGTCGATGACCGGTTGTGCGTGCGTGGACTTCGGGGCCTGCGCGTCGTCGATGCCTCGGTAATGCCGACAATCACCAGCGGCAACACCAATTCGCCGGTGATCATGATCGCCGAGAAGGCGTCCGAGATGATCCGCGCGGACGCGAAGTCGGGCTGAGAGAGTCGTCGGCCGGCGGCGGAAAATACGGCACGGCGGCTGCCGACGGCGGTAAAAAGGGACAGGTTTCGGCCATTTCCCAGCCCATCTTGTAAGTTCAATTTTTGCGGTTATATTGTGACTTCTAAGGTCTCAGTAACCATTTCTGATGTTTAAAACATGATTACGGCTGCACAGCTGCGGGCCGCCCGCGCCTTGCTCGGGATCGATCAGCGCATGCTCGCCGAGATGTCCGGTCTCTCGGTGCCGACCATCCAGCGGATGGAGGCGAGCGAGGAGATGATCCGCGGCAACGTCGATTCACTGATGAAACTGGTGGCCGCCCTTGACGCCGCCGGAATCGAGCTGATCGGCGACGGCGCCGCCAGCCAGGTCGGCGGCCGCGGTGTGCGGCTGAAATCATGACGCCACCGAAAGTCTGCGAATGAATCGTGGCATCCATTGCCGCCACGGCTTCGTTTTTGGCCGCGGTCGGAACGAAACGATAGGCGCTGCCCCATGTCCGTCGTCCTGATGCTGTGGTGCGTGGCGGCGCTGCTCGCCACGAGTTTCGCCGCGATCGCGCTGGTAACCGTCCGGCCCGCGGACGGCGCGCGCTTCGTCTATTCGGCCTGTCTCGTCGCCAACATGGTCGCCATCGCCATCGCCGTCGCTCGTCTCGCCGACGATTGGGGGGCGGCGACGGCGCTGAGTCTGCCGCTCGGCCTGCCATGGCTGGGCGCCGATTTTCGTATCGACGCGCTGTCGGCGTTTTTCCTGATCGTCGTCAATCTCGGCGCTGCGGCGGCGAGCCTCTACGGCATCGGCTATGGGCGCCGGGAATCGGCGCCGGAGCGGGTGCTGCCGTTCTTTCCGGCGTTCCTCGCCGGCATGAATTTGGTGGTGCTGGCGGACGACGCTTTTACGTTCCTCTTGAGCTGGGAATTCATGTCGCTGGGCTCATGGGCGTTGGTAATGGCCCATCATCGCGACGACGACAATCGGCGTGCCGGCTACATCTATCTGGTGATGGCCAGCTTCGGCACCCTGTCATTGTTGCTGGCTTACGGAATCCTCGCCGGCCCCGACGGTGGATACGGATTTGACACCATTCGCAGAACGGTGCACGAGCCGTTCGCCATTGCCGTGATCCTGATATTGACGCTTCTCGGCGCCGGATCGAAGGCCGGCTTGGTACCTCTTCACGTCTGGCTGCCGCTCGCCCATCCGGCAGCGCCAAGCCACGTCTCGGCGCTGATGAGCGGCGTCATGACCAAGGTCGCCATCTACGGCTTCGTGCGCATCGTCTTCGACCTGCTCGCGCAGCCGACGTGGTGGTCGAGTATGATCGTGTTGGCGCTCGGCGGGATCACGGCGGTGCTGGGCGTTCTCTATGCGCTGATGCAGCACGACCTGAAGCGGCTGCTCGCCTATCATACGGTCGAGAATATCGGCATCATCTTCATCGGCCTTGGCTTGGCGCTCGCGTTCCAGGCCAACGGCATGGTGCTGGCGGCGGCGCTGGCGTTGACCGCCGCGCTGTTCCACGTTTTCAACCATTCCGTTTTCAAGAGCCTCCTGTTCTTCGGCGCCGGCGCGGTGCTGTCGGCGACCGGCGAGCGCGACATGGAGCATCTGGGCGGCCTCATCCACCGCATGCCATACACGAGTTTCGCCTTCCTCGTCGGAAGCATGGCGATTTCGGCGCTGCCGCCGCTGAACGGCTTCGTTTCCGAGTGGTTGATTTTCCAGGCCATCCTGCTCAGTCCCGAGTTGCCACAGTGGGGCTTGAAGATCATGATTCCGGCGGTCGGCGCCCTGCTTGCGCTCTCGGCTGCTCTCGCCGCCGCCTGCTTCGTCAAGGCGTTCGGCATCACCTTCCTGGGACGACCGCGCAGCAAAGCGGCGGAGAACGCCGCCGAGGTCGACCGCTTCTCTCTCGCCGCCATGTTTGCCTTCGCCTCGCTTTGCCTCCTCGCCGGAGTCCTGCCAGGTTACGTTATCGACGGCCTGGCTGACGTAACGGAATCGTTGATCGGTGCGCAGATGCCGGTGCAAGCGTCGGTGCCGTGGCTTTCGATCGTACCGATCGCCGAGGCTCGTAGTTCCTATAACGGGCTGCTGGTATTCCTGTTCCTGATCATCTCGGCGTCGCTGGCCGCGTTCGCGATCCATCGTTTCGCGTCCCGCGACTTGCGCCGCGGTCCGGCTTGGGACTGCGGCTTTCCGGACCCGCGTCCGGCGACGCAGTACACCGCGGGCAGCTTCTCGCAACCGATCCGGCGGGTGTTCGGGACACTGGTGTTCCGGGCCCGCGAACATGTCGAAATGCCGCCGCCGGGAGATTTGCGGCCGGCGCATTTCAGCGTCACTCTCCGCGATTTGGTCTGGGATATTCTCTACGCACCCGTATCCGGTGCCGTTGGCTTCATTTCCGAGCGGCTCAATCGCTTCCAGTTCCTGACCATCCGGCAGTATCTGAGCCTGGTGTTCCTGGCTCTCGTTCTGCTCTTGCTGGTGTTGGCGATATGGCCCTGATCCTCGATTTCGCCATTCAAGGCATGCAGATGGCGCTTGTGCTCCTGCTGGCGCCGCTGCTCACCGGATTCATCCGCAAGATAAAGGCGCGATTGCTGCGCCGCCGTGGACCGTCGGTCATTCAGCCTTATCGCGACATTCTCAAGTTGCTGCGAAAAGAGGTGGTGTTGGCGGAGAATGCATCATGGCTGTTCCGCGCCATGCCTTACATGGTGTTTGCCGCGACCTGGGTGGCGGCGGCCTTGGTGCCGACCTTTGCAAAGGGGCTGATGTTCAGCTGGTCGGCCGATCTGATCGCGATCATCGCGCTGCTCGGCAGCGCGCGCTTCTTCCTGGCGCTCGCCGGCATGGACATCGGCACCAGTTTTGGCGGCATCGGCTCCAGCCGCGAAATGATGATCGCCTCGCTGGCCGAGCCCGCGATGATCATGATCGTGTTCACGCTGGCGCTGGTCGCCGGTTCGACGCAACTGTCGACAGTCGCTGATTTCATGAATTCGCCTGCCGTCGGGCTCCGTGTGTCGTTGGGGCTGGCGCTGGCAGCGCTGATCATCGTCGGCATTGCCGAAAACGCGCGCGTTCCCGTCGATAACCCGGCGACCCATCTGGAGTTGACCATGGTGCACGAGGCCATGATCCTCGAGTATTCCGGGCGCCACTTGGCGGTGATCGAGATGGCGGCCTCCCTCAAGCTGCTGCTCTATTTATCGTTAATCGCGGCGGTATTCACACCGTGGGGACTGGCGCCTATCGGCGCCGCGCCGATGGCGTATGCCGTCGGCGCCCTCGTCTACATCGGCAAGGTCGCCGTCGCCGGGTTCCTGCTCGGCTTGTTCGAAACCGCGATCGCCAAGATGCGGGTATTCCGGGTCCCCGAGTTTTTGGGCGCGGCATTGATGCTCGGGCTTCTCGGCACGTTGTTGCTGTTCGTCACGCGGAGCTTTTAAATGCCCGGACTCGAATTTGATATCGCCCACCTGCTTGCCGGCGGCCTAGTGCTGGTCAGCTTCATGCTGCTTTACCAGGACCGCATCTCGGCGCTGCTCAACGTGTTTGCGCTGCATGCGTTCGTGCTGGCCGTCTCCGTCGCTTGGGAAGCCCACATTCAGGACGCTCCGCACCTGTATGTGACGGCGGCGATCGCGCTTGTCTTCAAGGCCATCGTCATCCCGGTTGCGTTGCACCGGATCATGCGCCGGCTGGGCATCCATCGCGAGATCGAAACCGTGGTCGGCATCGGGCCGACGATGCTCGCCGGTATCGGCCTCGTCGCGCTCTCGATGGTGGTCATGTTGCGCGTCACGGAGGAGGCCGACCCGCTGACCCGCGAAGATTTGGCATTCGCCCTCTCGGTGGTGCTGTTGGGTCTCTTGATCATGGTCACGCGGCGCAACGCCGTCAGCCAGGTGGTGGGCTTCATGTCGTTGGAAAACGGCCTGGTTCTGGCCGCCACCGGTGCCAAGGGCATGCCGCTGGTGGTCGAAATCAGCGTCGCGTTCTCGATCCTGATCGCGTTCATCGTCATCGGCATATTCCTATTCCGAATCCGCGAACGTTTCGACACGGTTGACGTGCTGGTGCTCGACCAATACCGGGGAGACCGACAGTGATCGCTTTGCTGTTCACGCCGGAAATCCTGGTGCTGGCGATCCCCATCGCCGCCGCCGGGATGGTCGCGCTGTTGCCGAACTACCGCCTGACGGCCCGGCTCAATGTGCTGGCGGCATTGTGCACGTTCCTGGCGGCGGCATCGTTGTTCTTCCTTGATCGGCCCGAAACCGGTTCTTACCTGCTGATCGACGACCTCAACATCGTTTTCATCGCGCTCAGCACCTTCGTCGGCTTCACCACCAGCGTGTTCAGCGCCACCTACATCGCCCATGAGATGGAAACCGGTCGGCTGACGCCGGTCAACCTTCGATTCTACCACGCGATGTACCAAGTGCTGATGTTCGCGATGAACCTGGCTCTGGTTGCCAACAACGTCGGCCTGATGTGGGTAGCGATCGAGATTGCGACACTGACGACGGTGCTGATGGTCGGCATCTATCGCACTCACGAGGCACTTGAGGCGGCGTGGAAATATTTCATCCTCGGCAGTGTCGGTATCGCCCTTGCCTTGTTCGGGACGATCCTCGTCTACATGGCCGCACGGCCGGTAGTAGGCGAGGGTCTCGACGCAATGGTGTGGACCATCCTGATCAAGGAATCCGTCTATTTCGAGCCCGAACTCCTCAATGTCGCGTTCGTGTTTCTGCTGTTGGGCTATGGCACCAAGGTCGGACTCGCCCCCGTGCACGCCTGGCTGCCCGACGCCCACGCCGAGGGCCCCACGCCGATCTCGGCAGTGCTGTCGGGCTTGCTGCTCAACGTCGCGCTGTACGCGGTGCTGCGATTCAAGATGCTGCTTGCCGCCAATCCGGTGGCGATCGCGCCCGGACCGCTGATGGTGACCATGGGCCTGACGTCGGTTCTGTTCGCGGCTTTCATGCTTTATCGCCGGCGCGACATCAAACGCCTGTTTGCCTATTCGTCGATTGAGCACATGGGCATCATCGCGTTCGCGTTCGGGATGGGCGGTCCGATCGCCAATTTCGCCGGTCTGCTGCACATGACCATGCACAGCCTGACCAAGTCGGCGATTTTCTTCGCCGTCGGCCACATCGCACAGGTCAAGGGCACACAGAAGATTGCCGACATCCGCGGCCTCACGGTGAGCCATCCTGTCCTCGGCTGGGGGCTCGTGCTCGGCGTCGTCGCCATCTCCGGGCTGCCGCCGCTGGGAATTTTCATGAGCGAGTTTTTGATCGTCAGCTCGACGTTCGCTCGCGAGCCGTTGCTGGCGATCGTGCTCGCGGTCGGGCTGCTGGTCGCATTCGGCGCGCTGTTCCTGCGCCTGAACACCCTCGCCTTCGGCGAGCCGGTGGGCAGCCTGGCACCGACCACGGCTTCCTACGTGCCGCTGTTTTCGCACATGGCGCTGGTGTTGGCCGCCGGCCTCTACCTGCCGGGGCCGCTGGTGACGTGGTTCCAGAACGTCGCCCGCTTGCTCGGGTGACGGAAAGGTTTGGATGACATGGCGACGTTGACCGAGACGATCGCGACCGGTCGCCAGGTGGAAGGCCATCGTCCGTGGCCGCGTTTCATCGTCGATGCCGGGACATGGAATGCCGTGGCGGCTCGGCTGGCCGACGGCCATTCGGCGCTGGCCGGCCTTTGGGGCGCCACGGACGGCGTTCACATGGCGGTCGTCGACCCCGGCGACAAGGTGCTTGCCGTGGTCAGCCTCGAGTGTCCACGCGGCACATTTCCATCGGTCGGCCGCGTGCATCCGCCCGCCATCCGGTTGGAGCGGACGATTGCCGACCTGTTCGGCCTGTTGCCCGAGGGCGCCCCGGATGCGCGCCCCTGGCTCGACCACGGCCGCTGGGGCGTTCGCCATCCCCAGGGCCGTCGCGCCGACGCGGCGGGCGCGCCCACCGATTACCCGTTCCTCGCCGCGGAAGGCGAAAGCCTGCACCAAATTTCCGTCGGCCCGGTGCATGCCGGAATCATCGAGCCGGGACATTTCCGCTTCACCGCCAATGGCGAAACCGTGGTCCGCCTCGAAGAACGGCTCGGCTACGTCCACAAGGGCATTGAGGCGCTCGCCGCCGGCGCCGACATCGCGCACGCGGCGAAGCTGGCCGGCCGCACCTCGGGCGATAGTACCGTCGCCTACGCCCTGGCCTATGCGCGCGCCGTCGAGGCTGCGCTCTCCGTGGCCGTGCCGCCGCGGGCCGTCTGGCTGAGGGCGCTGATGGCCGAGCTGGAGCGCCTCGCCAACCATTTCGGCGACGTCGGTGCAGTGTGCAACGACGCCGCCTTCACCCTCGCCCATGCGCACTTCGGCGTCCTTCGCGAGATCGTGCTGCGCGCCGCTGCCGATTGTTTCGGCCACCGGCTGATGCGAGATTGCGTCGTGCCGGGCGGCGTTGCCATCGAGTTCGACGGCGACAGGGCGGCCCGCGTCCGTGCGCTCATCAAGGAGCTCGGTGAGCGTTTTCCCGCTCTGGTCGAACTTTACGACAACACCGCCTCGGTGAAGGACCGCACCTTCGGCACCGGAATATTGAGCCAGGCGCTGGCCCGGAAATTCGGCGCCGGCGGTTTCGTCGGTCGCGCTTCGGGCCGTGACGTCGACGCGCGCCGCTGGCCCGGCTACCCGCCCTATGACGAGCTCGAGTTCAAAGTCCCGGTGCTGTCCACCGGCGACGTCAACGCGCGCGTCTGGGTGCGCATCCAGGAGATTGGGGAAAGTCTGTCGCTGATCGGGCAAATTCTGGACCGGCTGCCGGCCGGCGCGATGCTGGCCGAGATACCGGCGGGCCACGGCGAAGGTTTGGGCTTGGTCGAAGGTTTCCGCGGCGACGTCCTGGTATGGCTGCGACTGGCCGGAGGCAGGATCGAGCGCTGCCATCTGCGCGACCCATCGTGGTTCCAATGGCCACTGCTGGAGGCGGTGATCGAGGGCAACATCGTCGCCGACTTCCCGCTTTGCAACAAGTCGTTCAACTGCTCCTACTCGGGGCATGACCTATGAGAGTCGCCGACAATGCGTAAAATCCTGTTCCAAGCCCTGGTCGCCAACCCGCTGACCGAGCGCCCGCCGTCACGGGACGACACCGCGGTTGCCGAGCTTGCCGCCGCAGTTAACCTTGCCGCCAGGCGCCGGCTCGGGCGCAGCCTCGCCATCCGCGAGGTCGACGCCGGCTCGTGCAACGGTTGCGAACTCGAAATCCACGCCTTGAACAACGCCTTCTACGATATGGAGAGATTCGGAATCCGTTTCGTCGCCTCGCCGCGTCATGCCGATGTGCTTCTGGTCACCGGCCCGGTGACCAAGAACATGCGCGAGGCGCTGGAACGAACGTACCGTGCGACGCCGGACCCGAAATGGGTGGTCGCCGTCGGCGACTGCGCCATCGACGGTGGCATTTTCGCCGGCAGCTACGCGGTCGAGGGCGGCGTCTCGAGAGTCCTGCCAGTGGATATCCACATCCGGGGCTGCCCGCCCAGCCCGACGGCGATCTTGCAGGGCTTGTTGGCGCTTCTCGATGGGTCATCGGCCGTGAAATCGGCCTGATCGACAGTTAAACGTTAGCGAGTTCTCGAAGGTGGTGCCGCGACATCGCAGGCAGGGTCATCCCGTGAGGGCGTGACGGATCGCGTTCTTGAGCGTGTTTATCTTCGGCGGCTTGATCAGGAAGCCGCTGACGCGGTGGATGCGGGCGTTCTGGGCGTTCTTGTCGGTGTCCTTGCCGGTCAGCATGACGACAGGCAGGTCCTTATAACCGGGAACGGCGCCGAAGCGGACGCGGCGAACCAATTCAAATCCGCCCATTTCCGGCATCTCGATGTCGCAAATCAACACATCGACGCGAGCTTCGGCGGTCGCAAGCTTGCTCAGCGCGTCGGCGCCATTGGCAGCCAACGCGACCGAGGCGACGCCGAGGCTTTCAAGCAGCCGCGCCACCAGACTTTGCGAGAACGCCTCGTCCTCGACCACCATCACGTTCAGGCGCGCGAATTCCGACTCTGCCATATCGTTCAAGGCGGTGTTTCCCCGTTGGCGGAGCCGATGGTCGCACTGGGGCGGCCGACTTTCAACCAGCGAAGGCCGGGCGGCGTCACCTCACCGCCCGGGTAACATAGCCCGACGTCATAAAATCGGTTTTGATCAGCCGGCCGGCGAGCCAGGCAAGCGGCGCCGCCGCCAACGCCAACACCACGATCAACGGCGCCAGCAGACGGCACGCCGGATTCTTTTCCTTGATCAGGCGCACCCACAGCACGTTGATCGCCTCGGCCCACGAGTTGCGCTCGCGGATCGTTACCTCCGAAAAATCGCGGAGCAGCCATTCGAGGCCGTGCCTGGTGAACCGGTAATAATCCGCCGGCTGGTCGTGGAGCGGGAAGATGAACGGCGTCGACAGGATCAGGACCCCGCCCGGCCGCAGCAACCGGTGAACCTTCTCGATCGCCTGCCGCGGCTCGCGGACATGTTCCAGCACCTCGCACATCACCACGGCGTCAAATCGCGCATCGCCGGGGTCGAACTCGGCGATGTCGCCGACGACATCGGGGCCGCGGCCGGGATCGATGTCGAGGCTGGTCACCCGAAACGACCGCCGGCCGGCGTGACCCTTCAGGTTTTCTTCGACCTCGCCGCCGGCACCGACGTTGAGCACGCTGACGCCTTCGGGCAGGCGCGCCAGTTGCTGGTCCAAAAATGGGTACAGGCCCTGGCGCGACAGGACCTTCGACAGCCGGACGACCGTTGACCGGATCACCCCCACCGGCATCCCCTTTTCCAGTGCGTCGCCCCGCACGCGCTCATATCTTCCGCAACGCGAATGACAGATACCGGCGCGACTCGTTGGTCAGGTAGGCGAGCCGGTAGCCATAATTGTTGCAGATCTCGTTCACCGCCTCGACGACGCCGTAGCGGATCGCGCGTTCGACGTTCCCGGCCGTGTAATCGTGGCCGGCGATGAGGCCCTCGCCCTTCACCTTCAGTCGACACAGTTCCAGTTCTTCCAAGGTTTCCTGGTAGCGGTGCGAAGCGTCCAGGTAGACCCAATCGAGACAGCCGTCGGCGAAACCCCTGAGGACGTCGACGCAACGGCCGCGATGGACGACGACCTGGCCGGAGTCTATCTGGTTTTTGAATTTGTCACCGACGATTTTCATCTTTCTTTCGCCGTATCGCTCGGACTCCCATGGGTCGATCAAGTGCAGAATTCGGGGTGCGGTGATCGCCAGGATCTTTTCCGAGTATCGGCCTTCATCGACGCCGACCTCGGCGACCACCGCGTTCTTGGGAAAATGCTCCAGGAGAACTTTCCGATTGGGGACCAGTTTGGTGTCTTCAATATGCCGGCGGGTCAATTCCATGTTGAGCTCTCGGAAGACGGCCTAGAATTCGTTCAATGGCTTGATCACCGCCGTGTGATCGCCGTGCCAGCGATTGTCGACCGGCTTGAAGTCGTGAGTCACCGACCACGCCAGATGATCGCGCTTTACCCATCCGAAAACGTAGTTGCCGGAGCGTTTCCACTCCTGCCAATCCAAGTTGACGGCCGAGCGCAACAAGAACCAGCCGAGATTCCGGCCACGGTAGTCCTGGTGGACGTTGATCGTTCGGTAACGCAGCCAGTGGCTGCTCCACTCGACCAGGTGCGTCACCCCGATCAGCCGGTTACCGTCGAACAGGCCGTAGGAAATTCGGCGGGGGTCTTCGAGGCTCGATTCATGGGTGCCGAGGCAACGCACGACCTCTCGTATTTTCTTTTTCGGGTTGCCGAAATGATCGACCTCGATCCAGTACGATTTAAGCGCGTCAAAGGAGATTCTGTTGACGTCCATTTTGGCAATATTCGCGGCGCTCCCGATGCCCCCCCAAAAAGCTTCTGGAATTAAGGCGTTGCGCGGGAATTTCCCATGTTTCAACCGTCGAGAAAAAATTTTACACTGATCCCAAGGTATGGCAATCAACTAAACAAACCCGTTTTGGCCCCCCCCCCCACCTTCGAACCGCCGAAAGCACCCGTGTCGAACCTACTGCAGATCCGGAACCTGAAAGTCGATTTCGCGATTCATGGCGGAATCGTCCATGCGGTCGAGGACTTCTCCTTCGGCGTACGTCCGGGAAAAATCGTCGCCCTGGTCGGCGAATCCGGATCCGGCAAATCGGTGACCGCGCAGGCCATCATGGGCCTGCTTCCGGCCAAAGCACGCATCACCGCTGGCGAGATGCTGTTCTACGACACCGAGGCGCCGGAGAAGCCCCCTATCGATCTCGCCAAATTGCGCCCCGAGAGCGCGGAAATGCGCGCCATCAGGGGCGCCCGCATTGCAATGATCTTTCAAGACGCCATGGCCTGTTTTTCGCACCTCCACACCATCGGCGACCAGGTGAGCGAGGCATTGTTCCTGCATCGCGACGTCAGCAAGAAGGAAGGGTGGGAGCTGACGGAGCGGATGCTCGACTTGGTCGGGTTCCTCAATCCGGCCAAGGCGATGCATCTCTATCCGTTTGAGCTCTCCGGCGGACTCCGTCAACGGGCGATGATCGCGATGGCGTTGGTTTGCCGGCCGAGCCTGGTGATCGCCGACGAATCGACGACCGCCCTCGACGTTTCGATTCAGGCGCAGATCCTGAAACTCATCAAGGATTTGCGTGAGGAGCTCAACTTGTCCGTCCTGATGATCACCCATGATCTCGGTGTCGTCGCCAACGTCGCCGACGAAGTCGTGGTCGTCTATCAGGGCCATATCATGGAAAGCGGCACGGTCGAAGACATCTTCGGCGCCCCGCGCCACCCGTACCTGCAGGCGCTGCTCAAGGCGGTGCCGCAGTTCGACATGAGGGACAAGCAGCGCCTGGTTCCGGTGAGCGCCATCGACCACAGTATCGGGCCGCTGATCACCGGTCGGGAGCCGTGGCCGAAAACCGAGAACGAGGACGCGCCGATGCTGCTGGTGGGCGACCTCAACAAAAGCTTCGTATCGCGAAAGGGCAGCTTTTTCGGGGCCGGCGACGCGACCCTTGTCCACGCCGTCCGAGACGTCAACTTCACGGTCAACCGTGGCGAATGCTTCGGTTTGATCGGCGAAAGCGGCAGCGGCAAATCGACCGTCAGCCGGTGCATCATGCGGGCGCTTACCCCCGACACCGGGCAGATCATGTTCAATGATCGCGGTTCGCTGGTCGACTTGGCCAAACTCGACGATGCGGACCTGGTTCCCTATCGCCGCAAGATTCAAATGGTGTTCCAGGAACCCTTCAGCTCCTTGAACCCGCGCATGACCATTTTCGACGTCATCCGCGAGCCTTTGGTCATTCATGAGGTGGGTGACGCGGAGACGCAGAAGGAAATGGTCAAGGAACTGATGATGGCGGTCGGCCTTGATCCGCGCTTTCTCAATCGCTATCCGCACAGCTTCTCCGGCGGCCAGGCCCAGCGCATTGGCATCGCCCGCGCGCTTGCCCTGAAGCCCGATCTTCTGGTCTTCGACGAGCCGGTGTCCTCCCTCGACGTGTCGATCCAGGCGCAGGTCCTCAATCTCCTCAGGGACCTGCAGGACGAGCTGGAACTGACCTACCTGTTCATCTCGCACAATCTCGCCGTCGTCGACTACGTCGCCGACCATATCGCCGTCATGTGCCAGGGCCGGCTGGTCGAGATGGCGTCGCATGACGCCTTGTTTCGCGAACCCATCCATCCCTATACTCGGGCGCTTATGGCCGCGGTGCCATTCGCGGATTTGAACCGGCGTTTGGACTTTTCGGCTCTGATGGACGGGAGGATGTCGGATCCGATGGCGTGGCCCAAGCCCTTTACCGTCACCAATGATTCTTCGCCCCAGTACGTCGAAGTGGCCGACAGTCACTTCGTCCTCGCTTCGTCCGAGGAAGAAGGCGCGGTTCTGGTGCGATGACTTTTCTTAAACGCACTATCGTCGTTTTCGTCCTGGCCTTGATGGGAAGCGCCGCCGGGGCTGCGGCCACAACGCCGGCCTTGCTGGAAACGCCCTCTCTCAGCGCCTTGGTGTCAACCGGGCGCCTGCCGCCGGTCAGCCAGCGCGTTCCCGATTCACCGGCGATCGTCGTCATGGACGGCAAGACCAAGGTTCTCGGGCGGCACGGCGGCGATTTGCAAATCCTGATGGCGAAGCCGACAGACACTCGCCTGATCACGGTTTATGGCTATGCGCGATTGGTTGTCTATAACAGCGATCTGCAAATAGTTCCCGACATCCTGGAGAGTTTTGAAGTGCGCGAGGGACGGGTGTTCACGTTGCATCTGCGCAAGGGACATCGGTGGTCCGACGGCCACCCGTTCACGACTGAAGATTTCCGTTATTTTTGGGAAGACGTCGCCAACAACGTCGACCTGTCGCCCCTCGGCCCGGATAAAAGGCTGATCATCGACAAGGAGTCGCCGTTTTTCGAGGTCATCGACGAACGGACCGTCCGCTACACATGGTCACAGCCCAACCCGTACTTCCTTGCCGCCCTGGCTGATTCATCGCCGCTCTATGTCTATCGGCCGGCCCACTATCTGAAGCAGTTCCACGCTCGCTACACGGAAGAGGCGACCTTGCAGAAAAGGGCCCGCGAGGCCCATCACGTGAACTGGGCTGCGCTCCACCACGCCAGGGATCGCCTGTACACCATGGACAATCCGGAAATGCCGACCTTGCAACCGTGGCTCAACACGACGAAACCGCCGTCCATACGATTCGTGTTCAAGCGCAATCCGTTCTATCACCGGATCGACACGGCGGGGCGTCAACTTCCCTATATCGATACCATCACCATCAACGTGTCTCTCGCCAACCTTATCCCCGCGAAGGCCGGCGCGGGAGAAACCGATCTTCAAAGCCGATACATCGCGTTCGACGATTATACGTTCCTGAAGAACAGCGAGAGCCGTTACGATTTTTCCGTTCGCCTGTGGACCACCACCAAGGGCGCGCACATCGCCCTTTATCCCAATCTCAACACGGTCGATACGACGTGGCGTCGGGTCATTCGCGATGTGCGGTTTCGGCGGGCGCTCTCGCTCGCCATCGATCGCAGGGAGATCAACGAGGCCATTTACTTCGGTCTGGCCAAGGTGGGCAATAACACGATTCTGGAATCCAGCCCGTTGTTCAAGCCCGCGTACCGAACCACGTGGTGCGAGTTCGACCCGGAGAAGGCGAATCAGCTTCTCGACGAGATGGGTCTGACCAACAGGGATGATGACGGCATTCGCCTGCTGGCCGACGGCCGACCGATGGTCATCATGGTCGATACCTCGGGCGAACGCACGGAAACCACCGACGTACTGGAGTTGATCGGCGATACCTGGTCGAAAATCGGAGTCAAGATGCTGGTCAGGCCCGCCCAGCGCGACATCTTCCGCAACCGCGTCTTTTCCGGTCAGTCGCTGATTGCCGTGTGGTCGGGGCTGGCCAACGGGGTGCCGACGGCAGAAATGTCACCCGATGAATTCGTGCCCACCCGTCAATATCAGCTGCAATGGCCGATGTGGGGCAAGTTCATCGAAAGTCGCGGCAAGGCCGGCGAGGCGCCCGACTTGCCCGAGGCGCAGACGCTTCTCCGCTTGAGTCAGGATTGGCGCCGTGCCCCCGACATGTCCCGGAAAACGGAGATATGGCGTCACATTCTGGATATCCACATGTCGCAGCTCTATTCCATCGGCGTCATCAACCGCACCCTGCAGCCGGTGGTCGTCAATAACCGTCTTAGGAACGTTCCCGTCGACGGTTTTCATAACTGGAATCCCGGCGCCTATTTCGGGATCTATCGGCCCGACACGTTTTGGTTCGCGAACGAGTGAAGGACCGGACCTAGCCCATGCTCCGTTACATCGTTCGCCGTTTATTGCTGATGATACCGACGTTGCTCGCGATCAGCGTGCTCGTTTTCGTCATCATCGAATTGCCGCCGGGCGATTACATCGAGAGCTATATCGCCCAGATCGAGGCCCAGGGCGAGGCAGCCAATCCCGAACTGCTGGATTTCCTTCGCGAGCAGTACGGGTTCGACAAGCCCGCCTACGAACGTTACTTGAATTGGGTCGCGGGCATGATCCAGGGCGATTTCGGCTTTTCCTTCGAATACCACTTGCCGGTGTCGGAAGTGGTCGGCGACCGTTTGTTTCTGACCATCCTGATATCCCTTTCGACCATCATGTTCACTTGGCTGATCGCCTTCCCGATCGCCATCTATTCGGCCACCCATCAGTACAGTTGGGGCGACCATGGCCTCACGATCCTCGGTCTGATGGGGCTGGCGACGCCGAACTTCCTGCTCGCCCTGATCCTGCTTTATTTCGCCAACGTCGTATTCGGCACCTCGATCGGCGGCCTGATGGACCCGGAATACCTGAACCAGCCGTGGAGCGTCGACAAGGCGATCTCGGTTCTTGAACACTTGTGGGTTCCGGTGGTGGTCGTCGGCACCGCCGGTACCGCCGGCCTGATCCGTCGGCTCAGGGCCAATCTCCTGGACGAATTGCAGAAACATTACGTCGTGGCGGCGCGCGCCAAGGGGCTGCCGCAAGGCCGATTGCTGGTCAAATATCCTCTGCGCGTCGCCGTAAACTTCCTGGTTTCGGACATCGGTCACATCCTGCCGCACGTCATCTCCGGCTCCGAGCTGGTGGCCATCGTGCTATCGCTGCCGACCACCGGGCCAATCCTGATCTCGGCGCTGCAGAGCCAGGATATGTATCTTGCAGGATCGTTCCTGATGTTCCTTTCGACGCTCACCGTCGTCGGCGTACTGATTTCAGACCTTGCCCTCACCGCGCTCGACCCGCGCATCCGCCTTGAACGGGGGGCCGAGTCATGACGCCATCGCCCAGCAACGGCATCGTCGTCGAACACTTCGTCTCGAATGCACCTTTCGATCCGCGCGTCGCCGACAGGCTGACGCCGGAACAGGAACGCTATTACATGGCGTCCCAGTGGCGGCTGATGTGGTGGAAGCTGAAGCTGCACAAACTGGCGGTGGTATCCGGCGCATTTCTTTTGCTTCTCTACGGAAGCGTTCTGATCAGCGAATTCCTGGCGCCCTATAGCGTCCACACGCGCAACATCGGCTACATTTACGCCCCGCCCCAAAGCGTTCACCTGTTTCACAACGGCAGCTTCGTCGGGCCGTTCGTCTACGGCATGGATTACCGGCTGAACATGAAGAACCTGAAACGCGAGTACACGCCGAACGTCAACCGGGTCGAGCCGATCAGGTTTTTCTGTCGCGGCGACCCGTATCAGTTTTGGGGGCTGATGACGGGCAGTCTGCACCTTTTCTGCCCGGGCGACAGCGGCGTACTGTTCCTGCTCGGAGCCGACCGATTGGGGCGCGATGTCTTGTCGCGGATCATCTATGGGACTCGAATCTCGCTGACCATCGGCCTCGTCGGCATTACCTTCAGCTTCCTTCTGGGAATGACCATCGGCGGCATCGCCGGTTATTTCGGCGGCTGGGTGGATATCGTCATCCAGCGCATGATCGAAATCCTGCAGTCGTTTCCGCAAATTCCGCTGTGGATGGCGTTGTCCGCGGTCCTGCCGCTGTCGTGGAGCCCGCTGCTGATCTATTTCGCCATCACCATCATCCTGGCGCTGATCGAGTGGACCAGCCTCGCGCGCGCCGTTCGCTCGAAGCTGTTCGCGCTGCGCGAGGAGGAATTCTGCACCGCCGCGAAGCTGATGGGAGCAAAGCCCGCGCGCATTATCGGGCGCCACCTGTTGCCGGGGTTCATGAGCTACCTGATCGCCGCGGCGACGCTGTCGATCCCCAACATGATCCTCGGCGAGACGGCCTTGAGCTTCCTGGGCCTTGGTCTGCGACCGCCGATCACCAGTTGGGGGGTGCTTTTAAATGAGGCCCAGAACATCAATATCGTCGTCCTCTACCCGTGGTTAATGCTACCCGTGGTGCCGGTGATTTTGACGATTCTGGCCTTCAGCCTGCTGGGCGACGGGCTGCGGGACGCCGCCGATCCCTACAAGTAATTAAGAACCGCTTCCCAATGGTCGGAGAATCCCTTAACGTCATCGGCTTGCGCGTTACCGCCGGAAATGTCCAAATTGACATGCCCGCAGGCACACAATAAACGGCGGGGGGCCAGGGAAGTGAGCGAACGTTTACACGCAAAACGGTTGATGATCTACAGCCATGACACTTTTGGTCTTGGCCATTTGCGACGTTGCCGTGCTATCGCCCATTCGCTGGTGGAGCGGTTCAAGGGCCTGACCATACTGATCCTGTCCGGCTCGCCGATCATCGCCAATTTCGATTTCCGCGCGCGGGTGGATTTCATCCGCATACCCGGCGTCATCAAGCTATACAACGGCGAGTACACCTCGCTCGGTCTCCATATCGACCTCGGCGAGACGCTTTCGATCCGCGAATCCATCATCCGCAACACAACTCAGACATTCGCGCCCGATCTGTTCCTGGTCGACAAGGAGCCGCTTGGCCTCAAGGGCGAGATGCATGAAACCCTGAGAATGCTGAGAGGCACCAGCACGCGGGTGATCCTCGGCCTGCGCGACATCATGGACGAGCCGCTGCTTCTCAAGCAGGAGTGGGCGAACCGCAACGTGTTGTCGGCAATGGAGGACCTGTACGACGAGGTCTGGGTATACGGCATGAAGGAGTTTTTCAATCCGCTGCAAGGGTTCGACACCTCCCAGGTCCTGAAGAACAAGATCATTTATACCGGATACCTGCCGCGTTCTTTGCCGGCCGAACACGGCATGCCCTACGAATTCGACCTGTCGGAGCCGTACATCCTGGTGACTCCGGGGGGCGGCGGCGACGGCGCGACCATGATCGACTGGGTGATGCGCACTTATGAGGAAGGACACCAGCTTCCCCATGCCGCCCTTATGGTGCTGGGGCCGTTCATGCCGCCGGAACAGCGCCACGAATTCATCGACCGCGCCAGCCACCTGGAACGGGTCAACGTGATCTCGTTCGATTCCCGCATGGAAGTGCTGATGGCGAATTCCGTCGGCGTCGTCTCCATGGGCGGCTACAACACCTTCTGCGAGATCCTGTCCTACGACAAGCGGGCGGTGGTCATCCCGAGGATGGCGCCGCGAAAGGAACAGTTGTTCCGCGCCATCCGCGCCCAGGAACTGGGTCTTCTTAGGGTGCTGATCCCGGAAGGCGACCTCAATACCGAGGTGATGGCAGAAACCTTGCGGGCACTGCCGCACCAGAAGAAGCCGTCTCAGTCGTTGCTTCCGGGCATGCTCGACGGACTCGATAAAGTCGGCACCCTGGTGCGTGAAAACGTCGAGGGGGAATTTGGCGTCGAACGGCCGCTACGGGCCTTGATGTGACGGGAGCACAATGTCGGCATCCGTTGCCTTTGTCCTCAAAGGTTATCCGCGCCTGTCGGAAACGTTTATCGCCCAGGAAATCCGGACCCTGGAGCAGTGGGGCCTGGACATTCTGATCGTCTCGCTGCGGCGCCCCACCGACGCAGAACGTCACCCTATTCACCGTGAAATCAAGGCTGCCGTCGTCTATCTGCCCGAGTTCGTCTGCCGCGAGCCGTTTCGGGTTATCCGGGCCTGGCTCGATACACGGCGACGGCCCGGCTACCGCGCGGCCCGCGCCCAATGGCTGCGTGACTGCCGGCGCGGCCCGTCGATCGCCCGCGTGCGCGGTTTTTTCCAGGCGCTGGTGCTCGCCCACGAAATTCCGGCGCGGGTGACGCGGCTGCACGCCCATTACCTGCACTGGCCGGCGTCGGTGGCACGCTATGCCGCAATCATCACCGGCCTGCCGTGGAGCTGTTCGGCCCACGCGCGCGACATTTGGACTACCTCCGAGTGGGAAAAGCGCGAAAAGCTGCGCGACGTCGATTGGCTGGTCACCTGCACCGCCGTCGGCCGCCAGCACCTCGCCACTCTCGCCGAACACCCGGAGCGTATCCAGCTGGTCTATCACGGCCTCGATTTCGACCGTTTCCCCGAGCCGCGGTTGCGCGCCTGCGAGGGAAGCGGCGGCAACGGGTCGGCACCGCTGGTGATCCTGTCGGTCGGCCGGGCAGTCGAGAAAAAGGGCTACGCGACGCTGCTCGGCGCGCTGGCCCGCCTGCCGCAACATCTGCATTGGCGGTTCACCCACATCGGCGGCGGCCCGTTGCTGCCGTCATTGCGTCGCCGGGCCGAGGACCTCGGCATCGATGACCGAATCACGTTTCTCGGGCCGCAGGCCCATGACATCGTGGTCGAGAACTACCGAACCGCCGACATCTTCGTGCTGGCCAGCCAATTTGCCGGCGACGGCGACCGCGACGGCCTGCCGAACGTGCTGATGGAGGCGCAAAGTCAAGGGCTGGCGTGCGTGTCGACGGAATTGTCGGCAATCCCCGAACTGATCGAGGACGGCGTCACCGGCCTGCTGGTGCCGCCGAATTCCGAGCAACCCCTGACCGCCGCCATGGCCCGCCTGATGGCCGATCACGAACTGCGCGCCAAGCTCGCCGCCGCCGGCCGCAAGCGGGTGCGCGAGCGATTTTCCCACCACCGCGGACTTCACGCGCTGGCTCGAAAATTCGGGCTTTCGGCGCCGATGGTCCGGGAGTGCGCATAGCTGGCCGTGGTGGATCGCGGTTCCGGAACATCGCTGGCGCTGATACGTCACGGTCCGACGGCGTGGACGCAGGAGAATCGCCTGCAGGGCCATACCGACGTTCCGCTGAGCGTGAAGGGACGCGAAACCGTGTCGCGCTGGCGATTGCCGCCGGAACTCGCCGGCTGCCAGTGGGTATCGAGTCCGCTCAGCCGGGCACTGGAAACCGCGCGGATTCTCTCAGCCGCGACGCCGCGGATCGAGCCCCGGCTCAAGGAAATGAGCTACGGCGAATGGGAAGGTCGCCGGCTTCCGGATCTGCGCGCCGAGCTCGGCGAGGCGATGGCCGAGAACGAGGCCCGTGGACTGGACTTTCGTCCCGCCGGCGGCGAAAGTCCGCGCGAATTGCAACAGCGACTGTCGTCCTGGCTTGCCGAAGTGGTGTTGGCGGACCGGCCGACCGTGGCCGTCACGCACCACGGCGTCGTTCGCGCTTTGCTGTCGCTGGCCACCGGCTGGGACATGACCGGAAAGCCGCCCGAGAAGCTGGCATGGGGCGCGGTGCAGTTTTTCCGGCTCGGCAAGGACGGGAAAGTCGCTATCGATCGCCTCAACGTCAGTATGGTGGCGAGATGAATCGCCGTCGCGTCTTCGTCTATGCGCAGTACCTGCAAGGCGTCGGCCACCTTTTCCGCGCCACCCGGATCGTGCGGGCGCTTGCCGCTGAGGGGCTCGATGTCGATCTCGTATCCGGAGGCATGCCGGTTCCCGGTCTCGATGCCGGCGGCGGCCGGCTGCACCAATTGGCGCCGGTGCAATGCCTGAACGGCGTATTCACCGACCTGCGCGACGACCGCGGCCGCCCGGTGGACGCGCCGTTCAAGGCCCGCCGGCGCGACTCCCTGCTGGCCTTGTTCCGCGAACGAAAGCCCGACGCCGTCATCGTAGAGGCGTTTCCGTTCGGCCGCCGCCAGATGGACTTCGAGCTCCAGCCGTTGCTGAAAGAAATCGCCGCGGCGCAGCCGAAACCCCTGGTCCTGTGCTCGGTCCGGGACATCCTGCAGACCAACCGCAAGCCCCGTCGCATCGCCGAGGCGGTCGCGGCGGTCAACACCGGCTTCGACGCCGTCCTGGTCCACGGCGATCCGGCCTTCGCGGCGTTCGACGAGACCTTTTCCGCCGCCCCACAGATTGCCGTCAAGATCCATTACACCGGCCTGGTCGGCGGCGCGGTTTATGCCACCGCGCCGGCGGCCGCGGCGACCGCCGGCGAGGTCGTCGTTTCGGCTGGCGGCGGCGCCACCCAAAGCGAGACGTTGCTGCGCGCGGCGCTGGCGGCGCGTCCGGTGTCGCGGCTGCGCGACCGGCCGTGGCGCCTGTTGGCGGGGCCCAACCTGCCGGATGGCGAGTACGCGGCGCTGAAGGCGATGGCGCCAAGCGGCGTTACCGTCGAGCCCAATCGTGGCGATTTTGCGACGCTGCTGGCCGGTTGCGCCGTGTCGATCTCGCAAGCCGGATACAACACCGTCGTCGAGGTGCTGCAGGCGGGCTGTCGTTCGGTGGTGGTGCCCTATGCGGCGCGCGGCGAAACCGAGCAGTCGTTCCGCGCTGCCCGATTGCAGGAGCGCGGGCTCGCCCGTTGCGTGGCGGCGAACCGACTGACGCCCGAAACGCTGGCTGGCGCCGTCGATGCCGCCCATCAGGGCCCGCCGCCGCCGCGCGGCACGGTCGCCCTTGACGGCGCCGTGAAGACCGTTGAGTACGTCTGCGCCCGGCTGGCCGGGTGATCGCTACCGACGTCCGATCAGCATGAACCGGGTATAGGTACCGATCTTCCGCTGTCCCTCGAACATCACGGTCGACAGCGGTGCCTGCCGCTTGAAGGCGCCGAGGTCGTCGACGCAGCTCACGTGTCCCTCGATGCCGTAATAATCGTTGGATTGCAGCACCAGGAGCATGTCCTCGGGAATCCGTTTCAGCCAATTCCCAATCGCCGGCAGGTGCTCGCAACTGGTGTTGATGACCAGGTCGTAGCCGCCGTCGCGGTAATCCAGCTTGACCATGTCGGCGGTCAGCGACTTGAACTTGCCACTCTCGACATGGGTTCGATTCAGGCTGTCGGCCACCTCCCGGCACGACTCATCGCGATCGACGCTGCACACCGAGGCAATGGTAAATCGCTTGTCGTGGAGGAGCAGCGCGCCGAGGACGCCGTACCAGCCGCCGACGACGCAGATGCGGCCCAATCTGCCGCCGACGACGTCGAACAGGGTATCGACCAGCCATTTCTTGCTGGTGATTTGGTTGCGATTGAGGGCGAATCCCAGCGCCGGACCGGGAAACCGCGAAGCAGTATCGCGAATGTCGGCGACGAACCGACTATCGAAATAGACCGCCAGGCCCCTCAGGATATCCGAATGGAAGCTGTCCTGGCCGGCCATCCACGGACGCTCAGGCCGCCTTGGCCAGCAATTGCAACGACTGAACGAGTTTGTCGCTGATCACCCGCGCCACGTGCGCCGCCACGACCGCGTCGCCTTGTATCAGCTCAAGGAACACTTCCTTCTTGATCCTCAGGGCGGTGACCGGGGTCGATGCGCGAACGGTCGCGGTCGCCAACGTGCCGCTGAGGAGGCTGAGCTCGCCAAGCAACGTGTACTCGCCTTTCTTGGCGATGACGACTTCCTGGCCAGCTTCGCCGAGAAGGATGTCAACCTCGCCATCGAGAATGACGAACGCGGCTTCACCCGGCTCGCCCTGGCGAATCAGTTCATGGGTCGGCGCGAAGCTGATGCGCTGGCTGCTGAACGCCAACAACTTCAGGTGATTGGGCTCGATCCCGGCGAATATCGGGATATTGGCCAGCACTGCGGCCTCGCTGTTGAGGTTGGCACCCTTGCCCTCCTCCGTGGCAGCCGCTTCGGCTTGCATGCCAGGCTCGCCGGCCCCGCCGACGAGGCGGCCGTTGCGGAGCGTCAGGATTCGTGCAAACGCCGCGCTCGTCGGTTTCTCGCCGGACACCACAATGAACGTCGTTTCCGGCAGGAGCTTGAAAATATTATTGCGAATGCGTTCCTGGGCCTCGCGGTCGAGCGCGCTCAGTGCTTCGTTGACGATCATAATGCTCGGCCGTTTGATGATGTTGCGGGCAATCACGATTTTCTGCCGATCCACCTGCGACAGCCGCGAACCGCCGACCCCGACCGCCGCGCTGGTTGTATAGTTAATTGCGTCCTCCATCAGATTCAGGCTGCGAAGCGCGTCGAAGATGAGGTCATTGAGTTTCTCTTCGGCCTGCGAAACGGTGTCGTTAACGCTGCCCATCAGCAGGTTGGAGCGGATGTTCAATTGCGGAGTCAGGTGGTCTTGGCTGAAAAAGGCGATCTTGTCCTTGGCGTCGTCCGGCAGGTTTTCGCGGAACGCCTTGCGCGCTTCCAGGACCTTGTTCTGAAAGGCCTCGTCGATCAGGCCCAAGCGGTGACGGTCGACGACAAGTTGGAATGTCAACGAGATCAGGATCGACTTGCTCTCGTCGTCCAAGCTGCCCAGACCCTCCCGCTCCATGCGGATGACCAGATTCTTGAGCTTTTGCAGCGTTTCCACATCGACGAAACTGTACTGCTCGAACAACGGCTGGTCCGGCGACAGATCGCCGAACATGTCGATTAACGTGGCCGCTGCCTTTTGCGCAATCTCGAGGAAGCGGTCGGCGAGCCCGCACTTTTCCAGGATCGAGCGCACGTAGGGATCGCTGCCGAGGGTCTTGAAGTTGAACCGGTCGCTGACTGGCGCGCCGAATATCAGGTTTTCCGCGACTGAGGCGTTGGCGTTGTAGGAGTCGTCCTTGAACGGGTACACCAGTGCGGCATATTCGGGATTGTCGCTGATCCTGGTCGCGATGTGGCGACGCGCCTGCAACAGCTTTTCCGCAAGCTCAGGGTTCTTGGCAGGATCGAATTCCATGTTCAAGAACCTGGCGGCCAGACTCCCGTCCAGTTCGACCGCCTCGACGACCTTCAACAGCCAACTGCGCAGCTCGCGTTTCTCGGACAGGCCGAGGGACTGGTAATCAACCCAATCGGCAGTCGGATCATCGGTGCTGTTGCCGGCCGCCACGGCTTCTTTGACGTCGTAACTCGGGTTGCTGTCCGATCCTCCCGCGTTGACGGGAGCGTGCTTCAACCCGTAAAGCAGGTTGTCCTCGATCGTGCCGTCGAAAACGTAAGAGTCCGGTCCCGCGTAGCCGATCGCCGCGCCCGTCACCGCCTGCGGCAACACCGAAAAATTTTGCTCGCCGATCGATATCGAGCCGCTGGTTGCCGGAATGAACCGCGCCAGGAGATGAGCCATCCTGTCCCTCGACACCGAGTCGGCGACGATCGCGATGCGCTCCGCCGGCGCGATCTCGAAGGAAACGCCGTCCAAGGCCTTGACGCCATCATCAACCAAACTGACGTTCTTGAATATAATCGCCTCCGTGAGCGGGGGAAGGACCTCTGGCCGCTGTTGCTGGAGCGTCGGATCCATCATCTCGCTGGGCTGGAACTGCTCGACGACCTGCTCGTACTTGATGCGGGTATCCTGATAGCGCTCGTAATACTTCAGCAACTCCCGCCATGGCGTGGTGAACCGGGCGTAGGCGGCTAGTACCGCGACTAGGGCGCCGAGCGATAGATCGCCGTTGATGATCAGCACCCCGCCGACCGAATAGAAAATAAGAGGGGTCATCTGGCTCAAGAACGTGTTGAGCCCCTTCATGAAGAACTTCTTCTTGTAAATGTCGAAGCGGATGTTGAATATCTCGCCAAGCCGGCGGGACATCTCGGCTCGCATGTAGCCCGAGACGTCATGGGCATGGACATCGCTGATGCCGGCAACCGACTCGCCGACCCTGCCGGCCAACTGCCGCGCCTTGGTGACCCTCTCTTTGCCGAGCAAGGTGATCTTTTTCTGATACTTGGGGATGATCCACGCCTGCAAGGGAACCATCGAAAGCGCAACCAGGCCCAGCAGCGGATTTTCCGAGATCATGAAAAACAGGATCGTCGCCATGGTCCCGGCTTGGAGCATGGGCGCAGCAAAGGATTCGCCGATGAAGAAACCGAGTGGCTCGACCTCGGCGGTGATCATCGAGGTCAGTTCCGACGGCGTGATCTTCTGGAAATGACGGTGCGGAAACCGGAGAACGCGTTCATAGAGCTGATAGCGAAGACGCCGGAGCATCCGTTCGGACGAGACCCCCTTGGAGGTGTTGATGGTCCGCGAAAATGAGATGTTGATCAGAATAAGCGCGAAGAACACGCCGCACAGCAGAAGCAGATATTCGATCTGGGTGAATTCGAACTCGAAGAGTTCCTTCGGGAATTTCTTTCCTGCAATGGCATCGTTGACGATCAGCTTCGGCAGCTTGAGCTGCATCAACAGGAAGGGAAAGGAGCACGCGGTCAGCGCCATCAAGAAGATTTGCTGCCCCTTGCTGTTGCGCCAGATGTATTGAAAAATTCCCTTTTCCATTCCCGATACTCCAAGATTTAACGGATTTCGTCTCTCGTGGATCAACGATCAACAATCGCGTGGTTTCCCATGACCGAGGGCCTCTCGCCATTCGGCGCCTTTCTTGAAATGGTTGCTAACAAAGTTGGCGACAACCACCGGAACACGACGTGGCGGCCTCCGGATATCACCCAACATCCTTGTCGTCAGCTTCCCTCGTTCCGCGGCTTGTTTGCCCCTTGGCGGCGCCGCATTTCGGCGCCCGGAGTCTGATCTCCGCGGTCGGTATTTTTAGCCGTTTTTCGGCACCGTCGTCCACAGCCATCGCGGAGACCGCGGTCAGGGCCGTGATTTGGCGATGGCTGCAAGGAACAACGGCAATCCCTAGGCCAATCGCGACGGTCGGATATTCCGAGCGCCGCGATTTTCATCGACCCCCGGTTTGGTTGCCGGACTGGTTTCGACGCCTGCGGCGGCGCCGATCACGAATCCGCGGCGATAGCCGATCAAACCCAGGATACCTCTTTCAGTAATTTCACCAGCTGATCGGAGCTGCCGCTATCGGCATAATATTTGATGATGTCCCTGCTGCTGATGACGCCTTTCAGCGTCTGCCCTTCCATCACTGGCATGTGTCGGAACCCGCCGGCGCTCATCCGGCTCATCACCTTGTAGGGCGGGTCTTCGAGCGAACAAACTTCGACGTCGCGCGTCATGAAGGCATCGACGGTCATGTCGACTGCATCCTTTCCGTGGGCTGCGATGGCGTGCACGACGTCGCGCTCCGACAGCACGCCGACCAGCCCACCCTTGTCGTCGCATACGACGAGCAGGCCGATCTTTTTCTTGGTCAGGATGTGCGCCGCATCGATGATCGCGGTTTGCGCCGACACAATGATGATGTGCCATTGATCGGCACCGGCGATGTCCTTGACCTTCAATCCACTCAAGATGTCCCTAATCCGCATGACGTCCTCGTCTTGGCTCAAATGCCGCCACATACTATCACACGGCGCCGTCGGGCCCGCTACTGGATTTGACGACCGGCCGCCGATGCCGCGGCCTTGGTACGCGGTTGGTCAATTCGCGTGGCGATAATCTTGAGGCAATCGGTTGGTGCGTGGTAGCACTCGGGTGCCGCGACGACGGCAAAGCCGTATAACATTAGAAATATTATTGCCGAATTCCGCAAGGACAAGCCGGACTCGCGTCGTTGCCGCTGGCGATGGCGTGGATGGGTCTTGAAACCTTCCGAATCGACAACTTGTGGAAATCGCCCGCACACGCTTAAATGGTCAGGGCGTCGATCGCCGCCGCCGGCCCTTGATTGCCGGCCCGGCGGCGGACAGTCTTTCGCCACGCGTCGGCAACGATAAAAAAAGCGCGTAAAACAGGGGGGGTCTTCCTGTGATGGGAGCGGGCCGGGAGCCACTGTTCGGCGGACTCAATCGGAAACACGTCGGGAGCGGCCGTCGCCACCGCCAGATCGGCGGCGATTGGCGCCGACGGGGCGCGGCCGTGCTTGCGTCGGCCTCCGCCGCCGGTAGCGGGCAAATGCGATCCACTCATCAACTCGGGAGGGCCAGCCAATGACCAAATCGGGTGCCTTGCCGCGGTCCGCCGGCGGCAATGCGGGGGCCGCGAAGCCCACGCTGGCGGTAACAGCTCCCTTCGACGGCGCGCGGATCGCCGAAGTTCCGGTCGCCGACCAAGCGACCGTCGAGAAAGCACTGGCGGCGGCAAAGGCGCTCCACGACAACCGCGACGCTTGGCTAAGCACGGCCAAGCGCATCGATATCCTGCGCCGCGCCGCCGACATCATGGCCGGGCGCCACGAAGACTTGGCGGTCAGCGCCGCCCGCGAGGGCGGCAAGCCGCTGGTCGATTCACGCGTGGAAGTCAGTCGTGCCATCGACTGCCTGCACATCTGCATTGAAACCTTGCGCACGGAAGCCGGCCACGTCATCCCAATGAACGTCACCGCGTCTTCGGCAAACCGTATCGCCTTCACCCGCACCGAGCCGATCGGCGTGGTGGTCGCGGTCAGCGCCTTCAACCACCCGCTCAACCTGATCGCCCATCAGGTGGCGCCCGCGATCGCTGCCGGTTGCCCGACGGTCGTCAAACCGGCCGGAGTGACCCCGTTGTCGTGCATCCGCTTCGTCGACATCCTGCGCGAGGCGGGACTACCTGAGGCCTGGTGCGTGCCGGTGGTGATCGAGGATCGCGAGATTGCGACGGCGCTGGTCGCCGATCCGCGGGTGGCGTTCTTCAGCTTCATCGGCAGCGCCCGAGTCGGCTGGGGCTTGCGCTCGAAACTGGCGCCGGGGGCGCGGTGTGCGCTCGAACATGGCGGCCTGGCGCCGGTGATCCTCAACGACGACGCCGATCTCGACGTGGCGCTGCCGTCGATTCTCAAAGGCGGCTTTTACCACGCCGGTCAGGTTTGCGTGTCTGTGCAGCGGGTCTTCGCGCAGAAAAAGGTGGCGCGCCGGTTCGCCGACGCGCTGGCGAAGCAGGCCGCAAAGCTCAAGGTCGGCGATCCCACCGACGCGGCAACCGAGGTCGGGCCGCTGATCCGACCGGCCGAAGTGACGCGCGTGCACGAATGGGTGGAGGAGGCGCGCGCCGGCGGCGGCGTGGTGCTCACCGGCGGCAAGCCGGTTTCCGACTCCTGCTATGCGCCCACCGTCGTCTACGACCCGCCGGCCGGCGCCAAGCTTTCGACCATGGAGGTATTCGGCCCGGTGGTCTGCGTCTATCCCATCGAGGACATCGATGATGGGATTCGCCGCGCCAATTCCCTGGCTTACGCGTTTCAGGCAGCGGTATTCACGCGCGACCTCGATGTCGCGATGCGGGCCTACGCGCGGCTGGATGCGTCGGCGGTCATGGTCAACGATCACACCGCCTTCCGCGTCGATTGGATGCCGTTCGCCGGGCTCAAGCAGTCCGGGCACGGCGTCGGCGGGATTCCCCATACCATTCACGATATGCAGATCGAAAAGATGGCGGTAATACGCTCGCCGGAATTGTGAGCGACTGAAAATGGAGTGAAACCGATGAGCAAGGCAACCAAGAAGAAAGCCGGGGTGTCCAGGCCCGTGGCCGTCGTCGGCGGGCCGGCGGCAAAGGCGGCGCCGGTCAAGGCATCGGATTTGTTCGTCCGTTGCCTGGAGGCGGAGGGCGTCACCCACATCTTCGGCGTGCCGGGCGAGGAAAACGCGGACCTGATGATCTCGCTGATGGATAGCACCATCGAATTCGTGTTGTGCCGCCACGAGCAAGCCGCCGCATTCATGGCGGACACCTACGGCCGCCTGACCGGAAAGCCCGGCGTCTGCCTGGCAACGCTCGGCCCCGGCGCCACCAACCTGGTAACCGGCGTCGCCGACGCCAACATGGACCGGGCGCCGACCGTGGCGATCATCGGCCAGGCCTCGACTGCGCGCCTGCACAAGGAAAGCCATCAGAACATGGACGCCATCACCATGTTCACCCCGATATCCAAATGGGCGCATTCGATCACCAACGCGAAGACCATCCCCGAGGTGCTGCGCAAGGCGTTCAAGGTCGCGACCACGGAGAAGCCCGGCGCCTGCATCATCGAATTGCCCGAGGACGTGGCCAAGCAGCCCGTCGTCGGCACGCCGATGCCGGTCGCGAAGACCCGTCGGCCTGGCGCCGATCACAAGGCGGTCACCCAGGCGGTGGATATGATCGCCGCCGCCAAGAGCCCGATCATCCTCGCCGGCAACGGCGCCGTCCGCAAGCGCGCCGCCAAACAGTTGCGTCGGCTGGCGCACGCCACCGGCATCGGCGTCGTCAACACCTTCATGGGCAAGGGCGCCATCGCGCTCGACGACCCGCACTGCCTGTTCACCATCGGCCTGCAGGGTCGGGATCACATCAATTTCGTCGTCGATCAGGCGGACACGATCATCACCGTCGGCTACGACCTCGTCGAATACGCGCCTGAATTCTGGAACCGCGGGCAAAAGAAGAAAATCATCCACATCGACTTCGATCCGGCGGAAATCGACAACGCATACATCGTGTCCGTGGACATCGCCGGCGACATCGCCGACGCGCTGTGGCAAATCAACGAGCAACTGCAAAGCCGATTCAAGAAGCGCTTGCCGTTTTTCGACATCAAGGAGCGAGCCAAGGTACGCGCCACCATCGAGGCCGATTTGACGGCCGAGGCGGACGACAATGCGTTCCCGATGAAGCCGCAACGAATCCTCAACGACCTGCGCAAGGCGCTGGGGCCGGACGACATCCTGCTGTCCGACGTCGGCGCGCACAAGATGTGGGTTGCCCGCTACTACCAGTGCTACGAGCCGAACACCTGCCTGATCTCCAACGGCTTCTGTTCGATGGGGTTCGCCTTGCCCGGCGCCATCGGCGCCAAGGTGGCGCACCCCGATCGCCGGGTCGTCGCGGTTTGCGGCGACGCCGGGTTCCTGATGAACGTGCAGGATCTGGAAACGGCGGTGCGCCGGAAGTACAACTTCGTGTGTATCGTCTGGGTCGACGGCGAGTACGGACTGATCAAGTGGAAGCAGCAAAACCACTTCAACGGGCGGCACTCCGAGCTCGCCTTCGGCAACCCGGATTTCGAGTTGCTGGCCAAGTCGTTCGGCATGTGGGGCAAGACGCTGCGCAAGGCCGGCGAACTGCCGAAGGCACTCAAGGAAGCATTCCGGCAGAAGACGCCGGCGTTGATCGCCATCCCGGTCGACTACGCCGAGAACCGCAAGCTGACCAAACGTCTGGGCGATCTCGTCTGCGTCATCTAATCGGTTCTGGCGCGCAGCCGGCGCGGGCCCGCTGATGCGCGGACGGGCGCGCGCCTACATCAAGCCCGGCAAATAGAGGGCGATCTTCGGGTAGGCGATCAGCAGGGCGATCAATATCGCATCGCAGACAAGGAACGGAAACGCCGCCGCCGCCACCCGCATCAACGTCGTGCCCGGCGGCGCCACGCCGAGCATGATGTAGAGCAGCAGGCCGAACGGCGGCGTCGTCTGGCTCATCTCCAGGGACATCAGGACGAATATGCCGAACCAGATCGGGTCGATGCCGATGTTGGCGACCAGCGGAAACAGGATCGGGACCGCGATCAGCATCATCGAGACCGGATCCATGAACATCCCCAAAACAAGCAGCGCGCCGAACATCATCAACAACAGTGCCAGGGGCGCGACCTGAAAATGCGTCGCCCACTTAAGCAGCCCGTCGGTAGCGCCCGAATAGGCCAGGAGCTGGCTGAACACGGTCGAGCTGATGATGATGAAAAACACCATCCCGCCGACCCTGACGGTCGATTGGATGGCGATGCGGATGACGGCCCACGTGAGCAGCCGGAACGCCGCCGCCAGGAGGGCTACGCCGAGCACGCCGAAGGCCGCGGCCTCGGTCGGCGTCGTGATGCCGAAAATGATGAACCCGATGACCATGAAGACGACCAGACTCATGGGCAGGATATTGACGCAGACGCTCTCCATTTTTTCGCGCCATGTCGTCGGCTCGATGTCGTAGCTCGGCGCCCCCGACGGGTTGATCGCCACCTGCAGCAGGATCAGGCCGCAATAAAGCCCCGCCAGCAAAAACCCTGGAATGATGCCGGCGATCAGCAATTTTCCGACGTCGATGCCGGCGATGCTCGCCAGCAGAACGCCCAAAGAAGACGGCGGGATGATCATCGCCAGGCCGCCGGTGCCGAGAATCGGACCGAGCGACATTCGCCAGCTGTAACCCCGCCGCTGCATTTCCGGCACCATCAGCGAACCGAGCATCGCCGTATTGGCCATGCTCGAGCCAGTCAGGGTCGAGAACGTGGCGCCGCCGACCACGGTCAGGAAGCAAAGTCGGCCGGGCAGCCGCCCGAAAAGGTTGTCGAGCGCATCGAACACCCGGATCGCCAAGCCGGAGTGAAAGAACAGCGATCCCATTAGGATGAAGAATGGCACCGGCGCCAGTTGGAACCGGGTGATCAGAGAGGTCGAATTGTCGACGACCTGGACGAGTCCGCTGAATCCGCCGATGAAGACCAACGTCCCCACCATGTTGGTGAGCATGAAGGCAATGCCGACCGGGATGCCGAGCGCCATCAACGCAATGACGGTGCCGATCAGGACGATGCCCGCCTCGTACCAGATCATGATCAGGCCGAGTCCTGCGCCTTGGTGCGCTCGGCATAGAAGGTATCGATCCCAATGAAGTAGCGCCCGAATTCGCAGGCGACCAGGAAGAACGCAAGCGGCATCGGCAAATAGAGAATCCACATCGGGATATCGATCGAACGCTCGTCGAACAGTTCCGACTGAGCGGCGTCGACGAGCAGCCCGAAGCTGATATAGGCGAACACGAGACTGGTGATGATGCTGATCAGGTAGGCGAGGCGGTCGGCGAACCAGCGTGGCTTATCAGGCAACCGCGACGTCAGGGCGTCGATGTAGACATGCCCTTTTTTGCGCACCAGGTAAGGCGCCGAGAACAAGGTGAAATAGAGAAGCACGTATTCGATCGTCGCGACGGTGAAGTCCGGTGGGCGCATGCCGAAGGCGCGCAGGGCGACGTCGCCGATGACAAGCGCGACGGCAAACGCGATACCGGCGCCGGCGACGACCGCCAGCGCCGATATCAACCCGTCATAGAGTCGCAGTAACGTCCTCAAATCCGCCTATCCCAAATGCTCGTTTGTGCACTGGCCGAGCCAGTCACCGACGGCAGTCATTCGGGCTTGTAGAGCTTGGCACGCAGCGCTTTGAGTTCCTCGGGCGGAATCTTCGCGCCGGCGCGCTTCCACATCGCGTCGTAGGCGAGTTCAAGGTATTTCTTGCGTCCCTTCTCGTCCATCTTGAAGGCCTGGACGCCGGATTTCTCCACCCCCGCCATGTCCGCCTTGCCGGCGTCGCTGATGTATTTGATCGACGCCTGCTCGTATTCCAAGGCCACTTTGGAAAGGATGTCCTGGGCGGGCTTCGGCAGCGATTTCCACTTGTCGAGGTTGATCAGCACGACGTTGGCGAGATGATAGAACGGCGGATCGATGCGGTATTTGGTGACCTTGCCCAGACCCAACGCGTTGAGACCGACGGTCGGCCATCCGAACCCGTCGACGACGCCGCGCTCCAGGCCGGTGTAAACTTCGCCGGCCGGGATCTGCACCGTCGTCGCGTTCAACGCCTGCAGGAGCGGCCGATAGGCGCCGGTGGTGCGCATCTTGAAACCAGTCAAATCGACGACGCCGTTTTTAATTGCCGGCTTCTTCACCGTGTACAGGTAGAACTGCGCACCGGTTTCACCGATGCCAAGGATCCTCGCGTTCAGCTTCTTCTCCCAGTGCGGCGCCAGCATGTCGATGGCGCCGTTGGCGCGGTATTCCGAGGGCGTCAGGTTGGTCGCCATCAGCGCCATGCCCTGCGGAATGATGCCGACGTGATACGCGGCGGGGGTATGCAGGATGTCGAACACGCCGCGCTGCAACGCGGGCGCAGCCTTGTCGACGGGCGTAACCTCGGGCCCGCCGATGTAATCGATTCGCACTACGCCCTTGCCGGCTTGATTTAGCTTTTCGATGAACAGCGCGATGAAGCTCTTTGACAGGTCGTGGTGCTTCGGCAACGCCGTCTGAGTTTTGAGCGCCACCTCTGCGGCGTCCGCGATCGTGAACGACGTCGCCAACAAAAAGACGCCCGCACAAACGGGGGCCATAATTCGGCGCAGCATGTTTGTTCCCTCCCTGGGAAGTTTATCGAGGCATCGGCGTGGCCGAGCGCACCTCGTTGATGAGGTTGCCGTCGCATTGTACAACCGGCGGGTGGGCGCGCAACATGCCTATTCATCTTCCCGGCCACGGCGCGGGCTTGCGACCGCGACCGTAAACGGCCAATCCGGGGCCCTGCCCGATGATGGCCCGGTCGTGGTAGAATGGTCCAAGCGCCGCCCGGGGCGCCTTTTCCAGCCGGCGAAAACGGAGGCGGTTCTCCTTGCTCTATTACCTGCACGAGGCCCAGCGGATGGCGATGCCGCCGGCGCGGATGTTCGCCCAGGCCGTCAAGTCCGGGGCCCACCATCTTTGGAATCCGCTGTTGGAATCGCCGTTCGGCCGCCAGATCACGGCGGCCGCCGACGTTTTCGAGCAAGTGACGCGCCGCTACGGCAAGCCGGACTGGGACTTGCCGACGACGGAAATCGACGGCGGCGCGGTGCCGATCACCGAAGAGACGTTGATCAAGCGCACCTATTGTCATTTGGTGCATTTCCACCGCGACGTCGAGCGCAACGATCCGAAGCTGCTGATCGTGGCGCCGCTCTCCGGCCATTATGCGACGCTGCTGCGCGGCACCGTCGAGGCGATGCTGCCCGATCACGAGGTTTACGTTACCGATTGGCTGGACTGTCGCATGATTCCGGTCGTCGCCGATCGTTTCAACCTCGACGATTACATCGACTACCTCGTCGATTTCCTGCACTTCCTCGGGCCCAACACGCACGTGTTGGCGGTTTGCCAGCCGAGCGTCCCGGTGCTGGCGGCGGTCTCTGTCATGTCGGCCTGGGGCGATTATTGCGTGCCGGCGACGATGACGCTGATCGGCGGGCCGATCGACACCCGCAGGAGCCCGACCGCCGTCAACAAGCTTGCCGAATCGCAGCCGATCGAATGGTACGAACGCAACGTCGTCGCCACCGTTCCGCCGCCGTATCCGGGCATGATGCGCAAGGTCTATCCCGGCTTCATCCAACTGACCAATTTCATCTCCATGAACTACGAACGCCATCTGGCGTCCTTGGGCGAGCTGTTCGACCATCTGGTCGAGGGCGACGAGGAGGAAGCCGAGAAGAAGCGCTCGTTCTATGAGGAATACCTGGCGGTGATGGACCTGCCGGCCGAGTTTTACCTGCAGACGGTGAAGACGGTATTCCAGGACCACGCGTTGCCGAAGGGCGAGATGATGTCGCGTTGGCACCCCGTGAGGCCGGAGTGCATCCTGCGCACCGCCATCCTGTGCGTCGAGGGCGAGCTCGACGACATTTCGGGCGTCGGCCAGACCAAGGCGGCGTTGGACCTGGCCATCAACCTGGCGCCCGAGCGCAAGGGCTACCTCCTGCAGAAGGGCGCCGGACACTACGGCGTGTTCAACGGCGGCAAGTGGCGGCGCGAGATCGCGCCGGCAATCAAGCGCTTCATCCGCGATCACGACCACGAGATCGGCGCCAAGCGCGAGCGCCGAGTCGCCGTTCCCGAATGGCACGGCGCCGACCGCCGGCATGGCCGGCACGCTGGGCCGGACCGGCGGAACCGGCCGGCATCGTCCGAGCACGGCAACGCGAAACAGGCGGCGAAGGGGGCCGCGACTAAGTCACCGGGCAAAGCCCGCCGTCGACGTTGATGGCGGTACCGGTGACATAGGACCCGGCGTCGGACGCCAGAAAACACGCCATGTTGGCGAATTCTTCCGCCTTGCCGACCCGCCCCATCGGGATGCTCTTGCCCATCTCGGCGTAGAACAGCTCCAGCGAATTGCCGCCGCCCTGCTTGGCGTGGCGGCGCACCCATTGGTCGCTCTCGATGCGGCCGACGTGCAGCGAGTTGATCAGCACGTTGTAAGGCGCGTATTCGCCGGCCAGCGTCTTGGTCAGCGCCAATCCTGCGGCGCGACTGACCGCCGTCGGCGCGCCCTCCGCCGGCGGCGCCTTGGCGCCGGTGTTGAGGACGTTGATGACGCGCCCCCAGCGTCGCGACCGCATCTCCGGAAGCGTCAACCGGCACAGCCGGATCGCCGCGAACAGCTTTAGCTCCAGATCGGCCTGCCAATCGTCGTCGGAGATTTTCTCGAACGGCGCCCGTTGCGAGGTGCCGGCGTTGTTGACCAGGATGTCGATTTGGCCGAACGCCCGTTTGGCGGTCTCGAAAGCGCGTTTGCAGTCGTCGGCGCGGCTGACGTCGGCGGCGACGGCGACGACCTTGCCCGCGGCCTTGTTCCCGATTGCCCCGGCGGCTTGGTCCAACACGTCCTGGCGCCGGGCGACGATGGCGACGTTCGCCCCCGACTCCGCGAAGCGGCTCGCGATCGCGAATCCGATGCCCAGGCTTCCCCCCGTTATGATTGCGTTGCGTCCGTCCAGGCGAATGTCCATGTCAGCCTCCTCGCTCGAATCCGGCGCGCGCGCGATCGCGCCGCCGATAAGGGTCGTATTGTAACGATTGAACGGGGATTACGAAGGGCCTTGGTGCGGCGGCGCGACGCGTGCTACGGTCGCCGGAAACAAGCCGAGCCCGGGGGGCCGGCGCGGCGCAAGGCCGTGCTGGGGAAACGCGACGATGCCGAGCCGAATCCATCCGCCCGCCGGGTCTTAAATCGCTGAACCCGTTTGACCGACGCAAGGTGATCGCATGAGCTATACGGCACACGCCCTGCTGCCGACGTCGCTGGTCGGCTCGTACGCGCAGCCCGAGTGGCTGATCGACCGCAAGAAGCTGGCCGGACGCTTCCCGCCCCGAACGCGGGCCCTCGAATTGTGGCGGGTGCCGCGGGAATTCCTCGACGAGGCGCAAAACGACGCGACCCTGCTCGCCATCCGCGACCAGGAACGCGCCGGCCTCGACATCATCACCGACGGCGAAATGCGCCGCGAAAGCTATTCCAACCGCTTCGCCACGGCGCTCGACGGCGTCGACATCGACAACCCCGGCACCGCGCTCGACCGCAGCGGCCATCCCAACCCGGTGCCGCGGGTGGTGGGCGAGATCCGCCGCAAGCACCCGGTCGAGGTCGCGGACGTGAAGTTCCTGCGCGCCAATACCGACCGCCGCATCAAGATGACCGTGCCCGGCCCGTTCACCATGTCGCAGCAGGCCCAGAACGATTTCTACGAGGACGAGGCCGAGTTGGCGCTCGATTACGCCGCCGCCGCCAACGAGGAGATCAAGGACTTGTTCGCCGCCGGCGCCGACATCGTGCAGCTCGACGAGCCCTACATGCAGGCGCGCCCCGAGAAGGCGCGCAAGTTCGGGCTCGCCGCCCTCAACCGGGCGCTGCAAGGCGTCAACGGCGAGACCGCCGTGCACATCTGCTTCGGTTATGCCGCCATCATCCACGAGCGGCCTTCCGGCTATTCGTTCCTGCCCGAGCTCTCGGGCTGTCCGGCGCACGGTATCTCCATCGAGACCGCGCAATCCGGCCTCGACTGCAAGGTGCTGGAGACCTTGCCGGAGAAGAAGATCATCCTCGGCGTGCTGGATTTGTCGACGCCCGCGGTCGAGACCCCGGAGCAGGTCGCGGCGCGCATCCGCCGGGCTCTGCCGCATTGCCCGGCCGAGCGCATCATCGTCGCGCCGGACTGCGGACTGAAGTACCTGCCCAGGGCGTCGGCGTTCGGCAAGATCAGGGCGATGGCCGAAGGCGCCGCCATCGTCCGCCGCGAGCTGAGTTGACGATGCCGGCGAACGCCCTGTTGCCGACGTCGCTGGTCGGCTCGTATGCGCAGCCCGAATGGCTGATCGACCGCGCGCAACTGGCCAAGAGCTCGCCGCCGCGGGTGCGCGCCCGCGAGCTGTGGCGGATAGAGCCGGAATTCCTCGACGAGGCGCAAAACGACGCGACCCTGCTCGCCATCCGCGACCAGGAGCGCGCCGGCCTCGACATCGTCACCGACGGCGAGATGCGCCGCGAAAGCTACTCCAACCGCTTCGCCACCGCCCTCGACGGCCTCGATCTCGACAATCCGGCGATCGTGCTCAGCCGCAGCGGCCGGCCGAGCCCGGTGCCGCGGGTTGTCGGCAAGATTCGCCGCAAGCATCCGGTCGAGGCCGCGGACGTGAAGTTCCTGCGCGCCAATACCGACCGCCGCATCAAGATGACCGTGCCGGGCCCGTTCACCATGACCCGCCAGGCCGAGAACGAGTTCTACGACGACGAGGCCGAGATGGCGCTCGACTACGCCCAAGCCGTCAATGAGGAGATCAAGGACCTGTTCGCCGCCGGCGCCGACGTGGTGCAGATCGACGAGCCCTACATGCAGGCCGACCCCGCCAACGCCCGCAAGTTCGGGCTCCGGGCGCTGAACCGGGCGCTCGAGGGCGTCACGGGCGAGACCGCCGTGCACATCTGCTTCGGCTACGCCGCCTTGGTGAAGGAGCGGCCGTCGGGATATTCGTTTCTGCCGGAACTTGCCGGCTGCACGGCCGACGGCATCTCGATTGAGACAGCGCAATCGAAGCTCGACTGCGCGGTGCTGGAGACCTTGCCGGAGAAGAAGATCATCCTCGGCGTGCTCGACCTGTCGACGCCGAAGGTCGAGACCCCCGAGCAGGTCGCGGCGCGCATCCGCCGGGCGCTGCCGCATTGCCCGGCCGAGCGCATCATCGTCGCGCCGGACTGCGGGCTGAAGTACCTGCCCAGGGCGTCGGCGTTCGGCAAGATCAAGGCGATGGCGGAAGGCGCCGCCATCGTGCGCCGCGAACTCGCCTGACCGCGGCCGGCCGGCACCGGTCGCGCCTCAGGCGTTCGCCAAGCAAGCGTTGAGGCCCTCCATCAGGTCCTCTTCGGAAAACGGCTTGATGATGATGCGGTCGGCGCCGAATTCCCCGGCCAACTTCAGAAAATCCAGGTTGCGGGTGCGGCCGCCGCCGGATATGGCGATGATCTTCAATCCCGGATACTCGCCCTTCAACTCGACGATGGTCTCGAGACCCTCCTTCTCCGGCATGATCATGTCGGTGATCACCACGTCGCACGGGTTGGCGCGCTGGAACGCCGTGCCTTCGTTGCCGTTCGCGGCCTCGACGACCTCATGGCCGGCCGCCTCCAATATTTCCTTGAGCGTGAACCGCGCCAACTCTTCGTCGTCGATGACAAGTATCCGGGCCATGGTTTCCACTCCCTAATCAATGGATTGCAATAATTCGTCCTTGCGGGCGGCGCGGACGTCGTTGGCGGCCTGTTCGCCCATCAGAGGCAAATAGATGTCGAACGTGGTGCCCTTGCCGATCTCGCTCGCGACATCGACGACGCCGCCGTGGTTGGTGATGATGCCGTAAACCGTCGCCAGCCCCAGTCCGGTGCCTTTGCCGACTTCCTTGGTGGTGAAGAACGGCTCGAAGATTCGGCGCAGCGTGTTTTCGTCGATGCCATGGCCGGTGTCCCGCACGCGGATTCTGGCGTAGGCCCCGGGTGTGGCGTTCTTGGGCGCCGCCGGATCGTCGACCCCGATATCCTTCCTGGTCAGCGAGATTTGCAGCGTCCCGGGCCGGCCTTCCATGGCGTCGGCGGCGTTGGTCGCCAGGTTCATCAACACGGTTCCGATCTGCGTCGCGTCGGCAAAGACCTTGACGCCGTTGAGGGACCGACGCTCCTCGATCGTCACCGTCGACGGCAGGGTGGTGCGCAGCAGGCCCAGGGCCTCGTCGATGACGTCGCCGACGTCAATCGGTTCCCGCTTGAGTTCTTCCTGGCGGCTGAAAGCCAGGATCTTGGCGACCAGGTCCCTGGCGCGGGTGGCCGCCTGGACGACTTTCTCCAGCCGTTCCCGGTGCTCGCTCGAATCGGGGAATCGCTTTATCGTCATCTTGGTGAGCGCCAGTATCGGCAGCAGCATGTTGTTGAAGTCGTGGGCGATGCCCCCCGCCAGGTTGCCCAGCGATTCCATTTTTTCGGCCTGCTTCAAAAGATTCTGGTCGGCGACGCGTTGGGTGATGTCCTGCTGGGTGCCGACGTAGTGCATTATTCGACCATCTTCCGCGGTTATCGGGAAAATCGTGGCGCCGGCCAGATAATAATCCCCGTTCTTCCGCTTGTTGTGGAACGTCCCGCGCCATACCTTGCCGGCGGTTATGGCCTTCCACATGTTTTCGTACATCTCGGGCGGCGTTTCCCCGGATTTCAGGATACGGGGATTTTGACCGATCGCCTCCTTGGCCGTATAGCCGGTCATTTTGGTGAACGCCTGGTTGACGTATTCGATGGTGCCGTCGGTATTGGCGATGATCACCGACGCCGGGCTCTGGTGCACGGCCTGCGAGTACTTGCGCAGCTCCCTTTCCGCCTCCTTGCGTTCGGTGATGTCGGTGATCGTCGTCGCGACGGCGATGATCTTCCCGGCAGCCGAGCGGATCGGGCTCTTGTGAATGATGACGTCGCGGACCGTACCGTCGCGGAACGCCCTTCTTTTTTCCCAACCTTGCATTTCACCGCTCGAAAAAACCGCTTTGTCCCCCTGATCTATATCGGCCGCGTCCATTTCGGAAAATAGGTCGGAACTGGTTTTTCCGATGACCTCCTCCGCCCGGCAATTCGACCAGGTACAGAACGTTCTGTTGACGAGTTGGTAGCGGCCGTCTGCGTCCTTCAAGGAAACCGCCGACGGCGAGCTGTTCAACACCGACCGCAGCCGCTCCTCGCTGTCATGCAGCGCGTTTTCCTTTCGCTTCAGTTCCGTGATGTCGCTGGCGGTGCGGACGAAGCCGCCGTCCGGCAGCGGATTGCTGCGGAGCTCGACGATCCGGCCGTTGCGAAGGTCGAACTCGTATCGCAGCGGCCGGTTTTCCCGCGCCACGTCGAGGCGGCGCCGGACGTGCTCCTCGACGTCGCCCGGCCCGTACCGGCCTTTTTGGGCGTTGAAACGCGCCAAGTCCTCGAACTTAACCCCCGCACGGGACAATTCCGGCGGCAGGTCGTGCAGATCGATGAGGCGACGGTTGAGCACCGTGCAAGTGAGGTTCGCATCGACCGCGTATATGCCCTGGTCCATGCTTTCCAGCACGACCTCCAATTGGTGTGTCTTGGTGCGGAGAGTCTCCTCCATCCGCTTGCGCTGGCTGATGTCGATGATGCCGGTGCCGATGGCGATCGGTTCGCCGTCGGATCCCAGAATCGGGAATTTCTGCACCAGGACGTCGCGGGTCACGCCGTCCGGGTAGGCGACGCGCCGCTCCCGCTCGACCAGCGCCTTGGTCTCGAGGACCAGTTTTTCCTGGGCCCGCACGCGCGCCGACGCTTCCTTGCCGAGGAACTGCTCATGGGTCTTGCCGACGATCCGTTTCGGCGTCGTTCCGTACCAATTGCAGAACACCTTGTTGGCGACCAGGTTGTGACCATCGAGGTCCTTGATGACGACGGCGGCGGGCGTGTAATCGACGATGGCGCGGAAAAAGGCTTCGTTCTCGCGCAGTGCGTCCTCGGCCTTCTTTCGCCGCGTGATGTCGCGGGTGATACCGACCATGCCGATGATTTTGCCGTCGCGGTCGCGGATCGGCGCCTTGGTCGCCGCCAGCCATCGTGCCGTGCCGTCGTCCTGAGGCACTTTTTCGATACGGTCGACTAACGGCTTGCCCGTGGCGAGTATCCTCGCCTCCTCTTCATGGCGCATCTTCGCGCGGTCCGGCGGCAGGAAATCGTCCGCCAGCTTTCCAATGACGGATTCCACGCTTTTTGCGCCCAATACCCGCACCTCGGCGTCGTTGAGACGGAGATAGCGGTGTTGCGGGTCCTTGAAATAGATTGACAGCGGCAGGCTGGCCATCAGGTTTTTCAGCAGCCGGCGCTCCATGTCGAGCGCTTCGTCGGTTTCTCTCTTGGCACGGCGCGCCGCGGCTTCGCGCAGTTCGCGTTCGATCGCCGGCGCCAGGCGCGCGAGGTTGCCTTTCAGGATCA